>JACCDX010412748.1_pt1 | contig 41988 bp, 82 predicted proteins | sample 7449681 | NCBI WGS metagenome assembly JACCDX01 (sample SAMN15323450, study PRJNA562643) | freshwater metagenome | isolation source: river surface water | place: USA:Blue River Watershed | collected 2017-08-18
CGCCTATCAAATCTAATTTGCACCGGCAATGGAGTGCCAGCAGCAGCCTGCCCAAGGCCCGCTAATTGCTGCCTGAAGAAGGCTAGGTCAAGACTTACCTTAAGCTTCAATTCGGCGTCTTGAGCTGCCATCTTGCTTTCTAATCACAGTCCCTTCATTCTATAATCATTGCTATTGATTACGTCCAGAAAAGCTTTTTAAATCATCGGCCAATAAAGCAATAACTCTGCCGTCCATTTTTCTGGTTTTCATTAAGCGTTGAAGAACAATCAAGCTTGCATCGGTAACACCTGTATCTTTTTGCAAAGATTTTGTATCAAACGGTAGGAAGTCTTCCGGCTTAATCTTAGACTTGCGTCCAGCCATCATGCCAGCAGCCATTGTGCCAAGCTTTGCAATAGCAACGCTTTGCACATTGTATTTTGCAATGTCGTGCTTATCCAAATATTTCAATGCACGCTTAATATCAGACAATTGCTGCAGGCCAAATTGATCGGCATGCCATCGCCGATCATTAAAATCCGATGCAGAAAGTCGGAAATAGATTTCGTTCCAATCCGTTAAGCCTTTGAGCTGGTTACGCGCTCGCGCTTCCAGCATTTCCGCTACTGAGGAGAATTCCTCTTCGTTGCTTTTTTTGCGGCCACTGCCTCCTGCGTCTCAGCATTTTGCTCTTCAGCAATAAACTCAACCACTTTAGTAATGGCTTTGCGCGGAAGATTTTTTGTATCTTCCATGTCCCAGTCAGACAAATCTTGCCATTCACCATCAATCATTCCCTGACCACGAGAGCGCATGAAAGCAGTCACCATGCGGGCATTAGTGCTTTCTACCGACGAGCCGCTAGTAATCATGCTTAATGTTTCTTCCGTATACTCCGAAAGAAGTTCTGCTTCAGTGATAGAACCACCACCACCTTGCAATAGACCAAAAGCTTCATCCAGGGGAATCTCTTTGTCTTTTGCAATGCGCTTGGCAAGTTGTACGGCGCGAATAGTAGCCTGACTTTGAAGCTTGCTAATCTCTTCTTGCTCAATGGCTTCGGCAACTAGCCAGCCGCCATATTTCTTCAGACGAATACCTGGCAGAAGCTCGCAATACTCTTCAGCCTTGGTCTGCAGAAGGAAGCTGTATTTGCTCATGATCGAGAACGTTTAACAATGCGTTGAACACCTTCACTCTTTCGCTGCTAGAGCGAAATTCTTTAGGCACTTCAACCAACATTGAATGAATTTCGTTGCTTATTCTAAGCGTCTCTTCCCGACAGGAAATAAGGCATAATATGCCAACGTCTAGAGCCATGCCATTAAGCTCGCAATTAATGGCATGCACAGTATTATCCTGGCTCCATAGATAATCGATGTTCATCCGCCCAATGCTTTACGTATTCGCGATCTTAGCTCCTTGCTTACATTGCTACTTGCAAATAGATCGCGCTGCTGAAACACGTCTGTCCACTGCCTTGGCGCCAAATTAGTTGACAGTCCTTCATGAACATACCACGCATAGCCTCTTCCTGAACTATTCTTTGCATCCCAGTCCCACGATGCAGTGATATCTATGCTTCCTTGCGTAATTTTAAAGCTATCCCTACCACTTCTATAAAGATCACCAAGATCGAAAATGTTACGTGGATCCCTGGCAAGCTCTCCGCTTTTCCTTTCTGTCTCTCCAGGATAGTTCCACTTGTCCTCCGTGAATTGTCCACGAAAATAATCGTTCGCATCAAAACGTGCCCAAGTTTCAAAAGCTTGCGCTAATTTCTGCTCAAGAATTTTTCCATTAATAATTGAGCCTCCATTAATGATTCCACTCATGGCGCAATTAAATTACGAAGAATTAAGTCTGGAATCAAAAATCGACAGCGCTCATAGGCAATATCATCTCCCTGAAAATACCTTGGCGTTGCATCAGGAAAACGTCTAACCATTCTGTCCATCGCGGTAGCGAGCGTATTGCTACTGGGTGTAAATTGTGTTAAAACCACCTCCCATACTTGACTTACTTTTACAGTGCCTCCCAATGGAGAGCCAGGATTAAGGATCGGAAACTCTCTCATTGTCACTTCCAGCCCCTTCACTTTCCATTCGTGCGGCACGCTTTGCCTTCCCACTACGTAAACAGCAGGAAGCGTTGAATTATTTGGCAACGTATAAGTACCAATTAAATTGGGAGATGCAGAAAGTAGTTCAGTAACAACTTCCCGAAGCTGTGTAATGTTCACAATAAAAAAGCCTTCCCATAAAGGAAGGCTAGCAAAGATCTATGGGAAGATGAATCAGCTATTAGGAGCCGAAGGAATGATCGAACCAGTCTCAGAGGCATTCTGGTGGATGCCAATGCGACCACGGCTAATCAGATCAAAGGTGCATTCCACGAGGTTATCAGCAGGATAGCTCTCGTTATAGTTCATCACACAAGCAGTAAATGCCACGCGATCATAATAATAAGTGGTGCCAGAAGCGCCAAGCTGCTTGTTGATTTCCACGTACACTTCGTGGTTTTTGTCATAGCGAGAAGCGCTAATCACCTGGAAAGCTTCGTCAAAGCTATTGGGCAGGAAAACAGTGCCATCAACATCCTTCTGGAAGTAGGAAGTGATGGAAGCAGTTGCTTGGCTGGTAACAATCACGCTATCAGCAAAGCCGCCGCCACCAAGCAGGTAGAATTCTTGGTTGCCATCGTTAAAGGCAACGGAAGCCGTCGTAGCGGCTTGCAGAGTGTAGAGGGTGGGAGCGCCGCTTACAGTGAAGGTAGCGCCGCTCTGGGTGATCACAGGACGTGCAGTTCCGTTGATCGAGCCAACGCGCACAATCACGTCTTGGCTCTTCACCAGTTCTGTGGGATGGTAAAGCATGAGAAGATCCTCAGCGATGGAAAGAATGATTAAGCGGCGAAGGCTTGATTAGATCAAGCATTGTCAACGCTTCCTTTGCCAATTAGTCTAAAAATTCCCCTAATTGGCGTGCCGAGGAACTGCCAATAATGAATAGCAATCTCCTCGTTTGGTAACAGTTCAAAGCGACCTTCTCTTCCATTGATTGTTGCTTGGGCGGAATCACCAGGCGTTACACCAGAGAGCGTAAGCGGAGAAGTGAGACGGCCTTCCATATAGACAGCCGTCTGGTCCGCACCAAGCAAATAATCGTACTGAGGATTGCGTTTTTGTCTTAACGATGCGTAATAAGTGACGCCCGTTGCAACTGCCACGTAATTCCCTGTTTCACTGTCAAGCGCATAGCCTGAAGCCACTGACCATACCAATGTGGAATTAGCAAGTGGCTCCAGAAAGTTGCTCATACAACGAAACCAACAGAAGAAGAAGGGAGCGTATTCAACATACGCTTGAACTCTTGACCATATTGAGTGGCATCTAGCCCCTCACCATATACCTTGCCTTCAGTGGCACCAATTTGAATGCCCATTTGCGCAAGTTGAATGGCAATGATATGAGCAGCAAGAAACTTAACTGCCCTATCGGTTTGTTCCCCAAATACATCTGCAGAAGCATCGTAAGTAGCCTCTGAGATGGCACCATTCACAATTCCCGATGGATGGGGAGTGAATTCAGGGAACCGCTCAAGAAAACTCGCATAAGTGACGGCCATAATCAGGCTTTCCCAATGCGAATGTTTTCAATGCGCTTGTTAATAGCATTGCGCACCCTTACGCGACCTTCAATCTTTTTCCAGCCATTCAACTGATCCGGGTCGTGAATGAGTTCAATCATGCGGATGGCTTCCACCATTGGCATTTGAGAAAGCGTTTGCACGTCTTGAGGAATGTCTTCCACCATGATCTGCTCGCGCACTTCCTCGATGGCTCCAATGTTCATAAGGCGTTTGACTGCCTTATTTTCACGAGCCACTTTCCATTGATACTCTGGAATATCTTGATTAAGGCCAGGCGTGAGTTGAATCATGCCTGTTTGCGTAATAATGCCAAACCCGCCTTCACGGGGCGGGTTCTCAAGTTCGGGACGATAAGCAATGAGCATTGTTCAAAAGAAACAATTGTCCATAGCTTAACGCCCCTCCCTTGATCAACTATCCTCAGGCGGAAGCCTGAACGTAGATAACGCTCTTGGGATAGTACAGAGCCACGCCACCCACGCGAGCATGAGCGGGAACAATGAACTCAAGACCGCGCTGTTGAGGCGGGAAGAGTTCCAGGGGCTGAGGAATGTGCAGTTGCACTTTCTCGGGATCGCGCTTGTACACAACCATGCGGTTGGTGTTCAGCACGCTGTTACCAGCATCCAGTTGGTTGATAGGCTCAACGTTACGGATGTAGGGGTTGGTGCGCAGGAAGTATTCCAGCACGGTCACGTCCGAAGAGTCGGAGTTGCGAGTGGTGCTCACCTTGTTGTAGTCCTCATAAGCCATGAGGATGGTGTCGGGCTGCTCCTTCATCTTGGAGGCGTTGATAATGGCACTCACGCCATAGTTCAGCAGCTCCAGCATTTCCTGAGCAGTGGTGCCGCTATCGGTGAACCACTTATCAGCAGCAACAACGTCCACGGTGGAGTTGTTGAAGAAACCAGACAGACCAACAGTGCTCTCGCCGAACAGAGCCACTTCTTCAACCTTCTCCTCATAGGCGCGACGCACAGCAGCAGCACGACGCTGCTCCAGAGCAATGTTGGCCATTTGAGCGGCACGCAGTTCCTGCACGGTGTAACCGAAGGAACCACCGAAGGAGCGGATGTTGATGCTCTTCTCAACTTGGCTGATATCTGCACGGGGCAGATCATCAGCAGCATCAGCGATCAGCTTGAACTCACCAGTGGAGTCCATGATGCGATAGGTGAAGGTCTGGGCACCAGGACCAGCTTCACTAGTGACAGGCAGAATGGTCGGATACTTAATATCCGCATACTGCACTTCAAACACTTGGGGGCGGATGTACTCAAGCTGACGCTCAAGGAACAGACCCGCGTCATCCATACGGAATTCAGACATTGTTAGGGCCTCCTATCAAGAATCGGCAGAAAGAGTAAAGCTGGGGCCATTCAGCTCCAGAATTGCAACGCCGCTGCTAGTAGTCGAAGTCAGGAAACGAGCGCCAGCAAGGCGAACGGTTTTACCAGAAGCAAAAGCATGCGAGAATTGACCAGCCTTGCCAGTGCCGCTAGCAGAATACAGCACACGAACAGGGCTCTTGGGAGTAACAGCGCCGGTCACATAGACGGCAACAGCGCCCTCATTTGCCACGTTCATCACTTGCTGATTCTTCACGCCAGGACGGCTATTCGAATCAAGAGCGGTTTCGTCAACGTAGGTCAGGACGTTTACGCCCAGTACGGTGTCAGAAGCGCCAGAAATAGTGGTAGCCGAATTGTCAGCAGTACCAGCGTTGTTGTAAACAACAACATTACCAAAAGCAACGACGGCGCCAGTTTCATTGATGCTGGTGCCAATGGTGTTGTCGCGAATATCGGACAGTTGACCTTCCAGCAGTGCAGTGTGCTCCAGAGCATAGCTCTGTTGCACGCCACCAGCGGAGGCAGTGCCCGAAGCAGAGAAAGTTACGGCCATGATTACTTAGCCTCCTTGGAGATGGAAAGGGGCTTCTTCCATGCATTCTGCAGCATATCCATATAGGCAGAGGGTGCAGAAACAGGAGAAGCAATGGAAGCTACGGCTTTACGCAGCTCGTCAGTGGTGGCAGAGTCAGAACGACCCTCAGAAAGAGTGTCGAACATTGCCTGTACGTAGTCGTCGCTCTTCTCAGAAAGATCAAGCTCATCACCACGCACTGCTTTGATGGAATCAACCATCACTTCACGGGCAGTTTTGCCAGTGAATTCATAAGCGCTATCCAGAACGGGCTTAGCTTTCTCAATGAGAGCCACGCGCTCTTCAACCATCGAATCAAGGTTGATTTCTTGGGCAGCAGCCAGTTCAGTTTTCAGTTCTTCGACCTGCTCAGCCAGAGCATCGGCCCGCCCTTCGGCAGAATCCATTTTGCCCTTCATTTCTTTTTCCATGGCATCCATTTCGGACTTCATGGAATCAGCGGCTGCTTGCAGTTCGTCGTACTTCTTCTTCATGTCCTCGAAGGACATTTTGGCGTCTTCGCGTTCTTTAGTGATCGCAAGAGCAACGCTCTCCGTCACTTCAAACTCGGCGCCATCAAACACGACTTTTGCAGTCATTAGATGGTCTCCTCCGTTAGAGATCAAAGATGGGTCAGCAGCATCTTGACGATCAAGATGAAGCTTCACTTGCGGGCCAGCGCGGCCCCGACGAACAATAGCGATGTGATTACCGATGATTTCCTTTTGGACGCCATCGTAATGCTCGCCATTTTCTGTAACGCCAGGCGTGGGATCGTAATTCACCCTGTAGCCAGCGCTTACCTCACGAGCATCCCCCTTCATGATGCGTTTAATGGTGTCTTCGTCAGTGATTGTCATCACTGCTTTAACAAAGCCATTGTCGTACACCACTTCAGTGCCACTAAAGCCCACTTGGTAGTCTTTGGTGTTCTCGGAATCGAGAAGTACGGGGGGATGTTCCGAAGTGATTGCCTTGCCCGCAAATGAAGCAAGACTATCGGGAGACGCCACTTCTGTTTCGGGACGATATTCACGACGAATGGAGCCATCACTATCTGTGTAGTGCTGGATGCCAGTGCGTGCGATAGAAGCCCATGCCCGAAGATAACCTTCTGGCGTGAGTTCGTATTTCTCGATAGGAGAGAAATCGTATCGGCAAGAAATGGTGCTCATATTCATACTTTATCAAGAAGCGAATGTTATACTTTATAAGCTTATGCAAAATGGAATAAAAACTTGTGATGTTCTTGGCACGCAGCACGACGGACGCTCTTAAACTTCCCCACCAAGAAGCTCGTATTCTCATTGCAAGTCGCATTAAAGAAGCCCGGCTTAATGCCGGGCTCACTCAACATGACGTAGCAAAAGAGCTTCACATCAGTCAAAGTTCTTACTGTCGCATCGAAAAAGGCACTGCTCCACCAGATTGCGTGCAAATCCGCACTCTTAGTGGCCTCTATGGAATTAGCGTGTTGTGGCTGATGGGCTACCCATCATTCATTGCAAAAATTAATTGATTTCTCAATAAACGCCATTTATTGAGAAACTAAATAATTAGTCCTCGTCGTCGTCTTCGCCACGAATGCTGGCAAGCTGATTTTCAATGTCTTCCATAATGTAAGACTTTGCCATCGCCTCAATTTCAAACGTGAGGAACTTTGTCGGTTCAAAATGCTCGTCTGGCTTTTCATAAACGCTCATTACGTAGATGTGCGTTTCATCTAGTCGGCCATTCTTAAAGCATTGTTTTTCGACAAGCTCCCACCGCGAAGTATTGCGATGCTCGTTAGCCGACAAAATAGACAGAGCCTTCAAAAGACCAATACCTTCATCCTCTTCTTCAATGACACGCACATATTCGCTCATTGGTCTTTTTCGCGACTCTCTACCATCTTAATGATGCGATTTGCCCACGCCCTACCAGCATCTCCTCCCCACAAAAGCCACGCAATGTAGCCTGCATCGTTTTCACCTCCGCTTTTATTCTTTTCGTGACGAGAGAAGAACGCTGACATGCGCTTAATAGTGGCGAAGCTTACGGCTCCGCCGCCAGCTAAATCAGAAGCCCTGGCCACTCCACTGCCAATACCTTGTTTGCCCGCTTCCTGCGTCGTCAATCCTCCTTTCCCATGCTTCTTGCGCAGCTCCAGGCCGCGACGAGCCGCAGATCGCACAGCGGCAGGAGGGGCAAAGCTTTCAGCGTCACCCCTTAGCGCTTTTTTCCGCAGGAGCCATCCTCCATTTCTTCCATCCCTTCCTCTTCTTCCTCTTCCTCTTCTTCCTCTTCGCCGATGAGAGTCATAAAATAATTATCCCAATAAGCATCGCTCTTGCCTTGACGGCTCATGCCGGCTTCCGACAGAGCAATCGCAATCGCCTGCTTGCGATTCTTGACGGGCTTCTTGTCGCTGCCCTTCAAGGTGCCAGCTTTGAATTCGCGCATAACTTTAGCAACTTTTGCCTGCTTTTCTTTTGTAGTCATGATTAAGCTTTGAGCGTGATTAATTAATAAATCCTATCGGAGCCGTAGCTATTTTTACGCCCGGAAGAATCCTATCCCTACATAAAACCATTCCAGTAATTAAGCGTTCAGCGATAAAAGCAATTGCACGTTTGTCATATCCTTCAATGGAAAGAAAATGCTCTTTGTTTTCGCGCCAAATTGGAGCAAGTCCAGCAAATAACGTTGTCATAAAGCGCAAATAAGATTGCCTTGGCCCGCGTGCCATATTGCAGCCAACAAAGGAAGACTGCGCCCAGATCTTGTCAATCTCCTCGCGCGTAAAAATCCACTTGCCTTCGTCTGCTAATTTGCGCGTAATTGCTGGTGCATCAAAGGCGGAATGACCGCCATAAAACTGCTGCTCAAGCGTACAAGAAAACTGGGCAGGCTCTGGTATGTACAAAGTTTCTGGACAATACCATTGATCTTTTGGCTCTAACCAATTACGTCGATACTGAGCATTGCCAATATTGTTCTCTTTTGCATTGTTAATCATCCAATGTACGCAAGAAAGCTCTCCCCACCGATCATTTAATGGAGACAACACGGCGTTTTCATCGTCAAAAGCATAGCCTTCAGCACGAAGGCTTTCGCGCTCTTCCTTGCTCAGCGCGTGGCTTCCTCCCATAATGGGAATAATGCTGGATTTGGCCGTGTAACGAACCTTCTCGCCTGGGATGCACACCGCATAAATGGTGCTGTCAGCCATCTCCATACACCTTGCGGGCTTGCCACAGCTCATTGTAATTGTTGACGCCCTTAGCGCCAAGTCCAGTCAAGTCGCCACCGCCAGCAGGCTTACTCCACGCCATGATTGTGCCATCAGGTAGTACAAAGGCTCTGTTCTTTTGGCCATGCGTAGGCGTTAGTTCAAGATAATCGCCATAGATAAAATCAGCTTGACTCCCGTTCGTCGCAAGCGCCTTTCCAAGCAAAGTTGGGCCAGTGGGGCACAATGGAGTGATGCCGTAATATTGTTCGATGCAATTCGCAACAATCATTTCAATGGCAGTTTGCAAAGCAGGGTTGTCTGACTGGGAATAAAGCACCGTCGTGGCGCACGCCCAGCTTGTATAACTAAAGCGCTGAATATCACGAAAAGCCAAGAACTTAATTCGTGGACCAAGATCCACCGCATTAAAAGCCCTCACGCCAATATCAAAATACCAGCCACCAAGCTTATTCAATAGACAGAAACGTCCAAGATCCGCTTTATAAGAAAAAGGTCTCAGCGTATCGTACGCCCACAGCACTTCTTCTTCATAATTATCAGCAATGAAAGCTCGAAGTGAATCATTGTTATAAATGACATGCTTTGCTTCAGGGAAGCAAGCATCAATGGTGCCCGTAGCATGCTCGAGGAACGGACTAAGCTTTTCCGCTGGATCAGTGGAAAGAAAGATTTGTGAAATTTGCATGATCAAACAATCTTCGCGGGAGTGCCAAAGCCTTTAAACTCAGGAGCGGCTGGCTTTGCATTAAGAGTGCGCTCTACCACGTCAAGAAGCTGCTGTTGAATATAAGGCCAGGTGAAAGGCTCTTCGTGCAAACGGTTATAGCACCATTGTCCATCTTTCTTCAAAGCGTCGCGATTTTCGTAATAATACGACAAGATTTCCGCTGCGCTTTCAGGGTCGGGAAGCAAACGTTCAAGACCATAGTTGCGATCAGTCTCAGAAGCGTTGCATTGAATACGAGGCATCTCATCAAAGATCTCAGCAAGGCTTGTATGGTCAGGCACAACTTGCGCCACGCCAACGGAGCCATGTTCGCTATTGACTAAACCCCAGCCCTCTCCAATACAAGTGTTGAGCCCAATATCAGCAGCGTTATACACTTTGTTTAGCTGTTCAATAGAGAGGCAGTTGTCCACCGAGAAATGAGGACTAGTAAGAATCAGCTTGCTTGTCGCATCAAAACCTTCATCGCGGGCAATGCGCTTAAATAATGGAATTAATTCCCATCCCAAATCTTTGCTGCCCATATTCAGCCAAAGACGCGCATCATCTTTATCTTTTGCAAATTTAATAAACGCCTTAAGCGTCAAGTCAATACGCTTACGCGGCTGATTTCTGTTGCCATTGAAAACAATAAACACGTCTTCCGGCACGCCAAGCTCCTTCCTGCATTGCTTTTTATCCAGCGGAAAGAATTTACTAAAGTCAGTGCCATGGCCAATGATATCAACGCACTTGTCGTAGCCCATCAGGCGCAGTTCTTTTTCGCCAAATTGCGTATAAGTAGCAAGACCGTCCCAATCCTCCATCTGAGCTTTTAAATCAGGGAAAAGCCCGTAGGAATCAATGGGAGTATAAACAAACCACTTGAAACCAAGCTTTTCCTTAAGCGGCTTTGCTTGCTGCCATAAATTAATGGCAATCCAGATATCGTTCGTCACCCACACCAAATCAGGCTTGACGGTTTGAATGACCGATGAGATGCGGTGAGAGCCAAAAGGGTCATGCCCATGCGCCATTGCAGGCCACATTTTGCAATGTTGCTGCATTTCCGAGGGGTCGCCATGCCAATTAACGGCCAAGGCATGCACTTCGTGCTCCTTAGCCAATGCAGGAATCAAATATTCAGCAACGCGGCCAAATCCAGTTTGTACGCCACAGTCACCGCAGTAGAGAATTTTTGCCATGTTTCTCTTGAAATCTTCGTCATCATAAGCAGCTTCTATACTTACGGCACAAGGAGACAATCATGCTGCCACCATCCTCTGTGCGCTTCTGTATTAGCACCTGTAATAAGTTTGCCGCTCATACACTGCCCAAGATTATTCCCTCTCTCACTCGCGCTGGAATTGGCACCAATGAAATCCTGATCATCAATGGAGGCCAAGAAAACTGGCAAATTGACCATTACGGCGACGTGCCAATGATTTGCACGCCGCAAAACTCCTTTGAATACACGCCCCTCATTGAGATTGTCGAACACAATCTCATGAGCCCCTTTTGGTTCCTCCTTCACGACACCTGTATTGCCGGGCCAGCTTTCAAAAGCCTCGTTTACGATCCGCCAGAAGCTTTTGAGAAGGTGGCGATGAAACACACGCCATCAATGAGCATCGGCCTTTACAGCATGGACTATCTCATGCGCCACAAAGATCGTCTCACGGCAATTAAAAACATGGACAGCTCGCCGCAGGCATTGCAGGCGTGGAAGCAATGGGGAGTGCCCAACGAAGACTACATGCTTTGGAAGCTGCAAGATTCACTAACGGGCCTTTATCACCCCGATAAACATGGCGCCGATGAATGGAACTATCAAGGGCATGCGGATGTCTATGGAACCGGCATGCCTCGTCGCATAGAATACTTTCCACAGTTGGACCTATTCAAAGCCAAATCAAACTGGCAGGGAGTGCAACCAACACTTTGCATTGATGTTTAATGGCGCTCAAAATTGCAATTGTCGGCGGCGGCTGGACTGGATGCCATTTAGCTTCGCGTTTAATGGGCGAAGCTGATGTGACATTATTTGAGCGCAATGAAATACTTATTTCTGAAGCCTCATTGATCAATCAAAATCGTTTGCACTATGGCTACCACTACGCCAGGAATCATGCCACGCGCATGTTATGCAAAAATACGTTTGAGCGGTTCATGCTTGACTATGGTCATCTAACAGAGAACATTCAAAACAATTTCTATGCGGTGTCAGAAGACGAAAGCTTGCTAGATGCAGAAACCATTCGACTTATTTTCAAGGACTGGCCACACACGGAAGCGGATGCAAGCCTACTGAATCACTCATCATTGCTTTTGCACACCATCGAAAAATATATATCACCAACTGCCACTGGTAAATATTTTGAAGAGCTATTGCTTCCCATTGTCAGAAGAGAAGAAATCAACGAAAGCTCTATTGCGCTGCTAAAGCAAGACTATGATTTTGTTTTTGATTGCACCAACAATTCTCTTTTGCCTGCTATCGAGGGAGACTATTTTGAGGCAGTAGCAATGTTTGTCTATCGCCCAATTAAAATGCCGCCATTTGGCGCCCTCACTTTTATTGACGGAGAATTGTTTTCCATCTATCCATATGGCTCTTCAATGTTTTCACTGAGCCATGTCAAGCTTGGCATTATTGAGCAAAAGGAAATGAATTGCTTTGGCAATAACTATGGTTCAATGCATGACCGTCGATATTCAATGGAGGAGCATGTAATGCGCTATTGGCCCGAGTTTCATGATTATTTTAAATACGTATTTCCAGTGGTATCAATTAAAGCAAAAAGCAAAAATGCCAGCGCCCAGCGCACTCCTATCTTTAGGCAACAAGATAATCTGTTGTCTTTTTATACCGGCAAAATTCAAGGGATCTACGCCATCGAAGCAATGGCTAAAGAGGCGCTGTCTCAAGCGTAAATGCTGCGGAACAGTGGATAGTCGCGCATGTGCTTTTTAGCTTGAAACAACTCGCGGACAATTGCACCTTCGTAGTTGATTCCATCAAGCATTCGTTTTATTTGCTTGTGTTCGTATTTATTAAGCAGCGGACCATTGTCAGTATCGCTGATATGCACATGAGCAATGTAAGGCCAGTAATGATTCAATAACTTCTTAGGGCTATCGCCCTGAAGCCAGGCATTATTAGTATCGAGCATTGTCTTGACATTTTTAAGATTGCAGAAATCAATGTGATTAACAATTTCGTTCACAGTAAAGAAATAAGATCCTCCGTAGCATTTTGCTACAGGCTCGATACAGAGGATGGCTCCGTTTGCATCCAATACTGCATCCATGCGCTTTAAAACGTTCATCAAACAAGATGGGCTTCCCTTGCGCAGATTCGGACTCCCCAAGACAAAGCGCTTGATTCCCATGAGGGAGCCAAGACTAATTACTTTGAGCAAATGCTCCGACACTGCTGCTGTGTCTTCAAAGCTTTGCACATTGCTTTGGAAAAACAATGCTTGAGCTGAATATGCCCATAAGCCATAGCTCTCGCGGTATTCTTTCGCAATATCGGCGCAGTCTTTGTCTTGAGCGAAGATGCGTGCAGGCACGATCTCCAGCACGTTAAATGCCCCCGCGTTAGCACTTAAGATTTGCTCTTCTTCCTCATCGGTCCAGCCGATGGCACTAATCCCAAGCATTGATAAAAGCCTCCATCTTCTTCATTATCTTTGCTTTGTCATCTTTATATGGAGGAATGTTGTATTCCACGCGCGGACCACTTCCTACTTTTGCATCTGGGAAGAAGCGTTCAATAATCTCTGCTGTCTCAATGGGAGCTGTATATAGTTCATTTGTAGTACCACTAATAGCTTTCTTTGTATCTGTCCACAAGTCATCCAAGCAGTACCATTGATAAGCCGAATTAATATTAATCTTTTCTACGTTATTGCTTGTTAATAGGTCGAACAGGATATTCTTTTTAATGAGACGATGAAATAATGCGGGAAGGCGAATAATTGTCACCACCGAATCGCGAAACGCGGCTTTCACAAGCATCTCGAAGATGTAGCGATTAGTGCCGTAATCAATAGCAAAAATTTCCGGAGTGCCGTCTGCATAATATGCAGTTTGCCCATGCACGTCAATCGTTGAATAAACAATGACTTCCACTGGCTTTGGAAGATGTCGGATGTTTTGAATGATACTGTTCATATTATTAAAGTCATCCAGCGGCGCTGCATTGGCCTTCCATTTCTCCGCTGGCATGCAAGCCAGGTAGAGCCTTTCAATGGGCTCCTTAAACGACGAAGCTTTATGAATATTTTGGGAATGAAAACAGGCGCCAAACTCATGCGCCTCACGAAGCACTTGCCCGATGAGGCCAGTGCTGCCAACTAAAACGTCCATCTCAAACGGCCACAGTCGGCGCTTGTTGTCGGAAGTATTTTACGCTGCATCGGCAGTTCGCGCGGCATGCGCAGCGTTGACCAGGAAGCGGCACGCTACCAATGGGAACCATGCCACGAGCCGCGTAATCTAGGCAATCTTGGCAATGCTTTGCTTGCGAATCAAGAATGCGCCGCATCAAGGAGTATCCTTGTTTTTCTTGCCGAATACTAGCTCCTTCCCAAAAACTGCCGCGTATAGCTTGAGCGTATAGGCCGATGCGAGCAAGAGACTGGGCAACAGAAACGCGACCGCCCAGAAGGTCATTAGCAAAATTCTGTAAGTAAGCATATTCCACACGGAGACGCTGCCCGATGCGCCCCCAGTCGGTAGCCACCATTGTTTCGCGCCCGCCATTGCCGATGATTGCCGCTTGTACGTGAACAAGCTTAAGTGCTTCCCTCACGCTTCCTTGCCATTGATCCAGCGTAATATCACCAGCGCTAAGCATACGTGTAAAACGCCGTAGCTCAGCGCCAAGCTTATTAATTCGACCATCCACCAGTGCTTCCACTGCGCGAGCGCTGAGAAAGCGTCCGTTAGTGCCGCGATACCGACCACTGATAGGGTCATAACGCCAGGATGATTCGTCAAAACGAACAATGGCTTCAGAGAATTGAGAAAGATCATTGAGGCTGGACATCCTCTGCCTCCAGGATATCCTTGAAGCGCTCAGGCGCTTCTTGTTTCCATTGATTCAATGCAGCAGAAATGTCTTCTTCATCAATGAGAGAAGCTTCGTCAATATCAGCAAGAATTAGCCCACTTGTTTTTAGCGGCTCAATTGCGTCCGTTTTGCTGCTAACCATTTTTGCTGGCCCTTTCCGTTCCGGATCGGGATCTGCTGCACGCTTGCGACGCACAATTGTCTGGCGCTCTTCCTTGCTCATAGCCTGAGCTTTTGCCTGAGGAAGGCACTTGGGCTTACCTTCTTTTTCTTCGCGAGCACCGCAAGGTCCAAGAATTTCACCATTAGCGCCAATCCTTACCCATTTCTCTTTGAACCATTTATCAAGATCATCGGCATACAGCTCACGTTCATCGCTTTTAAAAGCGCCGCTCAAAGAGCCGTGCTTTTTCTTGTACATTTGCTTGTACTGCTGGACAACATATCCACTTGCATAAGCAGAAGGCCATACTTTGAACTTAGCCTTAGCAGCACTTACTGCACGAGAATGAAGCTCTTTGTCAGTAAACTCCACATCACCACGAATTTCTTCTAAATCGCGAGGCAGAAAAAGACCAGCAGCGGAGTCCTCGACTTCCCTGCTCCCATCCATAGGAAGCGTGCCATTTTCTTCATTCATTGGATCGCGCCCACCAGGGGGCACTGCAAAGCCACCCCGATCAGGGGTGGCTCCACCCATTTCTTGAGTGGGCATTTCATTGGCCCGTTCCACTGACGGGTCTAGCGTGAGTTCCATACTCCACTCAGAACCACCGTAACGGGCATCTGCTACTTCCTTAGGTGTAAGGACACCCAGTTGGATGTAGCGACCGTCTACAGCCGCTACGCGAGCCCTTACGTCAGCCATTTCGCGCTCGTTAAGCTCGAACAATGGGTTGAACGCAATGCGCCATGAATCGGGCATTTCTCCCTTCGTTGGACCTTCCTTACTCAGCATGATGTATTCCATCAGCTTTTTCATTGGGCGTTTGAAATGCACACTCTGATAGTCAGCAAGTGTCTTAGCAAAATCACGCTCTTCACTCCGACCAGTGGAACCAAGTCCGCTTGGACTTTCACCAAATAAAACAGTATGAGGAATTTTGCTGGCGCCAATAATATCCACGCGAAGCTTCTCTAAAATTTCTCCAATGCCACCAAAATTACGACTAATAAATTCAAGCTCTTCTTTTTCAGCATCAATCGCATAGCCACGATAGATACTCTTGCTCATATCATTCACTTGCAAGCGATCACGGATAGAGCTTTCTTTGCCAGCAGCAAGCATCGCTGCGAGTCCCCTCACCTTGTGAACAAAAATATCAAATTCAGTAAGAAGCGTTGCAGCAGAATTAAGGCCAGTCCAATAATGACGGAAGCTGTCATAAACAGTTTGCAAGCTGCTCATGCCCCAGCCATAATTGCGCTGCCTCACGCGATAAGGCAGCCAATCGCCATCAAAACGCAAAATCCTATCCTTGTGGATATAAGTGAGCGTAGGCTCATTAATTAAATCGCCAGAAATAATTTGATAGTAAGTTGCTTTGGAATAGTCATATAGATTTTCTTCGTTGATAACTGGAGCAATTTGCCAACGATCAAGGCATTCAATTTCTTCAATGCGTCGAATATTGCGTTTATCAACAGGCATATAAGCAGGGCGTCCATCGTCAATAAACAAAAGTAGGCATGCCCCTCCATAAAGACGTGAATTCTTTGCGGCGAGATTTAAGTGCTCAAGAATATACAAATCTTCAATTGCCTGCTCAATCCCTTGCACTTCCTCGGCCCTTACGCCGTCGCCACCAAACAGCACCTTGAAACCCTTCCGCGTGGCTTGATCTGCATAGATATCTACAATACGACGAGGCAGCCATTCGCCGTAAAGATTTTCAAGCTCTTCCTGGGCAAGGAAGACAGTGGCAGTGGTCTTGGTGTACTGGGCCTTGTCGCGGCCAGTTCCCATGCCAATCAGCACGTTTTGAAGGCCATCCGCGCGAATGCCGCCCGCACTGGCATGGCCTAAATCAATTGCATCGCCTTCCATAACCAACGCTAATGGCTAAGTTGTATTGCTTTTAGTCTAAAAGCTGGATACATTGTCCGTAGAAACTAGCCATTATGGACTTCTTGGCTCCGCCATTGACTTTTGCTTTTAGCGAAGACCAGCGACAACGCGCTCGCGCTGAAGCATTTCGTCGTCAGTCTCTTAATGAAAAGCAGGGCAGAAAAGGCAGAAACAATGGCGCAGAAAACGGCGAATTAGCTCTGCGTCATCACTTGCTCGGCGCTGCAGGCGAGATGGCGGCAGCCGTCATGCTTGGCATGGAAGATAAGCTCTATCAAGAAACCGAAGCAAAGCGCGGCTCTGCAGATCTTCCTCCCAACATTGACATCAAAACTCGCTCCAAGCATTACTACGATTTAATCGTTCAACTAGATGAAAGTCCAGATAAGATATTGGTGCTCGTCACAATTGAAAATCGCATTACGCTCATCCATGGTTGGATAAAAGCAGCCGATGCGATGAAGGAACAATGGAAGAAAGATCCAGCAGGTGGTCGCCCTGCCTATTTCGTTCCCAAGACTGAGCTACTTTCTTTGTCTCTATTGAAATACAAGTGAATTTAACTTGCAGTCAATTCGCTAAACACGCTCTTGGCCTTGAACTCTATCCAGCGCAAGCTCGTATCCTGGATGAATTCTTTCAGCCAGGCAAGTCTCATGCAGTATGGGCACTAGGACGAAGAAGCGGCAAAACATTGATGGCTGCAGTGGCATGCCTCTATATGTGCTTTGTTCTAGAAGAGGAATACCGTCGCAAGGTGAGAAAAGGGGAGCGATGGTATGTGGTGACAGTGGCAAACAGTCAAGATCAAGCCCGCATTGCTCTAAACAATATCCGTCAATTAATTATTGAAAGCCCTTTCGCGCAAGAAATTGTTCGCGAGACAGCGGACATTATCGAACTCAGTAATAATTGCGTGTTTAAGGCCATTCCTACGTCAGGCCGAGCTGCTCGTGGTCTTGCCTGCGCCGGAGCAGTATTTGACGAGCTTGCATTTGCCACTGAAGGCGATGCAAACAGTGGAGGTCGTGGCATCTATGACGCACTCTCTCCCGCCATCGCTCAGTTTGGAGGGAAAGGACGCATTCTTGAACTATCTTCTCCATGGCTGACTGACGGTATTTTCTATCAGCATTTCAAAGAAGCATCGTCGGGCCGATTCCCTTTCATGCAGGCAGTGAATCTTCCCACATGGGAGATGAACCCAAATATTTCGCAAGAGTTTCTTGACACAGAGAGGCAGCGCGATCCCGAAAAGTTTAAGGTTGAGTATGGGGCGCAATTTGCCTCTAACCTTTCGGCGCTAGTCAATAGCGATGTGATTGATGCCTGTATTGATGATCGCCGCGCAGCATTACCACCACGCCCTGAATTCCAGGGAGCTTACGTGCTTGCCCTTGACCCCGCCCGTGGTGGCGTTGGCCGTGACGACTACACTGCTTGTATTGTTCACTACGAAAACGGTACTCTTGTCGTGGATAAGTTCCATTCGTTCGTAGCTGATTTTGAAATCAATGGAAGAAAGGAGGTGAATATCAATGCAGTGGAAGATTGGATTAAGGAGCAACATCGCCTATATGTATTTGACACCATTGTGATGGACCAGTTCAACAGCGCTGGCACCATTCAAAGCCTGGCCAGTGATTTGCCCATCACGGAACTCACTTGGACCGTTAGTTCAAAAATGAAAGCTTTCAGCAAAATGCGAGAGCTTTTTAATGCAGGGCAAATCAATATCTATCGTCACGAGAAGGCAATTATGCAGCTCAAAAATCTAACAGTGATCTACAAACCAAGTGGACAATGGAGTGTAACTGGCGGTAAAGCCACTGGTATTGACGACTTGGCATTCGCCATGGCTGGCGCCATTCTTGCTGCAAGCAAAGATGATGACATTGGTTGGATCGAAAGCTTAATCTCCTAGTATGATTTTCAAACAATAGTTTTGTCATGAAGTGACTTATTGCAAATTAACTATGCAGGAAACAAAGTTTCTTGTGGCCCTGTTGGAAAACGCTCCCACTAGCAAGCAAACTTCTCTTCAGCTTCTTGCTGCCGAACACTTATATATTCCTACATTGCTTCCAAAACTCAAAGCTCATGCCAAACGCCTGAAAGAAGAGGAGCAGTTGGAGCGCTCCTGGGAAGCGGAGGCCACCACTGACGACTATATGCCAGATCATCAAGGCGATGAAAGCTTAAGAGAATATGACGCCTGATCGTCGTCGTGTTATGATTTCAAAGCTTTCGCGAAGCACGCTGGCCAGCGTTTTAAAAGAACAGTATCGGGGGATGCTGTTCGTTGCCACAAAATGGAGCCAAGGCCATGGGCCGACCCATGGTTAAACGCTGTGCAAAGGCGGATTGAAGCCCCGCCCTCAGCACCTTTGCTCCTCACGCCCTTGTAGCCCAATCCGGCAGAGGCAAGCGACTTAAAATCGCTACAGTGCAGGTTCAAATCCTGCCAAGGGCATCATGTTAAGCTGAAAGAACGTTCACCCCAGCGATGGGGCGCATGACTCGCACGGTACGGAACGGGACCGCGCATCATCGGGAACCATCATGAACCCTCTTGCCCTGATCAAGCAGCAGCTTGAGAAAGCCGCTCGTTTGCGTGAAGCTCAAATGGCTTCGCTCGTTTATCGCGGCGTTGCCTACGTGCCCAAGCCTCATTGGTTTTGAGCATTAAGCAAGGGGCCTCAAGGCCCCTTTTTTATTGACTGCACTGTGCATTCACTATCGTTCCAATGGCGAATGGCATTAGCAACAATGGCAATATTAGTAATTAAATAAGAAGCAAAAATAAACGTGCGAACAATTGCAACTATATCTGCTTCGCGATTATGCTTTCCCGCCTTCTCTCCCAGTGCCTTCGCCCAAATTCGCCACATTTGCTTCTTGCCGATGAATGTAAGATTTTAGTTCATGAAGATAAGCTCTAAGCATGGCCGCCTTCTCTAGATGCCATGGGTCGCGGTATTTTAGATACAAAGCCATATGGGCATCTACGGCTTTAAGAATTTGATGAATGGGAGCGTTCCATGGCTCCCTGATGGGCGTGTTGAATGTCCGACGACGTTCGTCCACGGCGGAAAAATTCTTTTATATCTTCAAATGCTACTGGAGCGAAGTCATTCACTTCTAAACAAGCATTAAAGAAACGCTTGTCAACTTGTCCATTGTCATCCAGAATACGATGGCAATGCAAATGGCCATGTACATTACCTGTGTAATGCCCAGATAAGCACGATGGATGTACGGGAATATGCGTGAAAATTAAGCCACCGGGAAAGGTGCTATCACAAGGATGAAAGAATGCTCCTCTCACGTCTTCAAAATATGGCAAATAGTCTTTCAATGCGCCTTGGTCATGATTGCCACGAATGAGAATCTTTCTTCCATTGAGAAGAGAAAGAAGTTTTAACGATGCACGAGGAATAACCACATCTCCAAGATGGTAAACAGTATCACGCTTCCCTACTTTTTTGTTCCATCGTTCAATAATAGTTTCATCCATTTCTTCACACGATGCAAATGGACGCAATAGTTCGCCATTAGGACGCAAGAAATCAATCATCTTTGCATGGCCGAAGTGAGTGTCGCTTGTGACGAAAGCGCTCATTACCTTTTGCTTTGTATGTGTTCAATGTAAGAGCTTAATTTACAGCCCGACAGTTGTCCGTCTTTTTCAACGTTGATAACGTAAGAATCTTCTCCTTGTACCTTCACTGCTTCTTCTACTGCCGCCACTCCCATTGCAATGATGGTGCCAGTGCTTACATTAAGCCTTCTTGCCAAATATTTGAGCACTGTTTGCAGATCTTCGCCAACGTCATAGGTGGCCGCACGAGGCGATGGTCTAAACATTATTGATATTCACTCATTACACAGGTTTTTACAAATGGTCGCTCAAGATTTTCAATTATTTTGATGGTCCATTCTTCTGCTTCATTTAAATCGTGAAACACGTTACGAAAATTCCACCACCAAAGCTCTTTTTCTTGCACTTCATACATTGGTCGATGTGGATCTAGTACTGACGGCTTTTGAACAATGCGAAACCGTGCCATGGCTCAATGGAGAAGAAGAATCATCATAGGACAGCCCCAGGAATCGAACCTGGCATTCTGGGCTATCTGCCCAACGTGTACCACAACACTTAACCGTCAGATGGTCCAAGCGTGAAGCGCCTCAAGGACGAACAGAGGCTTGGACTCTATCAAAACGCAAGCCAGGAAAGGCACTCCACAACCAACGGTGGACCTCAGAACTGGCTGCACACTGCCGACAGAGCAGCAGTGGTGGTAGCCCGGTGCAAAGCAGAGCGGGAACTCACTAACTATATCATGCCCGCCCGTACTGGGGCAGGTCATTGTTAGCAGCTTCAAAGAAAGAAGGCATGCGGCTACGAGCAGTGTCATTTAGCTCTTCGGCTTTGCCCTTCTCAAACAAGCTATCACTCTGGCGCAGCCAGAAATCCTTGTTCAGCCACTTGTCGTTACTTGCCTGCAGCGCATCAAAAGCCCACAATGCAGTGGCCCGACGTAGTTTGTTCAAGCTCTGACCAGCAGTTTCGCCCAGTTCCCGAGCAACAAGGCTATGCACGCCTACGTGCGTAATTTCATCCCGGCTAATGTCGGCGGCCACAGTGCGAATGCCAATATCTCCATTGAAACGGAAAAAAGGCAATGCAACAAAGAAAATACTCCGCTCCAAAATGGCAGCTTTCAAAATGGGATGGGCAGGATGCTCTTGCCATGCCTTAAGGATGTTCGCCACTTCCTTTTCGGCCTTCTCATTGGTGCCATGGGCAGCCGTCACATAGTTCAGTGCCTCATCATGCCGCTGCTCATCGTCTTGGTTATGACGCAACGCTTCAATCACGCCAGGAGTGGCAGGAAGATCGCGCTCTAGTCCCTGCTGTAGAAAGTCCTTCACGGGCAGTTCCAGGTGGCGCAAAGCCAGCAGATTGTAAATCGTGTCCTCGCCACCTTCCTTAAGCTTGCCCTTGCTAACAGGCACCGCTTGCCAAGGACGCTTCTTGGCAATCATGGACAGATAGGGGCTCTTGACAGCGTTCATGGTCGTAGTATCGTGCAGGTGTGTGAGGAGAAAGGGGGCTCTAGGCCCCCTTCTTTTTTATTCGGCGCAGGCAGCGCAAAAGCCAGCCTCTAAATTGCAAGACGCAGAAGATCCATCAGCTTCAGACTCTTCGTCTAAGCCAAACATGCTCTTAAAATCGTCATCCAATGCAGCGTATGCATCATCCTTGCGCTGAGTGTCAGGCAGGACTTGCAGGCTGTAATAGAGGCTCGTCTGAGAAGATTCTAGCCAATCGCGAAGGAATGCTTCGTCGTAAATGACCATATCACTCCACGAATTAAATGAATAACCATGGAAGAGCCCAGTGCGTTGATAAAGCGAAACAATGCCATTAGCAACGCGCTTGTAGTTGGCCCAGCCCACTTCAGCAGCAATTTCTACGTCACCATAGTCAAACGTTTCCACGCCAAAAGTGCCTGAATCCCGGTCAACAATACGGCCAATGGGAGGAGCAATTTCAGGAGCAGTGGTAAAGCCGCGAGTGTCTAGATAACGATAGGAGCACGATGCAGTGGGAGCAATACAGAAAGCACGCTCCATGCCATGCTCACGGGCAATTTCAGCCGCTTTCTGGATGCCTTGGTCTAATTGCCACACGGCCTCACCAGCCATCGTGTCCTTCCAATGGTGAACCCAGGGATGAGGATCATTGTCAAGATACGCTTCAAGAGCCTTTCCAAAATCTTCATAGCTAATGCCATGGATGGCAAGGAAATTAGCCAAGCCCAGCACGCCTAGGCCAATTTGTTTATCAATGGTGGGAGAAAGATATTCTCCAGTGTCACCCACGCCAGTATTGGGATGGAGATCAACTAGCTGCTGCATGCCTTCAATAAAGGCTCCTTGCAAATTATCAAAATTACAGGCGCCGAGGTTTACATGCTGCAGCAAACAAGTGCCACGATGCGGAAGATAAACTTCGAGGCAGACATTTGCCCGAATCCGCTCTCCTTTCGCATTGAAACGAATCTTGTTCAACCAAATATCACCATTACCAATTCCCCTCAGCAATGTATCGATAAATTCTTGAGAACTATTCTCAATAAACTTCTCGTCTACATTGATGCAACGTTTCACCCAAGGCAGTTCACTGCGCGAAGCATTAATAAATTCCAAGGCGTCAGGATGGTCATAATCAAGGTGCAAAACTACAGCGCCATTTTTATAAACACCGCCCCTACGCAAAATTTCATTAAGCGTGGAATAAATCTTGCCAAAACTTACTGGCCCACTTGCCACTAAGCCTTTACCATTTTCAGCATTCCTTTCACGGAGAGAAGAAAGATGAATAGCGACGCCCGCACCATTGCGCAAGCCGTGGCTAACAAACCGCCAAGACGCTTCAATGCCATCTGGCCCCTCCATTGAATCTTCTACGTTAAAAACCGTGCAGCTTACGGGAAGGCGGCTTTCAGAATTATCTAGCCAATCTTGCACCCTACCAGTGCGTGCAATTGGCTCGCATTTTGCTTTTTCTTTCAGGCTCATGAGACGACAAAAGGGGGCGCTGCCCCCTGACGATCAACTTAGGAAGGCTAGCGTAAACGCCCTTTTCCAAGGGCTTTCTTAAGGAAGACGACATAACCAAATGGCATGCCAAGTGCCAGCCATCAATGCAGCGCCAAGTAGGCCCGACCATAGTGCCACGCGCAGCTCATGCTCACGAATGGAACGATGGACAAAAGCTTTCATTTCTTCTTCAGTCATTAGTCGCAAAGATTTTCAGCATCTTCCATGGAGAGGCGATCTTTAATAAAAAGCTTCGCCTCGTTCAAAGTACGAAAATAATAAGGAGCGCCATCTATCGCTGCAAACCATTGAAACTCCGGCTTACTAAAACATGGCCAAAGCTTATAGGGGCCATAGTTAAACGGCTGACGTTCTGGCAAACCGAACATGGCAATAGTCCGTAGTTTTACCACGCTAGTTCTTATTGCAAACTGTGCATGCATTATTTAATACATTCTTCAGCAAACCAGCATCCACTGCTTGAATCCTTAAGAAATTGTGAAGATTTTTAGGCTTTTGTATCACAGTGATACGGAAAAAGCCACATTTAAGCCACAGGCCGAGATACGATAAACGTAGGCAAGGTGCCGTCAAGATTGACTCAGCTCCTTACTTAGCCTCTCCCGAGCATCTCTCCTCTAGTGGAGCGCCCAAAGCGCGAAACGACGGACAAAAAAGGCTAGACCAGCCCCGATGCTCTCCTCAATGCGAAGTCCCCCAAAGGGACGGAGCTTCTCCACGAGGGGCGAAATACAAAAAGGCTGACTCAGTTCCTAAGTAATGAGTTGCTGAAAATGTGCTCGGTGCCAGACAGGGCTTAAAATTTGCTTTTTCTATCTTTAAAAGCTCGAACGGCGGCTTTAGGGCCGCCTTTTTGCTGAGAACAATGGAAAAAATGCTTTTTCTAGTACGTCATTCCAGCGCCTTTGGGGCGCTTCCATTGGAGAAGCTTATTGAGGAGAGACGCTTCATCTGCGCTCTCTGCGAGAGCTTGATTCAGCGTATGGCAACTAGCTTTTTGCTGACTATAGTCTCATGGAGTGGTTTCAATTTTCATGCAGACAATCAAGGCGTGCTCTTGCTGTCGAACTTTTAAATCGTTTGATGAGTTCTATAAAGAGCAAGCAAGACCAGATGGTCGCATGTCACAATGCATTGCCTGCAATAAGGCTTCGCGCCATTTATATCGTGAAGCAAATCGAGAAAAAGAGCGCGTTCGCAATCGTGACTATGGCAGGCGTAAAGCCCATGTGGTTCGCGCAAGGGTGAAACGTTGGCGCAAAGAAAATCCTGGCAAGGCTCGCGCTATAGGACGCATGAGAGAAACACAAAAGATCAATGCCTGCCCTCCATGGGCACGAAAAGGCCCTGTTCGCAAAGAAATACAAGCTCACTATCTTCATGCAGAATGGCTAGAAAAAATTATTGAAACGCCATTTCACGTGGATCACATTGTTCCTCTGCAAAACGATTTTGTATGCGGCTTGCATGTACCAGCAAACTTAATGGTCCTAGAGGCTTCTCAGAATATTGAAAAGAATGCATATTGGTGGCCAGGACAACTTGACTGTCAGCGTGGACAAGGACGTTCTCATGCTTGGTGGCGCGAAATGAAAGCTAATGAACATTTGTGTGATTGGTAAGTATTTATACTTAGGGGTCGATTTTCCGGGTGATTTTTAATCGCACATTTCGAAGCGTATACCGCAGCCCCACAATTTAAATTTGCCGTACTACCGCGCCAGGGCTCAAACGTCAAGCGTTTATCACAATATTTTACGTGGCGGATTGTTACAAAGCTTAATCCCGAGTTGGAAAGTCGGGATTAAATTGAAAGTTAATCCCTCATCCCCACGAGATCGCCAGTTGTGAACTGCCTGCCAGTAGCCTCTAGCGTCGCCATCCTGCCACGACAAAAGGCCCTGATGGGCCCTTGTGCCGGGAGATGAGAGAGGGCCTTTATGGGCCCTTCTAGACGGCGCTGATCAATCTTCACTTTCTTCTAGGAAGTCTTGAATCTGACTTTTAAGCTCTGCTATGGAAAGTTCACGAGAGAAACTATAAGCGCGGTCCTGCTCAGTTTCTAATAGATTCAGAAAGTCGCAAGCATCATCTAAAGTCTGGAAAGTTTCAGCGTAGAAAGTTTGGCCGTATTCTGTGGAAGTTAGGTGAAACACTGGAAAGGAAAGCGAGGGAAAGAATAGGGGAATCAGGAAAGATGGGATTCTGCTTTCCTTTTGCTTGTGCCATGGGCAAGAAAGGCTATGGCAACTTTCTTGCCTCTCTTATGGCAGAGCATACAATCAGAGCAAGTGACAGTATCGCTACGCTGAGCGGGGCAAACCACTACTACGTTTCCGCCTTCAGTGTGCCAAGTAACGCGCGATTCTGTAGACTTTGCCACTACAACGGCGGGCAAATTGTGGGCAATTGCATCATCCACTTGCGCTTCACTTTCACAGCTTACGTTGATAGTAAAGCCCGCGCGGTTTGCCTTTCTAATTAAGGAGAGATTCTCTCCTACTTTGAGGCTGTGGTGAGTGTAAGTGTAGGCGCGGAGATGCTTTGTTGCAACGATCATCTTCCTGATGAAAGTTTCACTGATCTTTCCTAAGTTGTGGGGAAGATCGCCCGCCTGATTGTGACGGAAGGCGCTACCCTCCGGCAGTTCTTGCAACTTAGAAAGGAAAGTAGCAAAGTTTGAGCCACGCTCACCGCTTGAAACTTTCAGCCAATGTAGATTTAAGGGACCGGATGTAGCGTAGCAACCATTGTCAAGGAAAGGGCAAGTAGGAGAGCAAGTAGACTTTGCGGACGTCGATACTGCCATGGGGCCAGTCTTGGCATTGCCAGACTTTGCCGTAAGGTGGAAGGAAAGCTTAGAAAGTTGCACGGTTTGAAAGAAAGAAAGGGACGAAAAGAAAGAAACAATCAGCCAGGAAGAATATCGTCGAAGTCGCCACATTTAAGGTGGCAAACGAAATCAGAAAGAAAGCTGTTAAGAGTAGAGTGCGGCAACCACGCGATCAATTCGGAAAGCATAAGCTCAGCGCCTACAGTTTCGGAAAGTTCGACGGCTGTATTGCGCGGTTGCTGATTGGGCACAGTGTAGGAGAGGGAAAGTTTCATGATTAGAAAGGAAAGGAAAGAAAGGCTAGGAAAGCTTCAAGGTTCGCCAGGTAGTTTGGCACGTAGTGTCACCACGTCCGAAACTTTACGCCCACGAGACTTTGCAAGTTCGCACATTTCAGAATCGGAGAAACTTTCCATAGCCTCCCATTCTGCGGGCTTCAGAGCATCATCATCTAGCAGGTAGCAGGTAGCGGCAGTGAGCACCGTGCCCGTGCTGGCGTCGATTAACAGATACCGGGAAAGGTTGGCGGCCATGGTTGAAAGTTTGAGAGGGAATCGGCTCCGGGGTCGCCCCCTTGCGCCGTTGGTAGAAGTATGGGCCACAAGCGGCACACAATCCCGGAGATTGGGCCACTAGGGCAAGCGGCACACGTTCCGGGAGCCTATGGCGCTTTCTGTGGTTGGCACGCTGCGCGGGAGGCTACTGGCAAGGGATGCTTTCAGAAAGAAATGAAACGCGCACACGCCCGCGCGAAATACCATGCAAAGTGCCCATCAGTCAACAGCCGCTGCAACAATCCGCAACAATCGACGCCCATACCATAGGACGGGTGAGAATCGCCGGATTGTGACGGCATGTCACAAAACGCCAGAATGTAGCAACGGATACCGACAGAAGCACAGGAAGCATGGTAGGCGCGGCAGCCGCCCAATTCTTTATTCTTTATACTTTCAAGCGCGGATTAATTCTTTATTCTTTACTCTCACGAGATGCGATCAATTCTTTATTGTTAACAACGACAAGGTGCAATTAATTCTTTATTCTTTACATCGAAAAAGTGTGATTAATTCCCTATTCTTTATAGCTTCAAAATGCAATTAATTGTTAATTGTTATTATCGGCAAAGTGCAATTAATTGTTATTAATAACTGCTAGGAAGTGCGATTAATTCTTTATTGTTATTGTCGAGAATTGCAATTAATTAATAATAAGAATAACAAACTGAGAAAGTAATTATAATTAACAATCAATCACGATTGAAGTTTATTTATTATACAAACTCAGCCGATTCCAATTTTTTGCTATACAAAGCTAGCCGATTCCAATTTTTTTTACTATACAAAACCGGCCTTTTCCATTTTTCTCATAAATACAAAACCAGCCATTCCCAATTTTTATAGATACAAAGCTGGCCATTTTTTTTTACCAACCATGACCATCAAAAGTCGCCTTTAGGGCGGCTTCTTCGCTGGTAAACGGACCTCCTACAAAGCTTTCATCATCATCAGCATAGAAATACCAGCCTTCCACTAGTTCAGTGCCCTTGCAGCAATCTTCAGAAAAGAAAGGGTTTGTTGCACAAGCCCGCGATGTGCAACATCGCTTCAACGAGGATCACGAGAATTCTCCAATGATGTAATCAAAAGGCCCTTCACCATGACCTATGCAATGCCCTGCAAGTAAAGTATGCCTGGCGAGACCATAAGGCCCTATTTCTGCATAGTTGTCTTTTAACCATTGTTTATCAAAGAGTTTATCGGGTTTTCCGCTCCTGTCCCAGACAATAGAGAAGAATTTTCCGTTATCAACGAAGTCTCCATATTCATCTCTTATTTCATAGTGATGATCTTGCGTTAAATAATCAATGCGGCTCCATAGTTGCTGCCAATTGTTGATGCCATCTTCTGGATACACGTGAAGGCCAAAGCACCAACCATAAGAGCTTTTGCCAAGATGCAAAGGGGGCTCTTCTTCTTTACCGCAATGAGGGCATTTAGGAGCGTGAAGGTAATAGTTAGTGCCCATTATTTCACTGCCTCTTGAAGCCTGTTCCACATCCATTGTTCCTTGGTATCAGGGCGCATCAGCTCATAGCCTTCATGATCAATGATGGCATCGCCAGCGCTGTCCACATGGCCCTCTAGATCCAGCCTCCAGATGCCCTTGCAGGAGCCTTCTTCGTCAAAGATGGCAATAGTGTCCTCCCGGTCCTCCATGGCAAGCCTGACGTGAAACAGAAGGTCTTTGAGCCGGGCCGCTTGGTAGCGGCCCTTGCTGGGAGGGAAATACGGGCCGTTGTCTTGGTACGTGGCAATGGTAAGCATGGTTCAGTCCTCAATAATGCAAAAATCAGGGTCGTTGTTGCGTTGTATCCATCTGCATTGATTTAAATCAGGCCACACAACAAAAAGCTTGTCGTGATGATCCTGTTCAACAATGGCAGTGGTGAGCTTGGTGCCAATGCGTGATTTGCCTTTCTTGGAAATGGCAATAATGTTGATTGCATCAATCATGCTGCCTCCTTGGCCCAACGGGCGATAGTTGCAACAATATCGTGGCTCAGGGGCTCGTGGAGAGGCATGGGCAGGCTTCCTGCACGGCTCAGGCAGATCCGACCATCTTCTCTCTTGGAAATCACTGCTTGGGCAGGGAGAGCAAGAGCTGCGCCGGGCTTAGCTTCAACAATGAAACGGGCCACGAGAGAAATGAGCTGATCTTCGGAATGCTTGATCAGCAGAGGGTCAGAAGGAACAAGGAAAGTCATTGGAGGAAGGAAAGGAGAGGCTCGCGCCTCGTTGTGACAACAATACCAAAAAGAGGGGCCTGGTGGCCCCTCTGCAACAATGCTTAACAAAAGTCGTTACGACCATTGGTATAGGCCCACCACTCCTGCTTGCCCACTGAAGCCTCCCTTGCGTTGGCTTCCCATTGCTCAGGCAGTTCTTCGCTCACGATGCGAGTGCCAACAGGGACGTTGATAGGGCCAAGGCCCATGGAAATGGTGAATTGATCCATCACGGGACCGTTGATGTACCAGGCACGGCTCACCTGGAAAAGGCCATGCCCTTCCAGCTCACGAGGGTTGGCAGCGCCTGCCCTTTCTTGAGAAGGAAAGGGCCTGTGCCAGTCAGGGAGCACAATGCGGAAGGAGAGTCTTTCCAGGCCCTCAAAACGAGAGTAGGAAGAAGAGGTGATCATCTGCTCAACAGTGTGGTCGATGATGGCCATGGTCTTAAAGAGGAGAGGCTCGCGCCTCGGAACAAAGGAACAATACAGCAGAAAGGGGGCCGGAAGCCCCCTGTTCACACATTGTTACAAAGCTCAGGCTTGCTTTAGCAAGGTCACCCAATAGCAATCAGGAGCTTCTTCGTCTTGATGGGAATGTACTAGTCCTTTGCTGATCAGGGCTCCTAGCACGCCAGCGCAAACGTGACTGTCATTAAAAGGATCAAGCTCATGGAGCCAGCCGCAGCCGGGCTCATCCATGCCTTCTTCAATGGAGGAGAGAAGAAGATGTTCTTTGTGAGTGAGGATCATTGTTTTAAAGAGAGGGGAGAGGGCTGCGGGGGCAGCCCTTGGCTGAGCTAGGCCAAGCTTCACGAGGCAAGGCTTTAACGACACTCAGTTGCCGGTAACGCTCCAATGAAGAAAAATTGGGCGAGACAATGATAAGGGAATTAAACGGTGGCTGTTGCTTTTGCTGGCAGCATGATCCATGCGGTGTAGTTAGCAGCAGAACGATCCACGCGAATAAGTCCTTTCTTTTCTAATGCTTCGAGAGCATTTAAATACAGTTCCAGGCGATTACCAACAAGAAAGTTCTTTGGTACAAAACATGGTGCATTTTTATTGCGTTTTTGATGAGCAAGAAAGTGGCAATAAAGATTGCGCTGGTTAATAGAAAGCCCAGAGTTGATCATGAATGAATGATGTTATTGAAATACTGTTCAGCTTGCCACTTGTGGTCAAAGATACCGTAGGAAGTGGTGTGGATGGAGAGTTCGCTTAGGCGTTCCCAGCCATAAGCTTCCCATTTGCGGGAACCATCAGCGCAAAGATATTGCTGAATGCCATAACCACTTTGTTGTGACTGACGGTTAGCTTCGAGGCGAGCTTCGTAGGAGGGATAGTGTTTCATGATCAATTTGTTTTGAAACGAGCGCTTTTCATGCAGGAGAGGATTTCGCAAGCCGCAATCTCTGGATGAACAAAATCAGCACCATTACCTGTCTTGCCCCAGCCACGGCAGCTCATCACATCTTGATCTGCATAGTCGTACTGCCAGGAACGCCAGAAATCGTCTTCAGCGCAGTATGCTTTGAAGATTTTGCCTTGCTTGAGAGCTTCGATGATTGTTGTTTTATCAACCATTGCCCTTGGCCCCCATTGCACAACGGATGGCATCTTGCTTCAGCATGAATTCAGCCGACTCAGGATCAACCTCACCAGAGTGTGGTTGATAGTCGCAGAAATAAAAGCGAACACCTTCGGCCAGCAACAGAGATAGCATTTGCTCAGGGCTGCGCATCTCAGCGTTGGCGATTTGCTGCAACACTCGAGCTTGGGTTTCGTTGAGGGTCATGGTTGGTTTTAGAGAGGCGGCATCGCTGCCGATGGACTAACAATACAGCATGGAGGCCCCTAAGACGGGGCCTGTTACAAAACTTTACAATCAGCGCTGCTGGTCGCAAATGCCTCCAAGGATTTCATCAACGTAGCGTGTCACCTCGTCGAGCTTTTGAAAGGCAAGGTCACGCTCATGACGAGCCTGGTCCCACGCGGCAGGGCCTTGAGGATAGAAATCTCTCCCGTTACAAGTGGCGGCTGCAAGCGCTTCTGCAGCAGCATCAAGAGCTTTAGAAGCGGCCCAATATTCATCGCGAAGAGTGGCAGCGCTGGTTCCGTTGAGGTGGATGGTGGGGATGACAGTCATGGTTGCGAGAGGCGCGAACAAGAAAACAATACAGCAGAAAGGCCCTGTTTCCAGGGTCTGTTACAAAACGTCACAATTAATAGAGGCTCTCAATGCGAAACGGGCCAAGCCTGCCCACGCGCAGAGCTTTTTCTTTTACAAATTGCTGACTATTTGTCTTGGTATTCTTTATTTTGTAGAGACCAGTTTCGGGAATAGCTTTAACAATGATATATTCTCCTCTCCATTGTTTAAAGCCAAAGTCATAAAGATCGACAATAAGACCAACAGAAAATTTCATGAGGACAATAGACGCTTAATGTCTCGCTCTACATTCTTCAATGCTCGCCAATCAGTGCAGCTTGTGCTACAAACAAGAGTTTTGCCGGAAGAATGCTTAAACACATAATGCTTATTCTTTCTATGAAGAACAAAGCCATGTTGTTTAACAAGCTCAAACAACGCGCGTCTATTGTCCTTTAATGCCATTACAAGAAGCGCCAGATATCGTCTTGCATACTGTCAGCAAGCGTCAAAAAGAAAGCTTTTGTGCGCTTATTTGGTTGACTTGCTGGGGCATGCTCAGGGGCTTTATGAACAAGGGCCAGAAGCTTAGAGCGAGCAGCAGAGCGATCATCACGAGAATAGCTTGACAAAGAATAGCCAGAATCTTTCACCATGCGAGCAATGGCACGTTGAGAGCGGGTGAGGAAGGGAGTGCAAGTCATGGTTCAGAAGACGAGGATTTGACCATTGGCTTTGATGCTGAGCACACGCTCACAATCAAACGAGCGCCATGCACCTTCGCCTGCAGTACGAGCAATGGTGAAATCACGGCAGCGAATGATAGAAGGCTTCTTTACGGCAGTGCCAGTGCCCTTGATTTCTTTTGTGTCGCGAGGATTGAAGCAGAGGCTACGAACAGAGCCGTCTGCTTTTACGAAACGCACGTTCACAATGCTGCTACCAGCATTGAAGATGAAGCTTTTGATTTTGTCAGTTTTAGTCATCAGAGGAGCCATCGCTGGCGAAGGACTAGAGAAGGAAAGGAGCCCCCGAAGGGGCTCTCCCGCGTTCCCGACGGAACAATAGAGCTACTGCACGGCGTTGTCAAGGGGATCAACTTTAAAGCCGTTGGCAATGCGGCAATAGCGTTCTGGGTGGAGCTGAAGGCATTTTGTCAAGCCCTCCTGATTTGGCGTGGCCTGAGGAGCAGCAACAAGAGCAAAGGCGCCAATGCCGAAAGCACAGGTGACAAGCATGAAAGAAGCAACGTTGGCAAGCATGGTTTTAGAGGCGAGCGATACAGACACGGGCAACGCCTTGACTTTGCTTGGCAATGCGAGAGAAGCTGCCAGCAGACATATCAAGGATGCGCCCTCCATAAAAAGGCCCTCTGTCGGCAATGGTCAATACCACCTGCCTTCCATTGTCACGGTTTGTAACAAGAAGCTTCGTTCCAAATGGAAGCGATGGATGGGCGGCTGTCATGGCTGCTGGGTTCATTGGCCGTCCGTTGGCCATTGTTTGCCAGGCATAACCATCAGAAGCGGTGCCGTAGAAGCTGGCTTCGCCGCATTGTTTGGCTTGTGCAGCAGGAGCTGCGGCTCCGAGCAGGAGCAGAGAAAGAAGAAATCGTGAAAGCATCAAGATGGTGGAAAGAACTAGAGAGGCCCATCGCCCTCGCGGACGACAGTCTTACCATTGTGCCATGGTCGTCAAGGGGGCTGCCGGATGCTATGCTTTGAAAGCAGTCGGTTCTAGCGGCTTAATTGCTGCTCCTGTCCTTGGGCGGGCCGTGAGGGTGAACGGACAAAGGCGGTGTGGGCGATGCCGTATGGCTTCGCCAAGGAGCTAGTCATTCTCCTGAGAGGCACACTGCCCTTCTAGGCGAGGAGCTTTCCCCTAGTCGTTTTGTTTATCGGAGGCTGCGCAAGGGAGGGAGGGCGAAAGCCCTCCTTTCTTTGTGCCTATACATGACTAGCCGACAGTAGGCTATACAAGACCAGCCGATTTTTTCAATGGAAAGGAAGCTTCCTGCAGAACAAGAACGCGAACGTCTTGCAAGATGGCTAGGAAAAGGAGAAGTTTATATTCCCCCGAGTGAAGAAATTTATGATCCTCGTAACGAAGATGACTTTGACACGTTTTCATATGGCACTGAGCCTATTCCTGGTGATACCACTTGGGCAAAAGAAAAGGCCCCCGATGGGGCCTTTGGTCAAGGTTAAATGCAACTAATAGTTTTCAATTTCGTCAGCAATGGAAAGGAGATTTGGACGGTAAATCCAATAACCTTCACCATCGTCGCACTTGCAATGTTTTGCAACAGCACGAATAACAGCGGCAATAGCAGTGGTTTTATTGGCCGCTAATTCCCGTTGATTGTATGAAGTAAGCACGGCTTGCGCAGCGGGAGAAAGTTCAGTCATCAGGCTATTCTTCCGCAAGCGGGAGTGAGGGACCAAGGCTTTCGAGCCAACATAACATGCACCAATGACCTTCGTGACCTTCGATGTTGCTACTGATGTGGTACTCATGCGTACCGTGCTTGGGGCAGATGACATGCTTTTGAGAAATCTTGAGATTCAGAAAGTCAGTCATTGAGTTGCTCAAGTGCGCGATGGATGATATCAATGTCTTCAGGCTCAAGTTCCATGCGGCCGTCCAGTGTGTAGCCGCATTCGAGAAGCACTTGCATGGCCTGCTTTTTCAAGCTCGGCGGCTTGGGGCGTCTGGCAGCAAGAAGTGCTTCATGTTCGTACTCGTGACCTTCTAGCTTCAGCCATTCACAGCACGCCTCTAACTCTTGGTCGCTACCCCAGCGGGCAGCTTGGATGGCAACGTGGTCAGCGGCAAGTCCGCGTTCGTACTCTTCACTTAGCCACTGCCGCACCAACTCAGGCGGTGGAGTGATGGGAAAAGAATGATTGTCAGTCATTTTCAATGCCAATAGCTTGTTTGTTTGCATAGTCGCTGTGCAAATACTGCCAGCGAAGAAGCGATGGAATGGAAGCTGGTTCAACGCCCATATCTTCCAGCAGAAGTTCAAACCATTCTGCCATGGCATCAATCACTGCAACCACTTGCGGATCATCAGGAGCAATGTCATCATCCATCGCCTCTGCAATCATTTTCTGAAGCTTGGTGAATTTGCTCATGATCAAATACCAGTGGCAGCACGATAAAGCTTAAGACACATATCCTCATGCTTTTGTTTCCATAGCCCTAAACGACTCTCCAGTTGCTGGAGACTGAGCTGTCTGTTCAAACGCTGAGGGCGTTCCCAGTCAAGATCAGGATCGTTGTCGTAATCACTATCAGTAAAGAAGGCCATAGTCAGAAAGCTCCTTCTTTGATGGCACGTGCATAAGAAAGCATATATTCCTCCAGATCTGCGCCAGTAGGAGCTTGCTCGATAATCTCTTCATGATCCTTTTGTGCTTGCTTTAGAGAGGCTTGAAAAATGTGTTTGATAGAACCAAGCGCAATGCGTTGCTTGACATTTGGTTCGTCGTCAATTGCCTGCTCTAATGTGCAAACAAAATCTTGAAGCTCCTTCACTGTGATGGGTACGCTTGCAATGGGAGAGCCAAAGCTCATCACCAAGCGATTGTCAGAAGTGAAAGCTGAAAGCTTCTCTCCCCAATGATAGAACCTTGTAGTCATTGCCTTAAAGAGAAAGGGCATGCAAGCTCTCGCCCGCATGCCCTGTAGTATGCCGCCTGCCCTGGCCAAGGTCAAGCGTTGTAACAATTCTTTACAGAGCCTGCCCTTTCCCTGAGTTCAAGCGTGGTGCGATAAGCGGCCTTGTGGCTTGGCAATGGCTTGTCCCGCCATTTGGTAGCAATGCAATGGCAAGCGCCCATGGGCTCTAACACGGCATGCCTGTTGGTCCTGTCCAGCAAAATTTGAAGAGCCTGGCGTTTCCGTTTTGTAAGATCAGGCTCTGGCTCTTCAATGCCAACGCGAGCGTAGTCCGCCAGCTCAGACAAATCGTCTAACGAATTGGTCGTGATCACGAAATGGCGTCCGCGATGCTGAGCTTTGTTCCATGCAGGGTGAATGTTTTCTGCTGCTAGAGCTTTGGCATCTTCCTGAAGCTCAGGAGGAAGCACAATGTGAACTGTGGGTGCCAATGGCGTGCCTTCAACAATGAAGGAAGGCTGATGCGTGTCCATGAAGAATCAATGGAAAAGGAATTCACGGCTTTTGAAGATAACAAGCACATTGCCCCACTTGCGATGTGGAGCAAAGGCATAGGAGCCCATGCTGTTTTGCCAACTGATAGAAATCGGGCCGAACCATGCGCTGCCCCAATCACTGGCGCAAACTAGGCCAATGAAATCATTCATGGCAATTGTTCTGGAACATCTTCAGGAAGAGGCTTAATTTCTTCAATCAAGGCAATTTTAATATCAGGGCGTATTGCAAGCATGAAATGCTCAGCTTGCTTGGCAGAAATAGCCCCCAATGCAATAGTTTTACCTTCGGAAGTAGTTATCTTCCAAGTACGACATGGCGTCATAATTCTTCCTCAATGTGTTCAAGAATAGCTTGAGAGAGTTCTTCCTCTAGCATAATTTTCCAATCTTGATCACCGCCAAGGCTTCCTACTTCGCAAACGAGATGGAGGCTATCTGAAATGCGCGTGGCATCCATCATGCAAGCAACGGCTTCTGGCATCTGACCAGTGGCAAACAAATCTTCTGCTGCGTCCGTATGGGTTTCAAACCACTTGCCAAGAGCGAACAGCGCCACTTGCCTGTAGGTTTCATCGCCATAGCTTTCCAGGAGCTTTTCAATGTCCTTATGGAGCTTTGGCGGAATGCCTACAGTGCCATGGTCAGCGAGGTGGGGAGCAATGGAAGCGGAGATGGCATCACGCTTGCTTTGCTTAGCTGCAGCAACCTCTCGCAGGAAGGCTTCAGCAGTGGAGAAAGTAAAATCGGACAAGAGAGGAGGGCAACAATGACAGTGTGCCTACGCTAGCGGCGTTTGTCAATAGTCGTCTTTATTAATTGTTTGTAAAGGAATGGTTTCAGGCCATTCTTCTTTTTCTGGCTCTGCATCAAAGCTCACTTCCGCCGATGCTGGCAAAGAATTTTTCCTGCGTTCTTCAGTGGCAGTGGCTTCTTTTTCTTTTGCGATGGTGCTGGAAAGATCTTTAAGGAATTTCCTGTAGGAATTGTCTTGTTGTGATTCTTGTTTGATCTCATTGAGACCAAGCAGCTTGGCTTGTTCAACGAGAGAGTTCTTTGCCACATTAAGAAACGATGCATCGCCAGCACTTTCTTCAATCTTGATCATTTCCTTCCCTCCATCGTCACCGCCTTCCATCATTGTTATCACGCGCTTCCTTTTGCTTTTTTCAAAGCTATCCAGAGCTAAATCTTTTAAGTCCATTTGCTCTTTTAAAAGACGTGCTCGATGCACGTCTTGATTCTTGAGAATTTCTTCTGTATATAACTGCCTGTTGTGATGCCTATCTCCATTAACTGTTTCTTTGCTTAGTTTTAGAACATTTGCAATTTGACGATTGCTCATCTTTGCTGCAAGAAGTTCTTGCACCATCCATCGCCTAAGGCCAAGCATTTCTTTTGAATAGCCAGCAGAACCACGCCCGCCATTTACTTCGGTTTCTCTTACTGCTTCAAATTGCGTCAAGCTTACGCCTGCTTTTTTCAATGCATTAGCAGCATATTCAAGCTCTTCTTCTGGCGATGTAAATTCAATCTCAGGCTTAGCCATTACGCAGCTCTATTCTCTAACGAATTGTATCTCCTTTTCCATGGAGAGAACGAACAAACAATTCAGTGAAGCGTTCCATTGTTGCAGTGGCAATGCTTGCTGGATAGCCATCGATGGCTTCTTTCAAGCTGCATAGCTCTTGCCATTCTTCTTGCGAAAGCTCTTCTTCTGGCGATGCAGGGAAAATGGTCATAGCAAAAGGGGCGCCTCAAGCGCCCCGTTCTAGAAGATCAATGATACTGCCAAAAAGCTTGGTCCATCAAGGCGTCTAGCTCAACCAAGCGCTTGGGGCAATACTTCCTTACAAACTCCTCCATTTCTCCATGGAAGGAACTGATGATTTCTGCATAGGCAGCGTCAAGCCCAGCAGGAACTAGTTCTTCGTCTGTTTCGCGACGATAAGCAACTGCCATGCAAGACTTGGGGCTCTCGCAATATTCGTTTTTCATGGCTCCTTCATTCTGCATCGCCTTGCTCCTGAGCGGCAAAGTCACTATCAATCAGCTTTTCAATTTCATGCAGGCTAGAGCGCCAATGGCGCTCTCCATTATTATCCCGTGCTCCGTAAAGCGTACGGGCCGCTGGTTGCGGCCCTTTCCTAGGAGAAGAAAAGCCATAGTGAACAATAGGCAAGATTTCAGTGCCGTTATGTTCAAGCAGAGGCAAGTGGTCAACTGCTCGTGGAGCGTTAAGCATTGTTAGGAGAAATTCCTTCGCAATGCTAAGGAGAGTTTTGTTCATTGAAGGCTTCTTTGCCTTATGTAATGAACGTTTCGCCCTTTGGGGGCTCCACTCTGGCTTGAGCGGCATTGCGGGAGTGTTTGGTCTTGTGCAGGCTTTTGTTCTTTTTAGGGAATCTTGGCCTGCTGGACTGAACGCTCCGCCCTTTGGGGGCTCCGCTCTGGCTGGTGGCCATGCCGTAGCGTAGTAGGCAACAGTGAAGCTCTTGCTAACGTTGTAAGGCTTGTCTGGCTTGAGGGTAAAGGGAGTTGGAGCGAAAGTCAAGAGGTTCCAAGCAAATAAGTGGCACACTCTTGCCGATGCGGTCATTTCGGCTTACCATCGCATTGCCTCGATCCCCTCTCATGGACACCAGCGGCTTCAAAGTGATCAAGCTGCGCCCTAATGGCCCCAAGCCTGGGCAAAGCATGGATGCCTGGCTTTATGGCAAAGACAAAGACACTGAACGCACGCGCAAGATTGTTGAGTGGCGTGAATTCAACGGGAAGCGCACTCCTCGCTAAGTCAAAAGAAAGGCGGCTCAAGGGCCGCCTTTTTCATTCTTCGTCATCGTTTTCCTCTGCCGCAATCTCCGCTTCCATTTCAGCAAAGAAGCGTTCGATTTCAGCTTCTGTCTCAAGCACAAGCGGCGCTACGGGCGCCGCACTCTCGCTATTGTCCCAGATAATTTTCATGATTCACAATATTCTTTCCTCCATCGTAATTAAAAAGCTAAACTATTGAAAGCTGCTCGCTACGGTAAGCAGCGGGGAGACTGTGCAATAGAGTCTCCCTCCTATTGCGAAGTTAGAAAAAATCGTGATCAGCATCCTCTTTATGGGGGATGCTTTCTATGGGCGCATTGGGAGAAGTGAAGTCCAGGTCAGGCCCTTGATAGTCCCAAGAGTGGTACATGCGAGTGCGCTCGTCATGCGGACCAACGATGAAGCTGCTAGTGATGAGCCCTTGACGGCGTGCCATCTCCAAAAGCTTGCCAGTGGTGACATTCTCATTCATGCCAGTTCCCAGCGACACTTGTTGCTTACTGAAGCGCTCGTGCGGACGCATGTTCACATAGTTGGCCACGCGATCCAGCTCTGCGATGGAATTGCCGAGAGGGCCGGCGTAGTCCCAGCCATAGTTCACTGCATTGCGCTTAAGAACGTGCTTGCCAGCCAAGCCACTCCTGCTCTTCACCCACTCCAGAACAAATTGGTTTTGATCAAAATTGCCCTCTTGGCGATAGAGCTTCACCACTTCACTCACGTTGTCAACAAAGCTAGAGCTATCACGCAAGCCACCTTGGCGGTTTAAATGGTGGAGAATGACGATGGAGCATTTGTAGACATTAGCCATGTCGCGTAATGCATAGAGAGAATCACCCGCATTACTCTTGATGAGATCGACGTTCATGCCAGCAAAACAAGCCGTAAGCGAGTCGATCACGACAAACACTGGGCGATGCTTCTTGATGAAGCGCTCAAGCTGTTGCATATGAGCAAAGCGCCAGGTTTCCCAGAAGGAAATCATGCCAGGCTGAATGTTGGCTTCTTGATAGCCGATGATGGAAAGCTTCTCTTTGGTGTCTGACAATGGTTCGTCAGCGGAGATGAGAAGGCATTTGCCAGGAAGACAACGCCGCCCAGACCAGGAGGAGCCAGTGGCTACGCCTAGAGCCCAGTTGTAAACAAGGGAGGTGTTGTGCGTAACAATAAAATCGTCGGTTACGTAAGCATGCGAAGGATGGTCAATCATGATGCACTGCGCCTCTCCATCTCCGATGTATTCGACTGATTCAATTAAGCGAGAGGGCAAGTACTTAGTGCGTGGCGTTTCCTTGCTTGCCTTAGCAGAAATGCTAAAGCTTTTAAAGCCAGAAGGCATTGAAATGAAGACGCGATAACTTGTCCGTCCTTGCTTTTTCTGTCCTAGATAAGTAAAGAAAGTATGGCGTTGGGTGAGCTTCGCCTTGCCACCAATGGAAAGAACCAAGAATTGGACGGCTTCAGCTAGGTCTTTAGAAGAAGAATCAAATGTTGTATGGCTGCCGCCTGTGGTCCCATCAGTGTCCATCAAGCCATGCAATAGATCCATGCGATCTTGAACGGAGGAAAAAAGATATTCTTGTGGAACGTGCTTTTCCCAAGAGCGCTTGCCCCACAAACCCATTTCGCGCAACATATCGCGAATACCAGGCGAGATAGCAGTCGAACAGTTTTGGCGAATTGCATAAGTAGTGCATTTTTTCGCTTTCCCTTGAACCTTCAAATCGTGATAACGAGGAAGCAGTTTTTGAATGCGATAAACAATTTCATCATCCGAAAGAGTTACAGAACAAGAATTACTGGAAATATTTCCGTCCCCGAGAATCACGCCAAGCAAATAGGGGTGAATGGGGAGATCTTTCTTCTCAAACTGAACGGGGCCAACCATGGGGATAGAGTGATTCCGCTTATCGGAATTACCGCGGCGAATCGAAGAGCGAATTTCCGAAAGTTGCCTCACCTTCCATGAGCGCTTAAGATTGCGCTCATTCTCAGTTTTCGTGAGCCACAGGTGCTCGTCGCAGCAAATAGTAGAGCTGCCATCGCTCATAGTGACCCGATAAAGAGGCTTGACGCCCTGTGGGAAGACTCCCGTGACCTTCGCCACCGTTCCATCCATCGCAATGACCTTGCTGCCCACGCGAAGCTCTCCCATGGTTGTCCAGCCATTGGGGGTGAGAATCTTGCTGTCTAAGCTCTGAGCTTTGCCAGTGCCGCCCTGCGCAGCAAGAAGAGTGACGCTGCCAAGCGGAACGATGCCAGCAATCAACCACTCACGAACGGAATCATCATCAATTAATTGCAACACGTCAATAGTTTCTATTTCTTCCTTGCCAAACAAACGAGAACGCGCCTCGTCAATCATCTTGTCGATATTTGCTTGCGGCATCTTCACGCCATGAGCTTCTAGCCATTTAGAAGCTTCAAACGCCACGCGAGCATCATTATCGAATAGTCCGACCATGCGCTCGAAGGTGCCAATGATTTCCTCATAGGAAGGAAGACCGTCTTTGCCTTCGTGGCGATCTTTTGAAACAATGGAGGAAAGGATTAGCTCTTGGTCTGCACCATCGTCAAGCCAATCAGCTAGGTCATAGCCGCCGTTCTGAGGAAGACTGTCCCATTCAAAATTGCCAGGATCGGCGTAAAGCCATTGCGCTCCGGGATTGTCTGAAGCCACTTCTCGCATAAGAGCAATGCCGGGCTCATCACGATCAGGACATAGAACAATCTTCTTGCCACGAAACAAAAGCGAATAGTCGCCGTTTGCGCGGTACTGGCCGCTGCCACCAAGAAAGGTGACCGAAGGAATGCCGATTTCCCATAGCCTGTCACAAGTGAGTTCGCCTTCAACAATGAAGATGGGAAGCCCCGTTACTTGTGAAGCAGTCAGGGCTTCATCGAAGCGATAAGGAAGAATGGTGCTCCTTATTTCATCAATATACGCCTTCCGTTGATGCGTGCCTTGTGGCACTGACGGATAGCTTTGCTTGATTGTTTTCTTGCCACTTGCATCATCGCGATGCACATTGATAGTAGTTTCGCCTTGCCTGTTTTTGTAGGGGAAAGTGTAAGATTGTGGTTCGCGAAGAGGGCGCTCCCAGCGATCAAGCGGAGCAAGGATGTTGCGAATTTCGGCGCGGTGCTTTGCCGAATCATCGTTGAAACAGTTGTAGGCACCATTGTTTGTGTTGATGGAGAGGTCGTTACCTCCGCATGCTGGACAGATGTATTTCCCTGGATGATCGCTTGTCTCAAGCTTCTCAATGTGGTCCAGGATGGAGAATGCCATGGAGGGGAGTGGGAATGCCTCCGTTGTAGCAAGGAATTCAAGGGGCAACAGCCCCATAAATCAAAGTGATGTCAACAGGTGCGATCAATAACTTATGGCAATGCGTTGCCTGGTTGGCAGCCTTAAAAACTATGGCTAGTCTGGCCATGTTCCCGATGCCTCTCGCCCATGGAACTCTGGTTGGCCGCCATTATCGGCTTCTCAATCGGCTACCTACTCGGTCCCTTGTTTTATGACAAATAGCAACAAAGAATTGAAGAAGGGCCGCCATTTCAGCTTAACTGATACTGCCTACGCCCATCTCGGCAACATCGCCCATGAAGCTCGATTGAGCCTCAGCGAAACCCTAGAGCGCCTTGTTCGTTCTACGCCCATCTGGGAAGGCAGTGCCACCTTGGCAAATGGCGCCTTCGATCTCATCGAAGACTATTCAACATCCCTTGAAACTGATTTCAATGAAAGTTTCCCAGCTTAAACTTGCTTGCGAAGAATTTCTTCTTGAGCATGGCGATCAGGAGGTGAAGCTTCTATGGGAACAAGGAGCCATTGATGAAGGCTTCGATCCCAAATACTATGAGCTTCCCACTGATATTCGCGCAGTTGCTGATTGGCCTTTGCCCGGCAAAAGCATCATCACCAAGAACGAAGGTTC
>JACCDX011147582.1_pt1 | contig 41953 bp, 34 predicted proteins | sample 7449681 | NCBI WGS metagenome assembly JACCDX01 (sample SAMN15323450, study PRJNA562643) | freshwater metagenome | isolation source: river surface water | place: USA:Blue River Watershed | collected 2017-08-18
AGCTCGCTGGCCAGCGGGGCCAACGCCGCCGAGCTCGATTTTGACTCGGTGCAGCGTGGCAACCCCGAAATGGAGCGGCGAGCTCAGGAAGTCATTAACCACTGTTGGGCGCTGGGTGATGCCAATCCAATCCGTGCCATTCATGATGTCGGCGCAGGCGGGTTATCCAACGCCTTCCCTGAGTTGGTCAACGATGCAGGCATGGGCGCGATTTTCAACTTGCGCCAGGTCCCGCTGGAAGAAAGTGGCATGGCCCCTAAGGAGATCTGGTGCAACGAGAGCCAGGAACGCTATGTGTTGGGCATCGCCCCTGAGGATCTGCCTTTGTTCGAGGCGCTGTGTCAACGTGAGCGGTGCCCTTTTGCCGTCGTCGGCGTGGTCACCACTGAGCGACATTTGCGTCTGGAAGATCCTGGGCAAGAAACGCCCGTGAACATGCCCATGGATGTTTTGCTGGGTAAGCCGCCGCGCATGCATCGGGATGTCCGCCGCGTGGTGCGTCAGACGCGCCCGATGGACCTGACAGGGGTGGCTCTGCAAGACGCGGTGATTGCCGTGCTCAGCGCTCCGACCGTGGCCAGCAAAAGGTTTCTGATCACCATCGGCGATCGCACCGTCGGTGGGCTGACCCATCGCGACCAGATGGTGGGCCCCTGGCAAGTGCCGGTGGCCGATGTGGCGGTGACCTTGGCCGATTTTCAGGGGTTTGCCGGTGAGGCCATGGCCATGGGCGAGCGCACGCCTTTGGCCGCCATTGATGCCCCAGCCAGCGGTCGCATGGCTGTGGCCGAGTGCCTGACCAATTTGTTGGCGGCGCCGATCGAATTGAAGCGTGTCAAACTGTCGGCCAATTGGATGGCCGCCTGCGGCGAAGCTGGCGAAGATGCGGCCCTGTATGACACGGTGCGAGCCGTGGGACTGGAGTTGTGCCCCCAACTGGGACTGTCGATCCCGGTGGGCAAAGACAGTTTGTCGATGCGCACTCAGTGGACAAGCGGGACCGAGCACCGGCAGGTGACTTCTCCGGTCAGCCTCATCATCAGTGGCTTTGCCAGCCTGACCGATGTGCGGGGCACCTGGACCCCGCAACTCGATGCCCAAGAAGCCGACACCACCCTGATCCTGATCGACCTTGGGCAAGGACGCTGCCGCATGGGAGGCAGTGTGCTTGAGCAATGGCAGAACCAGCTGGGGCGCCCCAGCCACGAGCAGGTGCCCGATTTGCATCAGCCTGAACAATTGGTCGCTTTGGCGCAGACCTTGCAAGCGTTGCGCCAGCAAGGCCGTGTGTTGGCTTATCACGATCGCAGCGACGGCGGTCTCCTGGCCACCGTCTGCGAGATGGCCTTTGCCGGTCACGTGGGAGTGGCCCTGAACGTCGATATGCTGGTGACAGAGGGCGATGGCATTGGCGACAGTCGCGCTGAGTACGGAGACAGCAAAAACTGGGCCGGCCAGGTCAGTGCCCGTCGCGACGACCTGACCCTGCGGGCACTGTTCAATGAAGAGTTGGGGGTGGTGATTCAGGTGCGCACGTCCGAGCGCGATGAGGTCATGCGCGTGCTGCGCGAACATGGTTTGTCGCGTCACAGCCATTACATCGGCAAGACCCGTCCCATGGCATCCTCGACTCAGGCGGGCAAGGGCCAAATCAGCATTTGGCGCGATGCCAAACAGATTTTCACCGCAGAGTTGCGTGACCTGCACCAGGTCTGGGACAGCATCAGTTGGAAAATCTGTCAATTGCGCGATCATCCGTCTTGCGCCGACAGCGAACACGACGCCATGGGTCAATTGGATGATCCGGGCTTGCGGGTGCTGCCCACGTTCGATCCCCGCGAAGATGTGGCGGCGCCCTATGTCCATGGGGCACGTCCCAAAGTGGCGGTGTTGCGCGAGCAGGGCGTGAATTCGCACCTCGAGATGGCTTATGCCTTTCATCTGGCGGGCTTTGAGGCTCATGATGTTCACATGAGTGACCTGCAATCGGGCCGGGCTCGACTGGGTGATTTCCAGGGGTTGGTGGCTTGTGGCGGTTTCAGTTATGGCGACACCCTGGGGGCCGGAGTGGGATGGGGGCGCAGCATCACTTTCAATCCGGCTTTGCGGGAGCAATTCCAGGCTTTCTTTGGGCGATCTGACACCTTTGGCCTCGGGGTTTGCAATGGTTGCCAGATGTTTGCCGAATTGGCCACCATCATTCCCGGCGCCCAGGCTTGGCCGCGCTTTACCAACAATCAAAGTGAACGCTTCGAGGCCCGGTTGAGCCAGGTCCAGGTGTTGGACTCCCCCAGCCTGTTTTTGCAAGGCATGGCGGGCAGTGTGCTGCCCATTGTGGTGTCGCATGGCGAAGGCTATGCCAATTTTGAAGTCCAGGGACGATCTGACCAGGTGTTGGCGGCGATGTGTTTTGTCGGGCCCGATGGGCAAGCCACAGAGCGCTACCCGTACAACCCCAATGGCAGCCCCGGTGGTTTGACGGCTGTCACCACGCCCGACGGGCGGTTCACGGCCATGATGCCGCACCCGGAGCGGGTATTTCGAAATATACAGATGAGTTGGACCTCAGGGGCTGCGTCAGAGTTCAGCCCTTGGATGCGACTGTGGCGCAATGCGCGGCGCTGGGTCGGCTGAAACCTGAGGAAGGATCAAGCCGGCGTGGCGGGACGGGTTTTGTAAAACTGGATCGGAGCAGCAGGAATGGCTTGCAGCACACTGCGTTTGATTTTGCCCACCACGTGCATTTCGCAGGGCTTGCAGTCAAACCTCAGGGTCAGTTTTTCTTTGCCATTGATCAGTTGCATGGGCTCGGCTCGCACCGTGCCTTGCACCCCGGTCACGCCTTTGGCTTGCTTCGGGCACAGGCTGAGCGAATAGCGCACGCAATGCTTGGTGATCATCAGGCTGACTTCCCCGGTTTCCTCATGGCTTTCGTAGGCCGCTGCAATCACTTTGACGCCATGGCGAGCATAAAAATCATGGGCTTTGTGGTTGTAGACATTGGCCAGATAAGACAGCGTGTCTTCGGGGTAAGGGACTGGCGGCTCCAGGGGCACTGCACGCGGTAGCGGGGACAGGGCGTGAGCCCGCTGCCGCTCCAGGTCGGCCACGGCGTCACGGCGCAAACGATTCAGTTGCGACGGTGGAACAAACCAGGGCCGGGGCAGTTGGATCCGAACCGAAATCGGTTCAAAATCAGTCTCGCCCAGTTTGCTCAGTCCGGCTTGCAGCTTGTCATCTCCATGGCTTGTGTCGGTGGGGGCCTGCCAGGGCAAATCGATGCTGGCGGTGCCCTCGTGACCGACTTCATCGGTCAGTTGCAAGCGCAATCCTGTGGCGGTTTCGCTCAGGTTGATCCATACACCGATGCGGCGCTCGGACGATTTCTTTTCAAGTTGCCGCACCCAGTCCATGTCCCGGTTGCGATTGACCTGCAAGTCGACACGCAAGTCGGTGTAATGGCTCAGAGGGTCTTTGGGGTACAGCCGCCACAGGTCTGGAGAGCCGGCGGGTTCGGCGCGGTTAATGGGCAAACCCACCAATTCGTTTCGCAGGTTCAGATAGCACAAACCGTCTCCGTTGTGCAGCATGGTTTTCACATCATGGGTGCGCAACACCAGGTGATCGGCAGCGACCTTTTCAATCCATCCGATCGGACGTCCGGGATTTTTCGGACTGTCAAAAGCGCCGATGTCTTCTTTGCGGCCCTGTACGAAGTAGTCTGTGAATTCCCGATTGAAATTCTGGTCCGGGTCAGGGGTGAAGCTGAAGGTGCACTGACCATGGGATGAACGAGCCAGCTCGGGGCGTTGCTCCAGCAGTTCGTCGAACAACACCCTTTAGTGTGCGCTGATGTTCTTGACATAGGCCATGTCCTTGTAGCGACCTTCTATTTTGAAACTTCGCACTCCCGCATCCACCAAAGCGGCCAGGTTGGCGCTTTGGTTGTTGTCTTTGAGCGACAGCACGTGCTTGTCGTGGGCCACGATGCGACCTTGGGCATCACGGACTTCGTAGGGCAGGCGACAAGCTTGCGAACAGTCCCCCCGGTTGGCACTGCGCCCGGTGTGGGCATGGCTGATGAAGCACTGTCCGCTGTAGGCCACGCACAAGGCCCCATGGATGAAAAACTCCAGGGTCATGCGCTCAGGATCGGTCGCTGCACGGATGGCGGCGATCTCTTGCAAGGTCAACTCTCGGGCCAGCACCATTTGGGAGAAGCCCACATCTTGTAAAAATCGGGCTTTTTCCGGGGTGCGGATGTCGGTCTGGGTGCTGGCATGGAGCTGTATGGGGGGCAAGTCGAGTTCGAGCAAGCCCATGTCCTGGATGATCAGCACATCGGCACCGGCCCGGTAAACATCCCAGGCCAGGCGGCGCGCATCTTCCAGCTCATCGTCGCGCAAGATGGTGTTGAGGGTGATGAAGATGCGGCTGTGAAAGCGATGGGCCACCCTGCACAGACGCTCGATGTCGCGCAAAGAATTGCCCGCCGTAGCCCGTGCCCCAAAAGCCGGAGCACCGATGTAGACGGCGTCTGCCCCGTGATGGATGGCGGCAATGCCGATATCTGCATCGCGTGCGGGTGCCAGCAGTTCAAGATGGTGGGCCATGAGGGTCATGACCCGATTGTAGGGCGAAGGGGCTGATTCAGCCCTGCCTGAAGGTCACTCGACCTTGGCTTTGGAGCGAATCTCTTGCTGGAAATTGGCCAATCGCTGCTGTTGCAATTGCTGACCGATTTGGGCTTTGACCTCTTCAAACTTGGGCAATTGGGCTTCGCGCACGTCATCGAGTCGAATGACGTGAAAACCGAACTGGCTCTTGACCGGGACCTGCGTGACCTGACCTTTGTTCAGGGCGACCATGGCGTCAGAGAATTCTTTGACGAAATTGCCGGGTGAAGCCCAATCCAGGTCGCCGCCATTGGCCCCAGAGCCTGGATCCTTGGATTGCTTTTTGGCCAGGTCTTCGAATTTGGCCCCTTTTTTCAGGCTGGCGATGATGGCCTTGGCCTGATCTTCTTTTTCAACCAGGATGTGGCGAGCACGGTATTCCTTACCTGCATTGGCAGCCAGGAATTTATCGTATTCGCCCTTGATGTCGGCTTCGGTGACCGGGTTTTTCTTTTGCTCGTCGGCAAACAGTTCGCGGATCAAAATGGTTTGTCTGGCCAATTCCATTTGACCCCTGAAATCCTCTGAGGCATCCAGCCCACGCTTCTGGGCTTCTTGCATGAAAATTTCACGGGCAATGACTTCTTCTTTGATCTGGGCTTCAATGTCCGGGGTCACCGGGCGACCTGACCGGGCTAGCTGCTGAGACAGCGCTTCTACGCGGGACTTGGGGACGGCTTTGCCGTTGACGATGGCGATGTTTTGGGCCCAGACAGGGGCAGAAAACGCCACCAGACCAAGGGTCAGAAGGCTGGTGGAAAGGGTCTTGTTCATGGCTATCCTTGGATCAATCATTCAGGGAACTGCGGGTCGGTGTGGGGCAACCAATCAATGGCCAGGGCATGTATGCCTTGGTCGATCAGGTGTTGCACCGCATCATACACAAGCCGATGGCGAGCCACGCGGGTCAGTGAGCTGAAAGAGGGGCCGCCAATGCGTACCCTGAAATGGGTGCCCCAGGCACTGCCGTTGGATCCGGCGTGACCGGCATGCTCGGCGCTTTCATCCACCACATCCAGAATCAGGGGCTGCAAACGGTCTTGCAGGGCTTGGCGGATCTGGTCGGCACTCACGCTCATGCTTGGTCGTCTTTCATGTGCCGCCCCAAGTAAAGGGCTTGCAACAGCACAAACACCACCATCAGACCCAGGCCGCCAAACAGCTTGAAGCTGACCCAGGTGTCGGTATCAAACTGATAGGCGACCCACAGGTTCAATAGCGCCATGAAGCTGAAAAACCCCGCCCAGGCGTGCATCAGGGTTTGCCAGGCGTCATCGGGCAAGCTCAGTTGCGACTCCATGAGGGTGCGAATGAAGTTGCGCCGCAGGATCCACCAACCGCCCCACAGGGCCAAGGCCATGGCTGCATACAAGACCGTGGGTTTCCACTTGATGAAGGTCTCATCGTGCGCCAGCAAGGTTGCACCGCCAAACACCACGATCACCCCCAGGCTGAGCCATTGCATCGGTTCGATGCGCCCGTTTTTAACTCGCAACCAGCCAATCTGCACCAAGGTGGCGGCGATGGCCACGGCGGTAGCGACATAAATGTCAAACAGCTTGAAAGCGACAAAAAACAGGACGATGGGAAAAAAGTCGATCAGCAGTTTCATGGGGTATCCTTAAACTGCAATGCGGCTGAATTCATGCAATAGCGCAACCCCGTAGGTGCAGGACCGTCGGTGAACACATGGCCCAGGTGGGCGTCGCACTGGGCGCAACGGGTTTCGGTACGCACCATGCCGTGGCTGCGGTCCACCACCTCTTTGATCGCACCAGCCTCGGCAGCTTGCCAAAAGCTGGGCCATCCGCAGCCAGCATCGAATTTGGTGCCCGATTCAAACAACACGGCGCCACAGCATATGCAACGGTACTGACCCGATTGCCAATGGTCTTCGTATTTTCCCGTGAAAGGGCGTTCGGTGGCAGCGCGACGCGTGACTTCAAAAGCCAAAGGCTCTGCGCCTTGCTGGCGCAGCCAGGCTTTCCATTCGTCATCGGTTTGGGGCAGAGGGGTCATGATGAGCAACTGATTTCGATGTGTTTGGCCCATTCGGGCGGTTGTTCGGCCCAATCGGCGTGGACGGGGTGCTCATCATAGGGGTTTTGCAACACCCTCAGCAAATCTCGCACGCCGCTCGGGTCGCCTTGTTGGGCCAAACGTATCGCCAACTCGGCCAAGTGATTGCGCAACACAAACTTGGGGTTGACCCCCAACATTCGCCGCCCCTGGTCCATTCGACCTTCGGTTTCGCTCCGATGCCTATACCTTTGCAGCCACTGGTTCCAGCCCGTTCGATCCATCAGGTGATCTGTCAGGGGTTGCATGGCCTGAGACCATGGCACACCTTCTTGCCAGTCTCGCACCCCAAGGCTCAGGCGGCGCCAAAACAGCGTGTGGTCGTGGCGTTCAGCCGCCATCAACGTGTGGACATCGCGCGCCAGCGCCAAATCATCCGGGTGCTCACTGAGCCATCCCAGTTTGCGCCGGATCGACTGCAACCATGCAGTTTCGAAGGCGGCGGGATAGGTGTCGAGCACTTTCAAGACCGCATCTGCGTCATCCACCACCGCCATCAAGGCCTGCCCCAGCGCGTGCAGGTTCCAGTGCGCCACGCGGGGCTGGCGACCATAGGCATAGCGTCCCTGGCTGTCGGTGTGGTTGCAGATGTGGTTGGGGTCATGGGCGTCCATGAACTGGAACGGCCCATAGTCCAGGGTCAGCCCCAAAACACTCATGTTATCGGTGTTCATGACTCCATGGCAAAAGCCCACGCCTTGCCACTGGGCCATCAGGACCGCTGTGCGCTCGGTGATGTCGTGCAACAAAGACAAGGCAGGCGGTAAGTCGTCCGATGCCCCCAGGCCCAGATGCTGACGGCAAAAGTCGAGCAAACGCTGCACCTGATCGGGTCGATCGATGGCGGCAAAGTGTTCAAAATGCCCAAAGCGCAAAAAACTGGGAGCCACTCGCGTCACCACGGCAGCCGTTTCGAGGGTTTCGCGCAGCACTTTGGCAGGCGAACCAATCAGCGCCAAGGCCCGTGTAGTCGGAATGCCTAGACCATGCATGGCTTCCGAGCACAAAAACTCACGGATGCTCGAGCGCAGCACGGCCCGGCCATCACCCCGGCGGGAGTAAGGGGTTGGACCCGCCCCTTTGAGTTGGATCTCTTGCGGTCCCATGGGGGTGTCCATCTCGCCCAACCATAGAGCTCTGCCGTCGCCCAGTTGTCCGGCCCAGACACCAAACTGGTGACCGCTGTAGACGCTGGCCAGAGGTGCACTGCCTGCCCAGGGCTGATTACCGGCCAGGATATCGAGCAACCGGGGGCTGTCGCGCCAATCGGCTGGCCAGCCCATGTCTTGGGCCAGGGCGTCGGACCATGCCACCCAGGCGGGCTCAGGCAAAGGTGTGGACTGCCAAGGGGTATAAAAATCCCTTCCGAGTCTGGTCAGGCGGTGGGTCCAGGTGGGGGCGGTGACGGAGCCGCTAGGGGTTTGCATTGATGCATTGTCGGGGAATCCGACTGCCCTTGTCGGCCATGCGGCCATGAAGGGCTTGGGGACAGCGGGACACTTCAGGCAAAATAATCCAAGTTCCGGCTCCAGGCCACGCCCGGCGACCGGATTGAAGATCATCCCCGATTTTTCACATTGAAGAGGCCACCCCATGCTGGGACTGATGCAACAAATGCCCTTGAACATTTCGGCACTGATCGTCCATGCCGAAACGCATCACGGTGACACCGAAATTGTTTCGCGGCGCGTCGAAGGGGATATTCATCGAACCGACTGGGCCGGCATCGCCCGCCGCGCTCGCCAGGTGGCCAACGGACTCGATCATTTGGGCCTGGGGCAGGGCGATCGGGTGGCCACATTGGCCTGGAATGGCTATCGTCACCTCGAGCTTTACTTTGGCGTCAGTGGTTCCGGCCGGGTGCTGCACACCATCAACCCGCGGTTGCACCCCGAACAGGTGGCCTGGATCGCCAATCATGCCGAGGACCGGGTGCTGTGCTTTGACATGACTTTTTTGCCACTGGTGCAAAAAGTGCATACCCAATGCACCACCATCCGTCACTTTGTGGCCCTGTGCGACCGGCAGGCGTTACCTGCTGACACCGGCATCCCCAACCTGATCAGTTACGAGCAATGGATTCAGAGCCACAGCACCGATTACGCTTGGCCCGAACTTGATGAAAACACAGCGTCCAGCATGTGTTACACCAGCGGTACAACGGGCCATCCCAAAGCGGCTTTGTACACCCACCGCTCTACCTTGTTGCATGCTTTTGCGGCAGCTTTGCCCGACGCCATGAGTCTGTCAGCACGTGACAGTGTGTTGCCTGTGGTGCCGATGTTCCATGTCAATGCATGGGGCATTCCGTACAGCGCCGCCATGGTCGGGGCCAAACTGGTGTTTCCCGGCTCCGCACTCGATGGCAAGTCGGTTTACGAACTGCTCGAAGCCGAGGGGGTGACCTTTGCCGCAGGAGTTCCCACGGTTTGGCAAATGCTGCTCAGTCACATGAAGCCCGGCGGGTTGCGCTTTGGCACCTTGAATCGCACGGTGATCGGCGGTTCGGCCTGTCCCCCGGCCATGATCACGGCCTTCAGAGAAGATTACGGCGTGGATGTGTTGCACGCCTGGGGCATGACCGAAATGAGCCCCTTGGGCACCGTGTGCACATTGAAAAACAAACATCTGACCCTGCCTGCCCAAGAGCAGATGAAGATCCGCCTCAAGCAGGGGCGCGCCATATTTGGCGTCCAAATGAAAATAGTCGGCGATGACGGGCAAAGGCAACCTCACGATGGCGTGGCTTATGGTGATTTGATGGTCAAAGGACCTTGGGTGATTCGCGAGTATTACAAATCCGAAAGTGGCAACCCTTTGCGCGAGGGCTGGTTCCCCACGGGCGATGTGGCCACCATCGATTCCGATGGCTTCATGCAAATCACCGACCGCAGCAAGGACGTCATCAAGTCGGGGGGTGAGTGGATCAGCTCGATCGATATTGAAAACATCGCCATGGCGCACCCGGCTGTGGCCATGGCGGCCTGTGTCGGTGTGCCGCACCCCAAATGGGACGAACGCCCGATTGTGGTGGTGGTCAAAAAACAAGGCACGGACGTCACCCGCGACGAATTGCTGGCTTTTTACCAGGGCAAAACCGCCAAATGGCAGATCCCAGACGATGTCGTTTTCACAGAGGTCATCCCCTTGGGCGCCACCGGCAAAATGCTCAAGACCGAGTTGCGCAAAAAACTGGCTGATTATCGACTGCCGGTATCTTCTTAATGAATTAATTATTAGGTATAAACTTTGGTATTTAAGTAAATTTATAAGAATTACCATGACAGATCTTCAGGAGATCTGTCATGAGAATCATTCCTTGTTGGGCCGGCTTGGTGATGGCCCTCTTCACCGCTACGGCCATCGCCCAAAAAGGGGAGACTGTGCGCATCGCCCACATCGACCCTTTTTCCGGCCCATTTGCCAATGTCGGGCAAAACCAGCTCAAAAGCTGGCAATTTATCGCCGACCGGTTCGGTGGTGCTAAAAATGAGGCCGGGGTCAAGTTCGAGATTGTTGGCTTTGATAACAAGGGTTCACCGCAAGAAAGCCTGAACGCCCTCAAGGCCGCCGTCGATCAGGGCTTTCGGTATGTGACGCAAGGCAACGGCTCAGGCGCTGCGCTGGCCATCTCGGATGCGGTGACCAAACACAATGAACGCAACCTGGGCAAAGAGGTGGTGTACATCAATTACGCTGCCGTTGACCCGGCTCTGACCAACGAAAAATGCAGCTTCTGGCATTTCCGCCTCGATGCCGACACCTCGATGAAGATGGAGGCGCTGACCTCGTTCATGAAAGACCAGCCTGGCGTCAAAAAGATCTACCTGATCAATCAGAATTATTCGCATGGCCAGCAGGTGGCGAGGTATTTCAAGGAGGGTCTGGCAAGCAAGCGCCCCGATGCCCAAATCGTGGGTGAAGACCTGCATCCCTTGGGCCAAGTCAAAGACTTTGCCCCCTATGTGTCCAAAATCAAGCTGTCCGGGGCCGACACTGTGGTCACCGGTAATTGGGGTCAAGACATGACGCTGTTGGTCCAGGCCATCAACGATGCGGGCCTGAAAGTGGCGTTGTATGCGTATTACGCCGGGGTTTCGGGCACCCCCACCGCACTCGCGGCCGGAGCCGAAAAAAATGTCAGCCAAATTGCCGTCAGTCATTCCAACTTCAAGGGGGAGTTGGCCAAGTTGCGCAACGATTTCAAGGCCAAATTCAACGACGATTACTACACTTTTCAAACCTACGCTGGCATTGTCATGCTGTCGTCGGCGATGGCCAAGGCCAAAAGCACCGACCCGGTGAAAGTGGCTCATGCCATGAGTGGCCTGCGTTTCATGAGTTTCAATGGCGAGGTCGAAATGCGAAAGCTCGATCACCAGTTGCAACAGACTCTCTACGTCAGCAAATGGACCAAGGTCACCGCCCAAAATCCATATAGCGAGGAAAATACAGGGTATAACTTCGACATGGTCAAAGCCATCAAACCTTATGTGGCCAGCACCCCCACCAGTTGCCAGATGAAACATCCCTGATGGAGTTTTTTTCGATATCGTTGCTCAATGGGCTGAGTTATGGCTTGTTGTTGTTCATGCTCAGTTCAGGTCTGACCCTGATCTTCAGCATGATGGGGGTGCTCAATTTTGCCCACGCCAGTTTTTACATGCTAGGTGCTTATTTCGCCCATGCCCTGAGCTCGCTGATTGGATTTTGGCCAGCCTTGTTGTTGGCCCCCTTGGGGGTAGGCTTGTTGGGGATGGGGTTTGAGCGCTGGTGTTTGCGCAGGGTGCATGCCATGGGGCATGTGCCCGAACTGCTGGTCACTTTTGGGCTGAGTTATATCTTGCTGGAAGTGGTGCAACTGATCTGGGGGCGAAGCGCCATGGATTACCGCGTTCCGGCGGAGCTCGATGGCCCCTTGTTCACTTTGTTTGAAACCCAGTTTCCGATCTATCGGGCTTTCATGATGGGGGTGTCGTTGCTCATGCTCGTGAGCCTGTGGGTATTGCTCAAGCGCACCCGCGTGGGCTTGTTGATCCAGGCGGCGCTGACCCACCCCGATGCGGTTCAAACACTGGGTCACAACGTCCCGCGGCTTTTCATGGGGGTTTTTGGTGCAGGTTCTGCACTGGCGGGTTTGGCCGGAGTTCTGGGCGGCAATGCCTTTGTCACCGAACCGGGCATGGCGGCCACCGTGGGTTCGGTCATTTTTGTGGTGGTGGTGGTGGGCGGCATGGGATCTCTCGCTGGGGCCTTTGTGGCTTCATTGCTGATCGGCATTGTGCAGACCTTTGCCGTGGCCATCGACCAGTCGTTGGTCACCTTGTTGGCGCGTTGGGGGTGGCAACTCACCCCCGCACACTGGGGCTATGCCGTCTACGAACTCAAGGTCAGCCAGATCGCCCCGATCCTGCCTTACCTGCTTCTTGTACTGATGCTCATCTTCCGTCCGCGCGGACTGTTGGGCACGCGCGAGGGCTGAGATGAACAAGCGACTGGTCTGGCCCTGGTTGCTGTTCGCCTTGTTGTGGGTGGTGTTGCCTGTGGTGTTTGATTCCAGCCTGAGCCACAACCTGCTCAGCCAGATCGGCATCGCCATCATCGTCTGCCTCAGTTACAACATCTTGCTGGGGCAGGGTGGCATGCTCAGTTTTGGGCATGCGGTGTATTCGGGCATGGGGTCTTTCTTGGCGATCCACACCCTCAACTTGATCAGTGCCGGTTCCTGGTTCTTGCCGGTCAGTCTGGTGCCCTTGGTGGGTGGCATCACCGCCTTGACGGTGGCCTTGTTGCTGGGTTGGGTCAGTACGCAAAAGGCCGCTACGCCTTTTGCCATGATCACTTTGGGGGTGGGAGAGTTGGTCTGGGCCATGTCGCTGATGTTTCCCGGCTTTTTTGGCGGTGAGGGCGGAATCAGTGGCAACCGGGTCACAGGTTCTCGCCCTTTGGGGATCAGCTTGGGTCCGCAAATCGAGTTGTATGTCCTGATAGCTGTGTATGCGCTGGTTTGTACCTGGCTCATGCACGCCCTGACTCGAACGCCCTTGGGGCGCATGCTCAATGCGGTGCGAGACAACCCCGAACGGGTCTCCTTTGTCGGCTATGACCCCCGCATGGTGCGCTACATCGCCTTTTGCATTGCGGCGTTTTTCGCAGGCATCGCCGGGGGCTTGGCCGCATTGCATTTTGAGATTGTGACCTCTGAAGTCGTCAGTGCCCACCGGTCAGGAGCCTATTTGCTGTTTGTGTTTTTGGGCGGAGCAGGCCTGTTTTTGGGACCCATCCTGGGCGCGGTGTTGATGGTGGTGGCTGGAGTTCTGATGTCCGAATGGACGCAAGCCTGGCTGCTCTATCTGGGCCTGATTTTTGTCCTCATGGTCATGTTTGTGCCGGGCGGGTTGGCGGGTTTGGTGGTGCAACACCTCGCGCTGTGGCGACAAGGTTTGATGCGAACCCTGTGGCGTCCCTATCTGGGGGTTTGTGTCGTGGCTCTGCCCGCGGGGACCGGGATTGCGGTGTTGATCGAAATGCTCTATCACCTTCAACTCAATGCCACGCTCAGTCCAGAACTGAAGATGGGACCGTGGGTTTTCAACACCCAATCGCTCTCCACATGGGCTGGGGTTTGTCTGTGGGTGCTTTTGGGATCGGTGGCTTTCGCCCTGACCTGGCGACCTTTTCGCCGAGCTTGGGGACAAGCCCAATCGGATTTGGCTTTGGGCCTGCAAAGCCGCTCGGCCAGACCGACCCAGAGGTCGTTAACGCCAGAGGCGCCACAGGCTCCAACCCTGACTCCTGTGATGCAGGGCAGGGCGACGGATCGCATCGCTTTGACTTTGACGAGTGTCACCAAGCGATTTGGTCCCACCGAGATCATTCGGGGGGTAGATCTGCAAGTCCGCGAAGGCGAGCGCGTCGCACTGATTGGTCCCAATGGGGCCGGCAAATCGACCCTGTTCAACTTGATCAGTGGGCGTCTGGCCCCAAGCTCCGGGCAAATCACATTGGGCAATCACGATGTGACAGGGCTCAGGCCACAACACATCCACCGGCTGGGGTTGGCCCGCAGTTTTCAGATCACCCACATTTTTCATCGCATGAGCGTGTTTGAAAACCTGCGTTGCAGCGTGATGTGGAATTTGGGGCATGGCTACGCTTTTTGGCGTGACATCGAAGGTCTGCAAGATGCCCGCGATCGGGCTGAGCAACTCCTCCACGACGTCCGATTGGAGCATCGCCGCAATGAGTTGGCCATGAACCTGACCTATGCGGAACAGCGAGCGCTGGAGTTGGGCATCACGCTCGGCGGAGGCTCTCCGGTGATTTTGCTTGACGAACCCACCGCAGGCATGAGTCGTGCCGAGACCGCCTACATGATCGAACTGATTCGTCGCCTGAGCGAAGGCAAAACCCTGATCATGGTCGAACACGACATGGATGTGGTCTTTGGCTTGGCCGATCGGGTCGCGGTGCTGGTCTATGGGCAAGTGATCGCTTTTGACACTCCGGCTCGGGTCAAGGCTGACCCGGCTGTTCGCACCGCCTACCTGGGCGAAGAAGCCCACGGAGATCCGAAATGCTGACGATCAGAGGACTGAACGCGTATTACGGCAAAAGTCATGTCTTGCACGGGGTCGACCTGGATGTGGGCGAGGGCGAAATCGTGGCATTGCTCGGGCGCAATGGTTCAGGGCGCTCGACCATGGCCAAAGCCATCATGGGCTTGGTCACTACCACCGGCGATGTGCGTTTCAAGGGTCGCTTGTTGTCCGGTATGGCACCGCACCAAATCGCCCGTTGGGGTCTGGGTTATGTGCCCGAAAATCGAGATATCTTTCCACGTCTGACGGTGGCACAAAATCTGTTGTTGGGCATCAAGCCGGGGCAAAAAGGGGGCCGCTGGAGCCAGTCTGACATGTTTGCCATGTTTCCCCGACTCCACGAGCGCGCCGATGTCGAGGCTGGTTTGTTGTCAGGCGGTGAGCAACAAATGTTGACCCTGTGTCGCACCTTGATGGGCGATCCGGACTTGATCATTGTGGACGAGCCGACCGAAGGCCTGGCGCCCATGGTGGTCGAGCAAGTCGCCGCTTATTTGCAAGCCCTGCGCGAGCGCCAGGTGTCGGTTTTGCTGATCGAGCAAAAGCTCACCATCGCCTTGGACATCAGCAATCGGGTGTTGATCATGGGGCATGGTCGGGTGGTCTATCAGGGCACGCCGGCAGACTTCCGGACACAGACCGAAATCCGTCGCGAGTGGCTCGAAATTTCATGAGTGACAACCCTGTGCGGGGGGGGCCCGGAGTGACCTAGAATCCAAGAATCGAACGATCGTTCTTTTTTAGACTTTACCTCAAGGAAATCGCATGAGCGCAGACTACCAGGTTCAAGATGATGTGGCCGTCATCACCCTGAATAATCCCCCCGTCAACGGTCTGGGGTTGTCCACCCGGTTGGGGTTTATCGACGGTTTGCAAAAAGCCTTGGCTGACGCACATGTCAAAGCCATCGTGGTCACGGGCGCTGGCAAGGCCTTTTCCGGTGGCGCCGACATCAAGGAATTTGGTTCGCCCAAGGCCACCCAGGAACCCAATTTGCTCAGCCTGATTTCAGCCCTGGAAAACGCCACCAAACCGGTGGTGGCCGCAGTCCACAGCGTGGCCATGGGCGGGGGACTCGAGTTGGCTCTGGGTTGCCATTACCGAATTGCGGCACCGGGTTGCAGCGTGGCCCTGCCCGAAGTCAAGATTGGCCTCATCCCGGGGGCTGGTGGAACCCAGCGTTTGCCGCGTGTGCTGGGCGTCGAAGTCGCCCTGAACATGATCGTCAGTGGCGAGCCCGTCCCCAGCGAGAAGCTGGCTGCCTTGCCTGGACAAAAGTTGTTTGACCGCCTGGCCGCGTCCGTCGAGTCGCTGATGGACGAAGCGCTGGCCTTGGCGCGCCAAGTCGCCGACCAGCGCCCTTTGCCTCGTGTGCGAGATCTGCCTTGCAAACATCCGCTCGGCGACGCTTATTTTCAGTTTGCGCGCAACATGGTCAAAGGGATGTCCAAAAATTTCCCGGCACCAGCCAAGTGCGTGGATGCCGTCGAGGCAGCCACTCGGCGCAGGTTCGATGAGGGCATGGTGCTTGAACGCGAGGTTTTCCTGAACCTCATGCTCACCCCTGAGTGCCGGGCGTTGCGCCATTTGTTTGTGGCTCAGCGTGCCGCCTCAAAAATCGCCGACGTACCCGACGGCACGCCCACCCGATCCATCGAGCAGGTGGCGATCATTGGCGCTGGCACCATGGGTGGTGGCATTGCCATGAACTTCCTCAATGCCGGCATCCCGGTCAAGATGCTCGAAATGAAACAAGAGGCGCTGGATCGGGGCATCGCCACGATCCGCAAAAATTACGAAGCCCAGGTCGGCAAGGGCAAGCTCAAACCCGAGGCTTATGACAAGCGCATGTCCCTGCTCAGCACTACTCTGAGCTACGACGACATCGGGCAGGCTGATTTGGTGATCGAGGCGGTATTCGAAGAGATCGGCGTGAAAGAAATGGTTTTCAAAAAACTCGATGCCGTCATGAAACCCGGCGCCATCCTGGCCAGTAATACCTCGACCCTGGATGTCAACCAGATCGCTGGCTTTACCAAGCGCCCGCAAGATGTGGTCGGCATGCATTTCTTCAGCCCGGCCAATGTCATGAAATTGCTCGAGGTGGTGCGCGGTGCCCGGACAGCTAAAGATGTCATGGCCACTGTCATGACCGTGGCCAAAAAGATCAAGAAAACCGCTGTGGTTTCTGGCGTGTGCGACGGATTCATCGGCAACCGGATGATCGAACAGTACTCGCGCCAGGCCGGATTTTTGTTGGAAGAGGGCTGTACCCCGGCGCAAGTCGATCGGGCGATCGAAAAATTCGGCTTTGCCATGGGTCCCTTCCGCATGGGTGACCTGGCGGGGAACGATATCGGGTGGGCGATCCGCAAACGCCGTTATGTTGAAAAACCGCACCTGCGCTACAGCCAGACTGCCGATTTGCTCTGTGAAATGGGGCGCTATGGTCAAAAAACCGGCGCCGGTTGGTACGACTATCAAGCTGGCAAACGCGATGCCATTCCCTCGACTTTGGTCGACGAGATGATCGTCAAGCATCGCCAAAAGCTGGGCATCGAACCGCGCAAGATCAGCGACGAGGAAATCGTCCAGCGCCTGGTGTTCTCACTGGTCAACGAGGCCGCCCACATCCTGCAAGAGGGCATCGCGGCCAAAGCCAGCGACATCGATGTGGTCTACATCACGGGCTATGGTTTCCCCATCCACCGGGGCGGCCCCATGCTCTATGCCGACCAGTTTGGTCTCTTCAATGTGGTGCAGGCCATGCAGCGTTTTGCCCGCAACCCGCACGACGACGCCCAATTCTGGCAGCCCGCACCTTTGCTGGCTCAATTGGCCGCCGACGGCCAAACCTTCAACAACATCAAATAACCCATCAAGGAATTTGTCATGAGCAAGGCTGTGATTGTTTCTACCGCACGCACTCCTTTGGCCAAGAGCTGGAAAGGGGCTTTCAACATGACCCATGGGGCCACTCTGGGGGGGCATGCGATCCGCCATGCGGTGGCCCGCGCCGGCATTGATCCGGCGCAAGTTGAAGACGTGTTGATGGGCTGTGCCAACCCCGAGGGGGCCACCGGCTGGAACATCGCCCGCCAATGTGCCCTGGCGGGAGGACTCCCGATCAGCGTCAGCGGCGTGACCATCAACCGGTTTTGTTCCTCGGGTCTGCAAACCATCGCCATGGCGGCGCAGCGCATCATTGCTGGCGAAGGCGACACCTATGTGGCCGGAGGGGTCGAGAGCATCTCTTGTGTACAGCAAGAAATGAACATGCACATGTTCCAGGACCCCGGTTTGCTCAAATCGAAGCCCGAGATCTACTGGCCCATGTTGCAAACCGCCGAACAAGTCGCCAAGCGCTATCGCATCAGCCGCGAAGCCATGGACGAGTACGGTGCAGCCAGCCAGCAAAAGGCCTGCGCCGCCCAAGCCGCTGGCAAGTTCGACGACGAGATCGCCCCGATCACCGTCACGGCGGGCGTGGCCGACAAAGTGCTGGGGCTGATGAGCAAAGAAATGACGGTCAGCAAAGACGAGGGCACCCGCGAAGGCACCACGGCCCAGGGCATCAGCGGCATCAAGCCAGCCTTGCCCGGAGGCACCATTTCGGCCGGCAATGCCAGCCAGTTTTCCGATGGTGCCGGGGCTTGCGTTGTCATGGATGAAACCGTGGCTGAACGCCAAGGGCTTAAACCCCTGGGCCGCTTTCTGGGATTCGCCGTGGCCGGTTGCGAGCCCGACGAAATGGGCATCGGTCCGGTGTTTGCGGTGCCCAAGGTGCTCGATCGGCTCGGTTTGAAGGTCAGCGATATCGATTTGTGGGAACTCAACGAAGCTTTTGCCGTGCAGGTCATGTATTGCCGTGACCGTTTGGGCATTCCGGCTGATCGACTCAACGTCAATGGCGGGGCCATTGCCTTGGGTCATCCCTACGGGGTCAGCGGTCAACGCCTGACCGGACATGCACTGATCGAGGGCAAGCGCCGTGGTGCCAAGCGGGTCGCGGTCACCATGTGCATTGGCGGAGGCATGGGCGCGGCGGGCATTTTTGAGGTCTTGTGACCCCCTTCCAGGGCGGGTCAGTCCTGGTTCGCAGCGCTCTTGGGTGACAGCACCCTGTTCGACCCGATCGCGAAGGCGTTCTAATGGAGACTTGTTTCATTCACTTTGAGAGTTTCTACCATGTCTGAAGCCGTGCGCGCCCACCACGAAGCCTTTGGCGTTCGCATTCCTTTTGTCGAGCACTTGGGGTTCCAGATGGTCTTTTTTGATCAAGGCCAATCCGAGTTGCATTTCACGCCCAAGGCCGAGCACCTCAACTCGTTTCAAGTGGCTCATGGCGGATCCATCATGACCTTGCTCGATGTCTCGATGGCCACGGCGGCCCGCAGCGTCGACAAGGCTAGCGGTGTGGTCACGATCGAAATGAAGACCAGCTTCATGCGTCCTGCCAAAGGCCCGTTGGTGGCCAAAGGTCGCCTGATCCACCGCACCTCATCCATGGCTTTCACCGAAACCTCTTTGTTTGACCAGCAAGGCAACCTGTGCGCCCATGCCACCGGGACCTTCAAATACGTGCCCCGACGCGAGCCCGCCACGGGCGTTTCGACCGACTAAGCTTGATTCCAAGGAGATCACCACCATGCCACTGAATCGCCAAATCTTGCTGGACAACCGACCCGTTGATGCCGCCACCGAGAGTAATTTCAAATTGGTCACCGTGCCGACGCCTGATTTGAACCCGGGTGAAGTGCTGGTGCAACACCACTACCTGAGCCTGGATCCCTACATGCGCGGGCGCATGAACGACAGTAAAAGTTACGCCCAGCCCCAACCCTTGGGGCAGGTCATGATCGGCGGTACGGTAGGGCAGGTGATCGACTCAAAACACCCCAAATTCTCCGTCGGCGACCTGGTCGTGGGCATGGGAGGGTGGCAAGAGTACAGCGTGGTTCAGGCCGATCAGCCTGGAGCCATCCGCAAGGTCGATACCCAACATGTGCCGCTGAGTCATTATTTGGGGGCGGTGGGCATGCCCGGCGTCACTGCCTGGTATGGTCTGGTCCAGATCATCGCTCCCCGGACGGGCGAAACCTTGACCGTCAGCGCTGCCAGCGGCGCGGTGGGCAGTGCCTATGGCGCCTTGGCCAAAGCGCGCGGTTGCCGGGTCGTGGGCATCGCCGGCGGAAAAGACAAATGCAACTATGTGGTCAACGAGTTGGGGTTTGACGCCTGCATTGACTACAAAGAGCATGCCAATGCGGCGTCGCTTTCGAAGGCCCTGAAGGAGGCTTGCCCGAACGGCATCGATGGCCACTTTGAAAATGTGGGTGGCATGGTCCTCGATGCTGTGATGTTGCGCACCAATGCCTTTGCCCGAATCGCCGTTTGCGGCATGATCGCTGGCTACGATGGTAAGCCCTTGCCCATGACGGCGCCCGCGCTGATTCTGGTCAATCGCCTCAAAGTTCAGGGCTTCATCGTCAGCGAGCACATGGAAGTCTGGCCCGAAGCTTTGAAAGAATTGGGTCAACTGGTGGGCAGCGGACAATTCCGCCCGCGCGAGACCATTGCACAGGGCCTTGAGAACGCCCCCTCCGCTTTTTTGGGCTTGCTCAAAGGCAACAATTTCGGCAAGCAACTGGTGCGTCTGATTTAAGGGGGCGCGATGATCCCAAATTTTGCCGGACAGATTGCGCTCCTCACCGGTGGCGCCTCGGGCTTTGGCCTCGAATGCGCGCGTTGGGGCGCGCGCCATGGCATGAAGCTGGTGTTGGTCGATGTCCAGGCTGACGCCTTGCAAGCTGCGAAGGCCGAGTTACAGGCTCAAGGCGCCCAGGTTTGGACTCGGGTGACCGATGTCTCCAACTCATCGGACATGGAAGACCTGGCCCATTTTGTCCTGTCGCAGGTGGGTGTTCCCCACTTGGTATTTAACAATGCCGGCGTCGCTGCGGGCGGTCTGGTGTGGGAAAACAGCGTCGCCGATTGGGAATGGGTGCTGGGTGTGAACTTGTGGGGGGTGATCCACGGGGTGCGTCTATTCACGCCGCTCATGATCGAGACCGCCCGGTCTGATCCCACCTACAGGGGGCACATCCTCAACACCGCCAGCATGGCTGGTCTGCTGACCCCTCCCAACATGGGCATCTACAACACCAGCAAACACGCGGTGGTCGCCTTGACCGAGACCCTCTATCAAGACCTGCGTTTGGTCACCGAGCAAGTCAGCGCCAGCGTGTTGTGCCCTTATTTCGTGCCCACGGGAATCAGCCAAAGCGAGCGCAATCGCCCAGCGAACCTGCAACCTGCCCAAGTCACCGTCAGTCAACAAATCGGTCAGACCATGAGCGAAAAAGCCGTCAGCAGCGGCAAGGTCAGTGCCGCCGAAGTGGCTCAGATGGTTTTCGATGCTGTAGCCCAGGATCGGTTTTATGTCTTTAGTCATCCCAAGTCTTTGGGGAATGTGCAACAGCGCATGGAGGCCATTTTGGCGATGACCCAACCCCCGGATCCCTTTGCGGCACGACCCGATATCGGGGCCGATTTGCGAAGAGCCTTGCGCATACCCCTGAACCCCTGAGGATTGGCGTGCAGATGCGCCCCTGGGGGGTTCCGTAAAATCCCGTCATGTCCATTTCACGCACCATCGCCCAAGACTTGGGTGTTCAAGAAAAACAGGTTCAAGCCGCCATTGATTTGCTCGATGCAGGCGCCACCGTTCCTTTCATCGCCCGTTACCGCAAAGAGGTGACGGGGGGCCTGGATGATATTCAACTGCGGGCGCTTGAGCAGCGCTTGTCATATTTGCGCGAACTCAATGAACGCCGGGCCGCCATTTTGAAAAGTATTGACGAGCAGGGCAAACTCAGTCCCGAGTTGCGCATGCTGATCGATACCGCTGCCACCAAGCAAGAGCTCGAAGACTTGTATATGCCTTTCAAGCCCAAGCGTCGCACCAAAGCCATGATTGCTCGCGAGGCGGGGCTGGAGCCGCTCGCCATGGCGCTTTGGCAAGACCCCGGCCTGGATCCGCAAGCTTTGGCCGGTGCCTACCTGTTGCCTGCCGGACAGATCGAGGGGGCAGATTTCTCTTCGGTGTCGCTGGTGCTCGACGGCGTGCGCGACCTGCTGTCTGAAATGTGGGCCGAAGATGCCGGCCTGGTTCAAAGCATGCGCGAATGGCTCTGGGCCGAAGGCTTCTTCCGGTCTCGTCTGGTCAGCGGCAAAAACCCCGATGACCCCGAGGTGTCCAAATTTCGGGATTACTTCGACTACGAGGAGACCTTTGCCAATGTGCCTTCGCACCGCGCTTTGGCCGTTTTTCGGGGGCGATCACTTGACATGCTCGATGTTCGCATGGCCTTGCCCAGCGAACCTGAGTCAGGTCAACCCAGTCTGGCCGAGGGCCGCATCGCGCTGCACCTTAAATGGACGCACCAGAACCGTCCTGCCGACGACTTGCTGCGCCGTTGCATGGCCTGGACCTGGCGCGTCAAATTGAGTTTGTCGACCGAACGCGATCTCTTTGCTCGACTGCGTGAAGAAGCGGAAAAAGTGGCCATTCAGGTCTTTGGACATAATGTCCGCGACTTGCTGCTGGCCGCCCCGGCCGGTCCCAAAGTGGTGATGGGTTTGGACCCCGGCATACGCACGGGGGCCAAGGTCGCAGTTGTCAGCGACACCGGTCGTTTACTGGCCACCGACACCGTTTACCCCCACGAGCCCCGCCGCGATTGGGAGGGAGCCTTGCATCGTTTGAGTCAGCTTTGCGTGTCGCATGGCGTGGACCTGATTGCGATTGGTAACGGCACGGCCAGCCGCGAGACCGATCATTTGGCGGCCGACCTGATCAAGCGTCTGGCTCAGTGGGCAACGACCGATGGCCGGGTCAAAGCCCCCATGAAGGTGGTGGTCAGCGAAGCTGGAGCGTCGGTATACAGCGCCAGCGAATTTGCCAGTCAGGAACTGCCCGACATCGATGTCAGCTTGCGTGGTGCGGTCAGCATCGCCCGTCGCTTGCAAGACCCCTTGGCTGAACTGGTCAAGATCGATCCCAAGTCGATTGGCGTCGGCCAATACCAACACGATGTCAGCCCGACCGAGTTGGCACGCACCCTCGATTCGGTGGTCGAAGACTGCGTCAATAAAGTGGGCGTCGACTTGAACACCGCCAGTGTTCCGCTGCTGTCGAGGGTATCCGGCCTCAGTCCCAGTTTGGCGCGCTCGGTGGTGCGTTGGCGCGACAGCAAAGGTGCCTTTTCCAGCCGTTCACAGTTGCTGGAAGTGACGGGGCTGGGACCCAAGACCTTCGAGCAATGCGCTGGTTTTTTGCGCATCCGGGGAGGGACACAAGCCCTCGACATGACGTCGGTGCACCCCGAGAGCTATCCGGTGGTCGAGCGCATTTTGCAACACGTGGGGCGGTCGATCCACGAGGTCATGGGCCGGGCTGACATGCTCAAGACCTTGCACCCCGAGTTGTTTGCAAACGACACGGTGGGAGTCATCACCGTGCAAGATATTTTGATGGAACTTGAAAAACCCGGACGCGATCCCAGACCCGATTTTCAGGTGGCGCGTTTTAATGAAGGGGTCGAGGATATCGCTGATCTCCAACCAGGCATGGTGCTCGAAGGCACGGTCAGCAATGTGGCGGCCTTCGGCGCTTTTGTGGATTTGGGCGTGCATCAAGACGGCCTCATCCATGTCAGCCAACTGGCGAATAAATTCGTCCAGGATGCGCGCGAGATCGTCAAGACCGGTGACATCGTCAAAGTCAAGGTGCTTGAGGTCGATGTGGCGCGCAAACGCATTGGCTTGAGTATGCGGCTCGATGGTGTTGTCGGGCGCCGCGATGCGCCGCGCGAGAACCGCTTTGAGTCGGCAGGCCGTTCGCATCGCAGCGGGGCAAGGCCCCAAGATGCCGCAGCCCAGGGTGCCATGGCGTCGGCTTTTGCCAAACTGCAGCAGAGAAAATAATGCCCGCCCTGCGCATTCTGGCTGGCCCACAGGCCCTGCAGCACATCCGGCACAACGGCTTGCGGCCGCATGACATTTCGGTCATTCCCGGTGCCGCCGGCGGCCCCAAGGGCTTGATCCTGGGGCCCTTGGATCGATGGATTTTTGGCGACTGGCTGCCTGGCTCGGATCAGCCGGTGGATTTGGTCGGTGCATCAATCGGCGCTTGGCGTTTGGCCAGTGCCTGCTTGGATCAACCCGTTCAAGCACTGCAGCGCTTGGAGCACGACTACATCCACCAGGACTACCCCATTCCACCGGGTCAAAAGCGACCCAGCGCCGAGCAGGTCAGCCGCGAGTTCGGGGTTGGACTCAGAGCGTTTTACGGCGGTAGAGTGGGTGAAGTCCTTAATCATTCTCGCTACCGGCTGCACGTCTTGACTTCCCATGGCCGGCATGTGTTAGCTCGCGAAGGGCCTTGGCGCACGCCCCTGGGTTATGCCGCCGCTTACCTGACCAATGCGGTATCGCGGCGCTGGCTAGGGCATTGGTTAGAGAGGGTGGTGTTCTCAACCCGGTGTGCCGCAGGCTTGCCATTTGCCACCGACGACTTTCTGACCACATCATTGGCCTTGACCGAAAATAATTTCATGCCTGCGGTGCAAGCCAGTTGCTCCATTCCATTTGTCTTGCAAGCCGTGCACGACATTCCGGGTGGCCCCCCCGGAGCGTATTGGGACGGTGGCATCACCGATTACCACCTGCATCTGGATTACCGCACCCGGCCCGGCTTGGTGCTTTACCCTCATTTTCAAGCTCATGTGGTGCCGGGCTGGCTGGACAAAGCATGGAAGTGGCGCCACCCGGCGACTGAGCATTTGGATCGGATGGTGTTGCTGTGCCCATCGTCAGATTGGATCAGCCGTTTGCCACATGGCAAATTGCCCGACCGCACCGATTTCACCACTTACGCCCATGATGTCCCGGAGCGGATTCGGGTTTGGAGCCAAGCGGCGCGTGCCGCTGAGCAACTGGCCGATGAGTGGGCATCATGGTTACAAGACCCTGACCCGTCTCGGGTGGAGCCATTGCCATGAGCCATCCGCATCCAGCCCAGGCCCTGATACCGGAGATGCGTCAACTGATTGAGCGCATCCACCGGGCCGGTCATCTCCCCATGCAAGCCATGACGCCAGCCCAGGCGCGCGCTTTTTACGAGGCGGGGGCGCCCTTGCTCGATGTGCCGCCGCCACGGATCGACCGGGCCCGTGACTTGGCCATGACATTACCGGGCGGAGTCACCTTGCCGGCCCGGTTTTATGCCGACGCCAACCATCCGGTGTTGCCAGTGTTGGTCTACTACCATGGCGGCGGGTTCACCATCGGGAGTCCGGCGACTCATGACGGGTTGTGCCGCGAACTGGCACGCCTTGCCCGGTGTGCCGTGATTTCGGTTGATTACCGCCTGGCTCCCGAGCACCGTTTTCCGAGGGCTGTCGAAGACGCCTGGGGTGCGTTGTCCTGGGTGCACGATCATGCGACGACTTTGGGGCTGGATGCGCAGCGCATCGCCGTCGGAGGCGACAGTGCCGGCGGCACCTTGGCGGCAGTCACTGCCTTGATGGCCCGCGACGCCGGACTGAGCCTGAAATTGCAGTTGCTGATTTATCCGGGCACAACCGCGCACCAGGACACCCCTTCACATGAGCGCTATGCACAGGGTTTCATGTTGGATCGAGAGACCATCTCGTGGTTTTTCCAGCATTACATCGACAAGGCTGATCGCGACGATTGGCGTTTTTCTCCACTGAATGCTCACGACCATGCTGGTGTCGCTCCAGCCTGGATGGGGCTCGCCGAATGCGATCCGCTGGTTGACGAAGGCATTCAATATGCCGACGCTTTGCGACTGGCCGGTGTGCCGGTCGACCTCGACATCTATCGAGGCGTGGTCCATGGTTTCATCAACATGGGCCGCAGCATCCCAACGGCGCAACAGGCACGCGAAGACGCCGCCCGTGCGCTGCGCCATGCGCTGGGTACGGACTACCAGACGCAACCATGAAACTCGTGACAGGCACCTGGAATGAGCTGCAGGCCAGTGCAGCGGCGCTGCGCACGATGGTCTTTGTGCGTGAGCAGGGCGTGCCCCAAGAGCTCGAATGGGATGCCGAGGATCACAGCGCCTTGCATGCTGTTGTGCTCGACAACCGCGGGCATGCTCTGGCCACCGGGCGCCTCCTGCACCATGCCCCGGGAGTGGCCCGCATCGGACGAATGGCGGTGGCGCGTGAATGGCGTGGTCAGGGGTTGGGCCGTCAAGTCCTGCATGCCCTGATGCAAGCCGCCCTTGATCGGGGCGACCATCGGGTCATTTTGCATGCTCAAACGAGCGCCCGGGGCTTTTATGAGCGCGCTGGATTTCAGCCCCATGGGGCGCTGTTTGCTGAAGCTGGCATCGAGCACATCGAAATGCGGGCCGACTTGCCTCAGAGATCGTCGCGCAAAGGGTAGGGCAGAGGCAGCACCTGAATCGCCACGCCGTTGACCTTCAGGTCATGGCGCTGTGCCTGACTGAGCAGCAGACAGGCCAGCGCAACGCCGCCACTGCCGGGCAAAGGGGCTGCTTGGGCGATCAGGCCAGCCGGTTCTTCGCCTGCGAGCACTTCGGTGCCAGCGGTCAGGGGTTGGTCGCTGCGCACGATAAAAGTCCGACGCTTGAGGGTCCCCCTGAACTGGCTTCGAGCCACGACTTCTTGTCCGGGGTAGCAGCCTTTTTGGAAGTGCACCCCGCCCACCGACTCGTAATTGATCATTTGGGGCACAAAAGCCTCGAAGGTGGCTTCTTGCACATCGGCCACGCCGGACAACACTTCTCCAGCCAGCCAGTCATGGGTCCCGATGGTGGGTTCAATCGGCATTTCTCCGATCGGTAACAACAGGGCGCGCGACTGATCCCCGACCGGATACAGGGCGATCAAGGTGCCCTGGGGCAATGGCAAAGTTGCCCAAGGGGGCAAGGGCTGGTCGCTGACGGCGCGCATGACTTCGCCCGCCAAACCCCAAACCGTTTGTTGTTCACTGAGATCCGACAACCGGGCTTTGGCGCGCAGCACGAACATCGATAGGCGCTTGAGCGTACGTGCCAACAAGTCACGGCGGGTGATCAGCCAGACTTCATCAGGGGCTTTTTTAAGGACGACAAAGGTCGCCTGCAAACGCCCCTGGGCATTGCAAAACCCTGCCAGGCGAGCCTGGCCGACGGGCAACAATTGCACATCCTGGGTGAGTTGGTTGTGCAAAAACGAAGCGGCATCGTCCCCCTGACAACGGATCACGCCCAGATGGGGCAGGGGACAAGCTCCCTGGAGCGGGAGATCGAAGGGGTACATGGCGGTCTCGGACATGGCTGAATTATGATCTTGTCCAAGATATCTCATGCCCCGACGACCCCAAATCCCCTTCTGGCGCAAGCCCTGGTTCTGGCTGCCGGTCATCGCCCTGAATTTAAGCGCGGCAGCGGCGCTGTATTGGGTATTGGCCCCGATGTCGCTGCGCACCCCGGTCGTCGACCTGGCGATCGAACCCGGCACATCGGTGCGGGGCATCGCCCAGGCGGTGGTGGCCAGTGGGGTCGATGCCTCTCCCCAGGCCCTGTGGCTTTGGATGAGGCTCAGCGGACAGTCGCGTCAATTGCGGGCAGGCAGCTATGAAATCACGGCGGGCACCAGCCCTTGGGACCTGTTGCGCAAACTGGTCCGGGGTGACCAAAGCCTGCGTGCCGTGACCGTGGTCGAGGGCTGGACCTTGACGCAAATGCGGCGCCTGGTCGATCAGGCCGAGCACCTCCGGCACGATACGCTGGGCCTCAGCGATGCCGACCTGATGGCTCGGCTGGGACGTCCCGGAGTGAGTGCCGAGGGCCGGTTTTTTCCGGACACCTACACCTATGGCAAGGGCAGTTCAGACCTTCGCCTCTATGAACGTGCCCTTAAAGCCATGGATCGACAACTTGACCGGGCCTGGCAGGCCCGTCAACCCGACGTGGCGCTGACCGATCCGCAGCAAATGCTGATTCTGGCCAGCATCATCGAAAAGGAAACCGGTCGAGGCAGCGACCGCCCCATGATTTCTTCGGTGTTTCACAACCGATTGCGCATCGGCATGCCTTTGCAGACCGATCCCACAGTGATCTATGGTCTGGGTCCTGATTTTGATGGCAACCTCAAACGCATTCATCTGCGCACCGATCACCCCTGGAACACGTACACCCGCAAAGGGTTGCCCCCGACCCCTATCGCCTTGCCCGGTAAAGCCGCCTTGCTGGCTGCGGTTCAACCGGTCCCCAGCAAAGCCTTGTATTTTGTCTCCCGTGGGGACGGCAGCAGTCAGTTCAGCGACGATCTGGCGACTCACAACGCAGCGGTCGAGCGTTACCAACTGCGACGACAGCCTACCCCAGCCAAGGCACAATAGAGTCATGACACAGGGTTTATTCATCAGTTTCGAAGGCATCGACGGGGCCGGCAAGTCCACCCACATTCAGGGCTTGGCCGATTTGTTCCGACAGCAGGGGCGCACCGTCACACTGACCCGGGAACCTGGGGGCACTCCGCTGGCCGAGTCATTGCGCGATTTGGTGTTGCACCAGTCGATGGACCCCCTGACCGAGGCCTTGTTGATCTTCGCTGCTCGGCGCGATCACCTGAATCAGGTCATCGAGCCTGCCTTGACCCGCCAAGAGGTAGTGCTGTGCGATCGATTCACCGACGCCACGTTTGCCTATCAGGGTCATGGTCGGGGCTTTGACCTTCAGGTCCTGAGCCAACTGGAGCAATGGGTCCAGGGGACGAATCAGGGCCTGCGTCAACCTGACCTCACGGTCTGGTTCTCACTCGACCCGGCGATCGCTGCCCAACGCCTGGCCGACGCAAGGGTGCCCGACCGTTTCGAGTCACAGCCACAGGATTTTTTTGCAGCGGTACACCGAGGTTATGCCGCCCGCGCCAGCGCGATGCCACAGCGGTTCTTGACGATCGATGCCAGCCAGTCGCGCCATCAGGTGTGGCAGCAACTGACGCGCGCCCTGATCCAGCGCGGCAAACTTTCGATCATGGTGCAGGTGCCTGACATGGGGGCCGGGCATGACTGAGGGCAAGCCCTTGGCGCCCTGGTTGCAGCGCCAACTTCAGGCTTTGTTAACCCGTCCTGGACACGCTTGGCTGTTACATGGTCCCTCCGGAATGGGGCAATATGAATTGGCTTTGGCCTTGTCCAAGGCCTGGTTGTGCCAGCACGTCAGCGAGCAGGGCGCATGTGGCGCTTGTCCAAGCTGTCTCGGCTTTGATCGCCGCACCCATGCCGATCTGTGCGTCCTGATGCCTGAAACTCATGCCCTCGAATTGGGCTGGCCGCTGGATGAAAAGACGCAACAAGAACTGGACGACAAAAAGCGCAAGCCCGGCAAAGACGTCCGGGTCGAAGCGGCGCGCCAGATGGTGGCTTTTTGTCAGACCACTCACTTGGGAGCTCAAGGTCAGGTGGTGTTGATTCATCCGGCTGACCGCATGAGCGGCATCACCGCCAACACCTTACTCAAAACCCTGGAAGAGCCGGCCGGGCAAACCCGTTTTGTCCTCACCACCGATGCGATGCATCAACTCTTGCCCACCATCCGCAGCCGTTGCCTGAGTCACGCCATGGTTTCCCCATCGTCACAAGAAGCCCTGCCTTGGCTGCTCACCCAAGGTGTCCCCGCCGATCAAGTTGAAGTGCTGTGGCGGGCCAGCGGCGGGCGACCCAGTTGGGTGCTTGACCGGTATCTTCTCGACGGCATCCAAGCGCAGGCTTGGTCGCAATGGCCGCGCCAGTTGGCGCGCGGACAAGCTGGGTTGCTTGAACAACTCAGCGCGTCCGAGGGCCTGGCGAGCCTGCAAAAACTGTGTCACGACCTGATGGCCCAGGCGCACGGCGCATCGCCGGTATTTTTCCTCACCGAAGAATTGCCCAAATCGCCATCAGCCCGCAAGACCGCCCAATGGTCCGAAGAGCTTCAAACCCTGATTCGACATGCCGAGCACCCGTTCAACGCCGGCTTACAACTGCAGGCCTGGGTCGTTCGCGCCCGTCAGGCCATGCGTCCCGATTGACTTCGCCATGTATTTCGACTCCCATTGCCATCTGAATTTCCCTGAATTGGTCTGTCGCCTCGAGGCGATTCGATCCGACATGCAACAGGCCCGGGTCGAGCGGGCCTTGTTGATTTCGACCCGGGTTGAAACCTTCGATCATGTTCACGCACTGGCCATGTCGCATGACAATTTCTGGTGCACCGCCGGTGTCCATCCGGATGAAGACGATGTGATCGATCCAACCCTGGATCAATTGCTCGACATGGGTCGCCGAGACAAGGTGGTGGCCATCGGCGAAACTGGCCTGGACTACTATCGCCTGGGTGAGCGCAGTGTGGCCGACATGGAGTGGCAACGACAGCGGTTTCGCCGCCACATCAGGGCAGGGCGCCAATTGGGGTTACCGCTCGTCATCCACACACGGGCGGCCTCTGCTGATACTTTGGCCATCTTGAAGGAAGAGGGCGAAGACGGCACCCCCGGGGCGGTCGGCGGGGTGTTTCATTGCTTCACCGAAACCGAAGAGGTGGCGCGTGCCGCCCTTGACCTGGGGTTTTACATTTCTTTTTCGGGCATCCTGACCTTCAAAAATGCACAAGATTTGCGTGAAGTGGCTCGCATTGTTCCTTTGGATCGGATTCTGATTGAGACCGATAGCCCCTATCTGGCTCCCGCCCCATTTCGGGGCAAAACCAACGACCCGTCGTTGGTGCCCTGGGTGGCCAAGCAGTTGGCTGAATTGAAAGGGATGGATTCGATCCGTATGGGAGAAATCGCATATGCCAACACCTTGCGATTGTTTCAAAAGATCCCGTCGCAACTTTAATTCATTTAAATTTCATGTTGATTTTAAACATTTTTAAGTTTCAGATGATCAACTGTTTCATGCCGCTTCGCCATTTCAAGTTTAACTTGAAGAGATTGATTTTTAGCCTTGTTTTTATTTTTCTTTTTCCTGCATTCGGGCAATCTTACGATCAATTCTTCAAGGCGGTTGAGTTTGATGATGCCGTCACGGTGCAAAACCTCCTCAGGCGCGGGTTTGACCCCAACACCCCTTCCGCACAACTTCAACCTGCCCTGACCCTGGCTTTGCAAAAAAGATCGCTGAAAGTGGCAGAAACGCTGATCGCCTGGCGAACCATCGAGGTCAATCAACTCAATCCGAATGATGAAAGCCCCCTGATGCTGGCTGCACTGCATGGCCATTTGCGTTTGGCTGAGCAACTGATCGCCCGTGGCGCAGATGTCAATAAAACCGGATGGACCCCATTGCACTACGCCGCCACCGGCGGACATGCTGATTTACTCAAACTTTTGCTCGACCACCACGCTTACATCGATGCCGAATCGCCCAACGGCACCACCCCCTTGATGATGGCCGCCTATTACGGCAACCCGAAAGTCACCTTGCTGCTCCTGGAAGAGGGGGCCGATCCCACGCTGAAAAATCAAAATGGGTTGACCGCCTATGACTTCGCTTACAACGGGCCTCATCAAGAATCTGTTGCGCACGTGAAGCGCTTCTTGGAGAGCGAGCGCCTCAAACGATGAATCAGGCAATGAGCAGCCAAGAAAACTTGTCTGAGATCAGTTTTTTGCGTTCGGTGATGAAGTCGTCGAAGCGGTCCAAAGACCACAAAGCGGGGTCTTTGGGGATCAAGTGCAGATCCAGATAGTCTGTGTCTTTGTCAGCAAACCATTGTGCGGGAGGCGTGTCGCTTTTACCGCCTCCGCCATTTTCTGAGCGGGTGAGCAACATGCAATTGGCCAGTTGGTTGCGCACATCGTCCGGATAACGCATAGCCAGTCGCCCCGTGTCGGCCTGGGGCTCGCGAACCGATTTAAGCAGACTTTGCGGAAAAACATGGTCGATTTGGGGCAGATTGTTCTCGTACATGGGCGTGTGTGTGAACGCCGGATACCAAAGATTCAAAATGAGATGCACATTCTTGGAGCCATAGCCCATGTGGAAAAAACGCTCTTGCGTAATCTCCAGGCTGCGGTTTTGGCCACGGATTACGCCGAATGCCTCTTCGGCGTCAAAACATTCGATCTCTCTGAATCGACGCACCAAAGAGTCGATCACGCGATCGGATTGGCCACTGAATGCGCCAGCCAGCAAGGATCGAATCAAAAAGGTATCGACTTGTCTGGCTTGACTCCAGGCTTGGGGATAATGATGACACACATAGATCAACGGAATGAGCGCAAGGTAAGAGGGCAGAGCCTTGTCGGTCTGAATATAGGTTTTGCTGCGCACAAAGTCAGCCACCGACTTGATCGATCCGCTGATCTTCTCCCAATTGAGTTCGATGTTCTGACGAATTTCCGGCCTGCGAAATTTTGAAACTTCGTATTGAGCCCCCTGATTGAGCACCACCAGGCAGACTTTAAGCACAAAATCGCGATCGAAGGCAAAACCGGTCCGGTTCAGCTCGGCCAGCAAAGACTCCATCCGTTCATCGGCCAAATCCCAAGACGCATTGAGCAAAGAAAAAAGGAGATCAGATTTTTCGAGCTTGGTCCCCCCAGAGTTGGCGCGGATGAACACCTCGACCACATCATCTTCCGTGTACAACTCCGGGTTATCGATGCTATCGAGTTCCTGATAGGTGATCGACTCATCCATTTTGAAGGCTTTGTCGATGACATCGAGGTTGCTTTCAAGACGATCCAAATCCTCCGGATCCCAATGGCGCTGGCTCATCTGCTGAATCGATGCCACCCAGTCGCGCTTTTTGCGGTTGGAAAAAACCAGATCCTTGAACCTGACCCAGGGGAATTGGGCTTTGGCGGCATCTTTGAACTCAAAGCGATATTTGATGTCATCGGGCAATGTGGCAACACCGCTGAGCACATCAAAATACAACTCGGCCCCGTTGAAACTGCCCATCAAGCCGATGTACAAGCTTTGCAACCTTTGCTGTCCGTCCAGCACCAGACACTTCATGCGGGCGTCTTCAGGAACATAAAAATCGCTCATCCGGATGTCATCGTGCCAGTTGTCGATGAATTTGCGACGGCGAATGGAACTGGTGGTTTTCCAGATCAACAAGGTGCTGATGGGGTATTCGCGCAAGATGGAGTCAAACAATCGGCAGATTTGATCCTCATTCCAGACAAAGGGGCGCTGAATGTTGGGCAACCAGAATCCGCCTTGAGTCTCCGGATTGTTGAGGTAGGTGACGATCTTGCGGATGGTTTCTTTTTGATTCTTCATGTGATTTTGTCTGACCGATCTTTAACTTAACATAATATACATCGTATTAAATCAATAAAATGACCACTGAAGCGGCGCGGCGGTTCGGATCAACGCAACAAACTGGCCAGCAGATTGCCCCTGCCAACCAGATACCCATTGGCATCACGGGTTTCGTTGGTCTGGGGGTTGAAATACCCTAACAAATAGCCATTGGCATCTCGGATTTCGTGCCGTGTGCTGCTGGTTTCTGTGATGCGACCCAACAAATACCCGTTTCGATCACGCAATTCTTGTGTCTTTGACATGATGGCAACTCCTGATGGTGGCTAGTATGGCAAATCGTTTGAACCGACTTTTACGAATGTGGGTGGCATGATCACGGGCGCTTGTACCGTGGGTGCCAATTGGTAAACCCAGGGAATAAAGTCGAACCAACCGGCTGATTGAACCGAAGTAAAGGGCACTTGGTCGGCCGGGTTCATGAAACCTCGCCTGTTCTGGGCTTTCACCTGGCGATCCACAGTAGCACCCACTTGATGGAGCCAAATGGCAAACAAGTGCCTGGCGTCCTTGATCTGCGCACGACCCAAGGTGTACATGACGAATGCATACTCCGAATCCGCCAAGTTGACATTTTTGATCCAGTCCAAATACACCGCCAATTCAGCCTGCCCCATTTCGCTCATGTGCGCATAGCGGGGATCGTTTTGTGCTTCACTCATTCTTCAACTTTCAGAGCCAATCGACTGATTCTTTGAAATAAGCCAGATCAGAAGTCAAGTCTTTTTGAACATAGTTTTCAAAGTAATCCCACTGCAAGACCTGATTCGAATAGTCAACATAACACCCCCTGATGAGGTAATTCATGGCATTACCAAACCATAGATCTGGCCCTTCTTCACGAACCATCAATCCGCCTTGCAACTCAATGAAAAACCTGGTCCAACTTAAAAAACTGTTGGCACCATCCATTCTGTAATCGCCTGCTGTATTGCCAACCATGTGGAAGATACCCTCTGCACACAAAACAGAAGCAGAACCATTGAATCCAATCAAAATTCCAGCAGAATTTAAAATAGCGCAACCGGGTTCCAAGCAAACAACACGCATTCCGAAACCTGTGCTGTAAACACACTCATGCAGGGATTGCAACAAATCCTCATCGACGCGATCTCGGGTAAAGATGCAGCGCGCCTGGTTCTCATCGCAGTGTTGAATCACAAAGTCAAGTTTGCTGAAAAAGCCCTGCATCCGATTACCGATTTCGTCTAGCCTTTGTTGCTGCGCATAGGTTTCATTTTCTTCGTCCTCGTCCTCGTCCTCATCTTCATCTAGATAAGTTAAGGCATCAGGGCTTGAGCTTTCTGATGGCTGAGTGTCTTGCCCACCGAGTTGATCTTGCTCTGACGAACTGCTCGAGTCAAAGGGCCAGGCGGCTTCTTCGTAGAGGCTCTCCTGCTCACCCTGAACGGCTTCTTCTTCCAGCACCAATGGGGGAGTGATTTCGTAGAGTCTGGAGAGCCATGCGTTACCTTCTTCAAAGACTTGAGTAACTGGTTTTTCGCCTTTGTATTGGCGCAAGTCAAATTTGCAACCGGGTAAATTTTGACTGACTGAACCATCTCCGAACGAAACCACAAATTTGTCGTCCCCGAAACGCCGTCGATAGAAACTCCAGCCCATCGAGTCCATTTTGGCCCAGCTGTGGAATGCTTCTGCGTTGACGATGTTATTTTCACACGTCAGCTCGGTAACACCTGATAGAGTGAAAACAGTGGCAGTTCCATCAAAGTTTGTGACGCAATCATGTTGATCGAAAACAACTGAATCAGCATCTACAAAAATCATTCCCAATACATCATCCTCGTTCGCATCGGGCACGGTCAGATAGATGGCTTCAATGAAATCAAGGTCGAATCGGTCAGAGCTGATGACAGTGTCAGGCTTGGTCACTGGAGAAGCCTGTGCAAACCACGCTAATCTTTTGAAAATTTGTATAGCGCACTCACGGGGATCATTAGACGATATGTTGGTTGTTTCAGCACCGGCTTGACCGTCTTTTGATGCCACTTCTACAAAAGCTGTCTCTGCCCCCTGCCCTGCGACATCGGCGGGTGTGACAATCTTGGGTTCGACCACAACTTGGGCGATCTCCTCAGGCTGTGGCTCAATTTTTACTGTCTTCTGTGACTCAGCCGAGGGGGCTGGTGCTGGTGAATCATTGACGGTCGCTTTTTCTGCAATGAATGGTTCTGGGCTGGGTTCGATTTGTACAGGACTGACAATCAGGTCAGAGATATCGTCGGGCTTTTGCACAATCGGAACCAGAGATACCTTGCTCCAAATCGCTTGTCGTCCAACCGTCAGTCCGGAGCCATCTGCATCATTGAGGTTGGTGGAGTTATCCACCACTCCCCTTTCCTGGTTGATGATATTGGTGACGTTTTTATTGATCTTTTGATCGGGGTTTCGGACGTTAAAGACCATGGGCTCTACCATGAAGAGCCCAACATCACCCCAAGGTAACTCTACTCGCAATTGCATGCGATCGATCGACTTGGGACCAAATCGCATGAACACATGACTGCCTTGCAAGGATGCGATGCTTCCTGGCCGAACTGGTATGGACGTGCTTGCTCTGAACACCCTGCCCGAGGCCAAATCAGAGTCATTCCAGGTCAATTCAACCGACTTCAGTTGCTGTCCTTGGGGATCGTTGATCAGCCTGAACTGCAACAAAGTATCTTGTTCTGCGTATGCGTCACTGTCGTTTTGATTGAACTCCAAAGTGAAAGCATGCATCTCCTCAACGATTTTCAGTCGTTCCAGCAAGTCTTCCAAAATTCTTTGGTGGGTTGCGTGTGAAATTTTGAATCTTTCACGCATCCTTTCGATCATCTTTTCAGTGCCCTCGTCAATCTGGCTGGATTGGACGGACTGGTACAAGGAATCGACATAGCGATGTACGTCGGCAGGTTTGTCGACTGCTTGACTGGCGGACCAAGTGCTTCTGCAACTTGCGCAGAATTTAACAGTGTAATTGCGTTCAGGGTATCCGCAAAAGAGACACGTGCTCATTGTTTGGGTCGTTTCTTGTCGCATCAGGTCTGCGGTTTGCCACAATCCGTGCAGAATCGCAGAATCGGTTTTTCGAACTCTTTGCCACAGGCCACGCATTTGTATTTTTCCGGGGCATCCTTTTCATTGGGCCCTTTTCGGCTGGCAGTGGCTGTGGCAACTTTGGCCATGCTGTCCATGGATTTTTCATTGGTACTTTGAGCGATTTCTGCAGCAGATTTATACCCATCCAAGGACTGTGCGACCGATGCGCTTGCCACATTTGCCATGGTGGTCATGGATTTTTCATTCATGCTTTGCGCCATGGCTGCAGCGCTTTGGTGTGCCGCAATGGTTGCCTGTGTGCTCTCCATCTGCATTTTGAGCATTCGCTCATACATCTCTTCTTTGACTCCAGATCCAGTCACTTCGACTTTTGTTTTCTCGACAGCTGCCAGGGCCTCAGCTTTTGCTTTCTCAGATTCAGCTTGAGACTGGGCAATTGCTTTGACAATTTCTGCCGCTGCTGAAGGACCACCTGCTTGCGCCAATTCAGCAGCCTGTATGGCGAGCATTTCTGCCGCACTGAGATTTTTCATGTTCTCACGCTTGGCCAATTCAGTTTCATTCTTTAACTTGTCTTGCGCCAACTTAGCTTCGGCCTCTAGCTTAGCTTTGTTGATTTCGTGAGATTGATCCTGCTCAGCCATCTTGGCTTCCAGTTCAGCCAGGGCTCGCAATTTTTCAATTTGTCGGTTTTGGTCCCGATCCTGAACGGATTGCTCTCGATTGACTTTGCGATCTTGAAGGTCCTCTTCAATGTTGCCAATTTTTTGGATCGTTTCAGCCTTGATCCGCAGCTCTTGTTCCTTGACGTATGTTTCGTCGTCAACTGTAGAGCGGCTTTCGTAGGATTTGTCATCAACAGCACGTCGAGTTTGTCGACTTTGTGCGTCAGCCTGCATTTCCTGCAGGTCGATGTCATGCCCCGCGACTTTCTTGTCAAGTGACATGTCGTGGTCCACCTCAGCGTGCTCATTTTGTCTGAGCATGTCGGTGGTTTGACGGTCACTGGCCATGCGTTGGCGCTCCATGACAGCGCGCTCACTGTAGGCTTGTGTATCCAGTTGGTCTTTTTTCAGTTCCGTCTGCGTTTGCAAGGCATGTTCGCTGACTTCCTGATTCGCATCGAGTTCAGCGTGCTTTCTTGCAGTCTCGTATTCTTGACGTTTGCGTGTCAAACGCTCGTCATCGCGCATGCGAACCTGTCGCATGGCCAAGGCTAATTTCACCTCTTCCAAGTTGAGTTCTGCCTCACCCACAGCCAGTCCACGCTGATCTGCTTCTATCAAACGCAATTGCTCTGCAATCAGAGCATCTGTTCTGAAAAGCCAATCTTCCTTGGTGGTTCGCAGATCTATGACTTCAAAGTCTTTGACGAAATTCTGCCAATCGGCGGGAAGTTTGTGATTCAACGAGTCCGTCAGGGTTTTGAGGAAGCCCTGGTCAAGCATCTGATCGAGCGAAGTCCGTCGAATCAGGGGCTCAAGCTCGGTGATCACTGTGAGCGCAATCAGACCATCGCTGAAAGGCACACCATTGTTGGGATTCGTCAGATCACGCATCAAACTCAAGCGCAGCGTGATGGGTTCGCCTTCTTTGGAGAGCAAAGACTTTTTCTTGTCGACCCAAAGTGAGGTGGCACTCATGTCATGACCACAGTGCTCGCAGAACTTGACCCTGTTGGTGTATGTGGTGTTGCAGGAAGGACACGCCACCGGTAGGGCTGCGGTCGTCACATCCATTTGGTAACGCTGAAGCTTGCGACCACTGTCGTATGTGCAACGACCACTGATCCCGGTTAATTTTTCAAGGTCAGCCATCAACTGATTTCGTGCGCTTTGCTCGTCCACCAGTTGTTGCATCCGGTAAGAAGCCATCAGCATTTCGACTTGCTCGATCGCGATGCGCTTGAACTCGGCATAAGTCAGAACGGCTTTGCCCGACAAGAACTTGGTCAGAAATACGCCCAAATTACCCAGCACCCTGAGCTGATTGAGTTGCGCTTCTGCCTCTTGGATGGCGGCTGGATTGGGAGCACTGTTGGCTTTGAGAGATTGAAGGGCTCTTTCAGCGGTGCTTAAATCGGGCAACTTGCTTGCATCGATGTCATGCACGGGATGATTGACCCAGAACTCAAATTTGAGCAAAGCTTGAGTGGCGCCGGGGATATCAGGCTTTCGGGTGTAGGTGACGACCGGAAGATCGCGCAAAGAACTGACCACATAGGTCAACAAGTTCTGGCGGTAAGCCACCAGATCTTTAAAACCACCAGACAGTCTTTGAAAAAGATCTTTGATCGGCGTCGAACTCTCCTGGCCTGCCTTGATCGTGGCTGAGGCTTGGGTATACATCCGCTCAACGCGTCCATTGATCACCACCACGCCAATGCAACCGTAGGGGGGAAATGCCTTGTCAGTTGCATTGTTGTGCAATTGTTGCTCACTCACAAAGTAAGCAAATTCCATCCCCAAAGAGGCAGCGTTTGGTTCGACTTGCTCGACTTTGGGACCGGGAATATTGGGTGGTGGCCCCACTGGTGCGCCGCAGTCTTGGCAAAATTTTGCATCTTCTGCAACTTCATGAGGGCAATTGATGTTTTTCATGAATTACTCCAGTGTTTGGACATGATGACTTGCTGTAATCTGCCTTGGGCGTTCAGCGCCAGAATCAAAGCAGGGTTTTTAAGGGCGGAATGCTTGGCATGGAGAAGATAGCCTTCCTCATCTTCAAATTGAAAGAATTCAAGAACCAGATCTTCGATGGAGAGATCTTGTGCACCGAGCCACTCCGATACTTCGGGGTCAGTCACCACATCCTCAAGCCGCAATTTGGAATTTTGCGGATCCACACGGCCCCAAGCTCTGGGGATCTTGATTCGATCTCTGTATTGCTGTCGAATTTGGCTTAACAAAGATTGATCGCTTGGTCCGCCATCATCGGACATGCTGGAAGATACTCGATGGCGAATGCGGTCAATTGCCCTGCCCCCTTCAGATGAAGGTTGGGATGACGCTTGAAGAGACGCTCGCTCTCTTTGCATGAAATGCCAGGGCGCCCCATATAAGTTGAACGAGATGATCGTTTTGAGATTGACCCAATAGCTCGATCGTGAACCGCTAGCCAAAACAACCACCTTGGCTGCTGACAAGGCGGCCCCAAAGCTCATGCCTTGCTGGATTGATTTGAAGAATTGAGCGGCAAGAATATCGGCAGCCGAAATTGTTTCGGTGCAATTTCCGTAAGCGATGACCGAGCAGCCCACAAACCCAATCCCACCTCTCATGAAGAACTCCTCTACGATGCTGGGTTGTTCCTCATAATTCAAGTTGCCGCCGTAACAGGCCTCGCTCAGGAGAAACGCACCCCGGTAATCCGCAACAGTTTGTGGCGAGAAAATAGTGGGCTCACAAGCCTTTCCCGCCTGCGCTTGACCAACCCACTCTGGACCATCGGAACCGCCATGAACGTTGAAATGCAGGAGCGCTCCCTCCGGCAGGGGACTTTCCACCAGCTTTCTCTTCAATTGACGCTGATCCCATTCGGGTGTGAGCAAATGAGGGGTGCAATCCGGTGCCCCCGTTTCATGGGGAGACAAGCGGACAAAACGCTTGCCTGGAAAAGCCTGAGCCATGATCTCGTGGCTGGCTCTGGACCACACTTTGGCTGTGACGCCAAAGGCAAGTGCTTCAGAGGGCTTTAATTTGGGGTAAGGTTGAATCAAGCAGCGTTCGATGACCTGCAGGTCCATCACAGGAATTCGCCCCAACGGCAGGTCTGGAATCAACGGGTAGGGGTGGCTTTGATCAATGAAATCATCGGCGCCCGCATAAGGGGCATCCGAGAAACACACTTCATCTTGGTCATTGCCGTAGGGTGTATAGATTGGATTAGCGATTTCAAACGGGGGCACCGAATCCCAGTCACCGATGATGCAGACATAGCCGACTCGGCCTTGGAGGCGTTTTAACTCGTTGCGTGCGCGTGTTCTGATCGCCTGAGCGTCAGATCCACTGGCCATACCCAAGGGGGTTATCTTGAGCCGGGCAAGCAGCTTTTGGAAGTCGGGCAACAGTGTTTGGGCCACAATGAACAGCGCTTGTGACATGCGCCCAGCAACTGCGGGTGTGAGCTCTATCTCCTCCCGGGTCAGAAAGGAAGGACTTGACGACGCAATGCTCTGACTTGAAACTGCGGCCGTGGGTAAATTGATGACAGGTTTTCCGCAATTGGCGCAGAATCTGGCGACTTCAGACAGTGGTTTTCCACATTCGGAGCAAAAAGCCATTTGTAATTACCCTTCGCTCACGGGGTTAATTGGAATGATCTCTATGCCCGCAATCCCGTGCGAATCAATTTGTAAAGTCAACCGCTTGTGTCCCATGCGGCGATCCACTTCCCCGATGATGCGAACACGCCGGCCGTAAAAAGGTGTCAAGGGGTCAGACGGTTCTGATGGCAATGCACTTTGAACCCTCACCCGAAATCGGTTGCCGTCTTCTGAGTCAAAAACAGCATAAATTCCCTCTGATTTGGAACCCACATACAAACGTTGAAGGGACAAAAACCCGGTTTGCTCGAAGGAGTCAGAGGCCATGTCAAACCTGACTTGGAGAAGTCAAAGACCGAGGTCGGTCAGAACCCATCAGCAGGCTTGACTGCTGCAGGTGCCGCAGGACGAGGCGCTGGTGCAGGTGCTGCTGCAGGAGCCGTCGCAGGTCGAGCCGCAGGAGCAGGCGCGGCAGCCGGAGCCGCCTGTCGACGGCGCATCTCCTCCTCGCGCTTGAGCATCTCTTCTTTCATCTGCAACTCACGGCGCTTGAGTTCCAATTCCTTTTCAGCAAACTCACGCTGGCGGCGTTCAGATTCCATGCGGGCTTGTTCTGCCTTCATGCGCTCGGATTCGGCTTGCTGCTCACGCAGACGGCGTTCAGCTTCTTGCCGTTGGACTTCAGCGGCTGCTGCGGCAGCAGCTTGCTTGTCCACGACCGTCACATCCACCGGCGACGGCCGGCCGTCGCAACCCACTGCAGATCGCAAACCACGAACCAAGGGGCGTCCTTCGACATCCACCCGGAAACTACCCGCTTTGGTGTAGGTGTGGGGCACGATGGCAGGGCTGGTTTTGAATTGATCATCTCCGATGCGCAAAATTTGCTCTTGCCCATCGCCCCAACGCACCAGCAAACCACACCAATTGGTGCCGCCAGGACTCTGGTCAAATTGAATCACCAACTCGGAAATGCTGCCCATGTCCAGTTGCTTGCCGCTTCGGAAGTCGAGCGACTTGATGGTCTGAGCCCCAACAGAAGCACAGGCTAAAGTCAGCACCAAGGAGGAAACAAGAATTCTTTTTTTCATGACTTCAGACGATCAGGGTTTGGCAGGAATGCCACTCAAAGCTGGCAAGGTGTTGTCGATCACTTTGCGGAATTTGCCACTCTTGATGCGCGACGGGTCCTCAAGGTACTTGCGTGCGTTGTCGCGGTTACTGGCATAGAACCAAGCCAATTTAAGGGCCGACGTTGCCGCTTCTGTTTTGTCCAATTCAGAGAAGGCTTCGGCGGCCGTCAGCCAACCATTGCCCACATCGGGGGCGATGATCAGACTGTCGATCAGGATCGTGATGGCCGCATCGAATTTGTCCTGACGGGTCAAAGCCGCTCCCAAGCCAAACCGGGCCTGCGGGTTGCCCGGGTCAGCCTGAATCGCTTTTTCAAGGATTTCAGCGGCTTTAGCCAATTGATCGGCCCTCAGGGCTTCCAAGCCTTGCTCAGTCAGCTTTTGGCTTTCGGGAGAATTGGTTTTGGAGACCTGTCCCAGGGATTTGACCAGTGCCACTTTGGCCGGCACGTCATTCCAACGGCCATCCCGGGCCAAGCCCAGCAATTGGTTCAAATGATCTTTGGCGCTCAATGCCACGGGCGGGGTGCTCGGATTTGCAGCCGGTGCAGGTGCGGAGGCCGGAGCCGGGGCGCTCTTTTTCGAATCTTCTTTGCCGCCCATGGACATGAATGCCCCGCCGGCAACAGCCACAGCCACCACGGCACCAATCAAGATGCCTTTGCTCGAACCCGATTTGGCAGGCGGGTTGGTGGTGACCGTCACCGTGGCTGCAGCAGGTGCAGGCTGAGAGGCCGGGGGCCGAATCCCCATCGGGGGGGGCGGCGGCGGGGG
>JACCDX010833950.1_pt1 | contig 41941 bp, 50 predicted proteins | sample 7449681 | NCBI WGS metagenome assembly JACCDX01 (sample SAMN15323450, study PRJNA562643) | freshwater metagenome | isolation source: river surface water | place: USA:Blue River Watershed | collected 2017-08-18
AGCGATCCATTTACTAAACACTCAATAAAATCATTCCAAGATGGTCCTAATTTTTGTTGAGATATTGCAGTTTTAACATCCTCTAAGAAAGCATTATCACCTCTAGAACCTTGATCTCTAAACTCAACAAAGGCATTGTTGTAATCAATTTTCCAATTTTCAGTATCATTTCTTACTTCTGCAAACTCTGCGGTAGAGACAGGTTGTTCAATCCACTCATCACCAACTCTTTTTTGCATAATAATCTTTGTTGGCATCATAAGAATATTATCATCCCAATCAAAAGCATAGTATAAAAGATAGTTTACATCAGAACTTAGTCCTTCCTTTATAAACTCACTAAACTTTTTTACCATAAGTTATTATTTTCTTTTGTTAATAAATGATTGAAAAGACTCTAAAGCTCCACCAACTTCTGGTTTATCATCATCATCTTCTTCTTCATCGTCATCTTGACCTTCTAATTCATCTTCAAGATCTTCTTTGTCAAAGTCCTCTTCTTCATCTCCGTATTCTCCGAATCCTTTGATATCTTCACCTTCAGACTCATCACCTTCAGACTGACCCTCAGACTCTTCAGTTTCGATTGTGAACTCTTCGATTACTTCTTCATCTTTTATTGCATTTACAGAAATGATACCATCGTTCTCTTCGATTGATATCAAATATCCATTTATTTCAACGCTAGTTTTCATATTTTTAAATATTTTTTTTAGTATATATTAAAAATTAAAATCACTTTTATATTTCCAACTTTTATTAAACTAAAAACTAAAAAAGTAACAAAAACTAAACTAAAAAATGAAAGAACTCAACAAGTTTCTCTTAAGCCAATCAATTAGTAGTACACTTCAATTAGACTACTTTTCTAAAATATCAAAAAAGAATAACTACTCATCACTCGAAACAGGGGGTCTTCCGGTTGATGTTTTCTCAAAATTATTAGATGAGAGAATAATATTTCTTTCAACTGAAGTTGATTCAGATGTCTGTAATATAATAAAGGCTCAAATGATGTATCTAGACTCTATATCTGATGATGATATATCTATTTATATTGACTCACCTGGTGGATCAGTTTATTCAGGATTAGGTCTATTAGACGTTATGGATTTTGTAAAATCAGACGTAGCAACAGTGAATACTGGACTTGCTGCATCAATGGCTGCTGTTATTTTATGTAGTGGTGAAAAAGGTAAAAGAAAGGCACTAAAAAGAAGTCGAACTATGATTCACCAACCACTTGGATATGGTGGGTGGGTTCAACAAGCATCAGACATGGAAATTGAAGCAAAAGAAATCAATTCATTAAAGAAAGAACTTTATGAAATTATATCAGAAAGAACTTCACAACCATATGAGAGAGTTTATAAAGATGGTGATAGAGATTACTGGATGACATCTCAGGATGCTAAGAAGTATGGAATGATTGACGAAATTATAACATATAGAAAATAAAAAAACCCACTCAATTGAGTGGGTTTAATTTTGTAAATAAAATTTACTCAGCTTTTTTAGGTTTAGAAGTTTTCTTCGGCTTCTTTTTAACAGACTCAGCTTTAGGTTGTTCAGTCTTCTTTTCAACCTTTTCAGTCGGTTGTTTTTTTACTTTAGACTTAATTTCCTTAGCTGTAACTTTTTCTTCAGCTTTAGGAGTAACAACCACAGGCTTAGCAGTCTCCTCTTTCTTAGGAGCCTCAGCCACAACTTCTTGTTTAGGAGCTTCTTGTTTAGGAGCTTCTACAACTACAGTCACAGCCGTGTTTTCTTTCTTACCGAATAAATTTCTAAAAAATGAAAATATTCCCATGATTTAATTTATTTTTTTTTATATATCTAACTTCTTTTCTTCCCTCTATAAAAAACCAGAAAAAAACCTAAATTTAAACACAACGTCTTATTTTATATATAAATAAGAGATGAAATTTAGATATGATAAATCATCGGAAGAATTAGTTGTAACTACAGCGACTAGAATTGAATATCATCAATTAGGTCTTTGGTTAACCAGACACGTAAAGGGATATAGATATATGCCTGCTTTTAAAATGGGTGTTTGGAATGGTCAACAAACATACTTCAAGAATGGAAGAATCAACCTTGGTCTTTGGAAAGAAGCAATGAAGGGATGTAAAGAAATTGAGGCTTCTTTTATCTTAGAAAATAAAGAAGAGTTTCCGCTAAACAGAGATGTAACATTGGAAAAAGTACAAGAGTTCTGTCAAGAGTTCTTTAAGTATCACAAAGTTAAAACAAAATCAGGTGAATGGATTCAATTCATGCCATATGACCATCAAATAGAGTCAGCTTATAAAATTTTGAAAAACAGATATTGTATGGCCGAAGTTGCTACATCAGGTGGTAAATCATTAATCATCTCAATTGTTATGTTTTATACACTTAAACATATTGATTCAACCGCTAAATTTCTTATTATTGTTCCATCTATTACATTAGTTACACAATTCTATGATAATATTATAGAATATAACTGGGGAATAAATAATCTTTTGGAGATGAGAGAGAAAAAAATAGAGTCTGTCTTAAATACAGATGCTAAATATACTCCTTGTGATGTGAGAGTAGAAGAAGTTATGTCCGAAAGACCAAGAAAATTCTCAGGTGCTCAAGATCCAAATGTTTATATAGGAACTTATCAATCATTAGAAAAATGGCCAAAACAATTTTTTCAACAGTTTCATACAGTTGTAACAGATGAGGCACATGGTGCAAAAGCAAAAACCATTACAACTATTTTACAAAAAACGTTTGGATATGCTTACTCAAGATTCGGAGTATCTGGTACTTTTCCAGAAGATGATACCTGTGAAATTCTAACAATACAGTCTGTATTAGGTCCAAAAATAACAGAGGTCTCCGCTAATGAATTAAAAGAAAAAGGTATCATAACACCTATGGATATCAGAGTTGTTATTATGAATCATAATGATAAAGAATTTGATGATAGAATACAGATTATTAAAAAAGGTGGAAATGGAAAAGATGCGTTTGATCTTGAAAAGGCATACATACACGTTTCGGATAAAAGACTAGATTTTATAAAAAAAATAGTAGATAAGTGTGACTCTAATACACTTCTTCTTTTCCACACAATAGACTACGGTCAGACAATATTTAATAAGCTACAAAAAGAAATTGAGAATAAAGAATTTTTCTATATCGATGGTGAGGTAAGTGGTAAAAAGAGAGAAGAGATTAAAAAGAAAATGGAATCTACAGAAGGAAATGTAAAAGTACTAGTAGCATCATACGGAACATTATCAACTGGAGTATCTATTAATGCGATATTTAATGTTATATTCGCAGATTCATTTAAGTCAGAGCAAATCATAATTCAATCAATAGGTAGAGCATTAAGACTACACACAGATAAAAAGAAAGCTAATATCTTTGACCTAGTAGATGTCTTTGATGTTAATAATATGTCTAATATATTATTTAGACACTTCAAGGAAAGAGAAAAATTCTATATTAAAAGACAATATCCTTATAAAATTATAAAGATTAACCTCTGAGGAAATTACTAAAAGTAATATATAAGTCATATAGTTTTTTAGTATATGGCAACAGCAATAGAGAAATTTTTTAAAGTCATTTTAGCTCATGAGGCGGGAACACCAGACGATTGTAACTGGTATATTGGTGATGGTACAAAAAACCTTAGATCCTATCTTAAAGGAAGTTCTAAAAAAAAGTATCCATTTTTTACTAAGGATTTAAGTCAGTATACAATTGGTGAGATAAAGGCCTTTATGAAGAAACCACGAACTTCAGATGGTGGTCAACTTTGGGCAACAGGAAAGTATCAAATTATACCAAATACTCTTGATGGTTTAACTAAAGACTTAGGTATGAAGGATAACGTGAAGTATGACCTTACTGCACAAGATGCTTTGGGACTTCAACTATTACTTAACAGATCACCTATCAAAAAATTCCTTCAAGGAAAATCTGATGATGTACAAAAAGCTGCCTTATCTATCGCTCAAATATGGTCATCTGTTGGTGTACCATATGCAGTAAAAGGTAGTAAGAAGCAAGTAGTTAAAGACGAATCTTACTACTCAGGTGGTGGTGATGTCGCAAGAACAAAAACAGATGACGTACAAAAGGCTTTAATTGAATTAAGAAAAAGTTATAGTGGCAAACCTTTTACTGGAACGTTCAACACTGGAACACCAGAATCAACGACTGGTACGACAACTGGTACTACCGGGACTACAGGAACAACAACAGGAACTACGGGAACTACCGGATCTGCTGGTTCTTCCGGTACATCTGGTGTGACTCGAGTAGTACCTAAAATTACATTAAAGAAAAAGTCAGGACCTGGTGAGATAATTGGTATTACGGAAAAAGAAGTTTATTTTAATGAAACAACCTTCAGAGGTTTACAATTCGAGAAACCTGGAGATTATGTGATATCAGTTATACCATCAACTCCAGATATTGAACCAACTGAATGGAAAATAACAGTAAAACCAGATCCAAATGCACCACAAGAGCCTAGAGCGACAGAAGATGAAAAAATTGAAGGTTCAAGACCAATAATTACACAAATTGATAAACCATCATATAAATTAGACGCAATAGAGTGGAAAACATCACCAGACCAACAAGAAAATAGGGAGATAGCTTCAAGTATAGGTTATACGCCATTTATGTGGTTTATGGGATATCAAATACCACCTGGTTCGATTAGTGCTCTCAATCTTTACCATGATGGTATAGTACCTAAAGTAATGGTTATTTTTAGAGATACTATGGGGTTCATTAAAAAAGAAGGAATGCCACTAGACAACTCAAAGTTTGAGGTATTTCTAAACTCTGGATCAGAAAATCTAAAGTCAATACATTTAAGATTTAAGATTGTAAAGTTTCAAGAAAATAAAGACGGTACAAATACTTGTTATGGAACTTTAGATCTTAAAGACTTTTATAAACCATCATATAAGTCATATTCCGGAACATCAGTTGAAGTTCTGAGACAAATAGCTAAAGAATTAGAATTAGGATTCAACTCAAATATAGAAAGATCTGATGACTCAATGAAATGGACTAATACTGGAAAAACATCTGAAGAGTTTATCACAGAAATAGTAAAACATGGTTATATATCAGACAGTTCATTTGTAGCCACTTACATAGACTTTTACTATTGTCTAAACTATGTAGATTTAGAAAAAGAATGGGTCAGAAACACAGCACAAGATGTTTGTTTGATAAGTACAGGTGTTGCCTCTGACGCAGTTCAGAATAGCGGTGCTGAAACTACAAAATTAGCCAAGTTTATACTAACGAATGATAAGTCGGAAAGTTCAACGCCACTTTATATTATGAGGTATGACTTAATTAATAACTCAACAGAAAAGTCAATAACAAAAGGACAGTTTACAATATCAAAGTTTTATGATACATCAAGTAAATCATTTTTGATTTTTAATGTAGACTCACTAACGACTCAAAATAGTGATAATATAATCTTAAAAGGTGGACCAAATGATAAAAAAGAATTAGAAACAAACTTCAGAACTAAATTCTTAGGCAGAGTCGACATGGAGAATGTTCATAAGAATTATTTATATGCTGAAGTTCAGAATAAAACAAACTTTGATAATTTAAGTAGAATTGGTCTAAATCTTGAAATGCCAAATGCGAATTTTACAATGTATAAATTCCAAAAGGTCAATATAAGACTATTGAACCCAGCTACTACTTTATCAAATCCAGATGTTTCTTATGAAAGATTAAATGGAGACTACATGGTTGTTAATATTGAGTATTTTTGGCAATCACAAAGAATGTCACAAAGAGTTCTTGTGGTGAGAAAAGAACTTAGTAAAACCAAAGAAGAAAAACTTAACGAGGCTACAGAGGAGAAAAAAGAAGAGAAAGAGGCTACTAATGAAAATCCTACTGATGATGCAGCTTCTGTTGGTGGTATACCAAACGCTACATACAAAGTTGGTGAGTATTATAGAGCTGTAGACAAATACGGAAGAGACTTCTCAGTAGAGATAATTGACGTGAATCAAAATGGAATTGAAGTGACAGCTAACGTCACTGAGATACCTAAACCACCTCCACCTCCTCCACAACCACCGAAAAATGAAGCATCCACTCAAGCAAATCTTGATGGTACCGGCACAGGTACAGGAACCGGAACTGTAGGAGCAGATGGTACAGTAACAGCCGAAAACGTATCTCTAAATACATTAGAGAAAAAATTACTAGATTTCATACAAGCAAAAAAGAAAAAAAATCATAGCTACTTGGGATATAAAGTATATGATGTTTCAAGTGCTGATATAAAAAAACTAAGTAATATAGGTAAGAAATATGGAATACCATTAGAATGGTTAGCCAATCTAATAAATCATGAGTCAGCAGCAACTTGGAACCCAGCCATTAAAAATGGAATTGGAGCCACCGGACTTATACAATTTTTAGCAAGTACAGCAAAAGGATATGGCACAACAACGGACCAACTACAAAAGATGACATTTAGCGAACAATTGGACTATGTTGACAAGTATATTGAAAAAGGAACTAAAAGTTATAGAAGTGGAGGTAAAATCAAAAAAACTTATACTCAAACAGATTTGTTTATGACAATTTTTTATCCGGTTTCAGTTGGAAAGCCAAACTATCAATTTCCAGCTAAAGTCTCTAAGGCTAATGGTGGTATAAAAAAACCAGAAGACTACGCAAATAAAGCATGTGCTGAAGGAAAAGCACCTTTTCCACCATCAATAGTTCCACACGACTTAACTAGTTATGTTAAAAAATTTGGTAACAACATAGAAAATAATAACGCATAATGGTAACAATAGATTATATAGTAGGTGATAGTATTGCGGCAGGTATCGCAATAAATGGATTTGGACTTAAAAACAGAAGTGGCGCATATGGTATAAAGTCAACTGATTCAAAAGGAATATCAGAAGTTGGTGCGTCACCAAAAAAGATTTTAGGATTTCTAAATGAAATCGGCAAACAAAAATTTACTAATAAGAATGTAATTATATCAGTAGGTCTATCAAATGGACCAAAAGATTTGACTAATATAAAAAGTCAATTACAACTACTAAAAGATGTAAATGCTAAAGTCTATATGATTGGTGTTTCTAATGATCCACCGGCGAACTTATCAGATCTTAAAGGAGGTAATGACAAACTAAAAAATCTAGCTTCGGAATTTGGATTCACATTTTTTGGAGGATTCACACCTAGTTCTGATAAAATTCACCCTAACTATAGTGATTATTATAAAAATGTAATAAAGCCTGTTTTAGAAAAACCAGAAACTCAAATAGTAAAACCAGAGATTGGATTGAGCACAAACGAGTCATTGGGTAAATCAGGACCAAGTGTTTCAATTTTTGGTTTATCAGGTGCCTCTCCATCAGCAACACCAAGTATTCCTCCCGAACCACCAATAAAAGGTGTTTTTGTTTTCAATGTAGAAAAGGCAGGAATATTATCTAGTACAGCACTAGGACAACTTACAATAACAGAGAAGGAGTTAGCAGCAGAAGATGCGTTCGTATTTGGTGATGTCGGAAACTATGAACAAGAAGTTATAGATGAAGAATACTCAGAAGGTGCGTTTGCTGGAGCTGAAGAAGATGTCGCATTTGATATCGCACAAGGTTTGCAATTATCACAAGGACAAGAGTTACTTACCGACTTTGACATGAGTAACCCCGCAAATTTGACAGCAACTGACACTAAAAACGGAGATCCTAATGAAGTAGTGGCCGCTCCTCAAATTAGCACAACAGCGACTGGTAAAATAAAAAAATTACTTGAGGTAGCAAAAAGCCAAATAGGATATAAAGAAACTACTGGGTATCCAAAAAACGATGGAAAGGATAGTAAATACGGAGCTTATTTTGGAATGAATGGATATCACTGGTGTGGTATGTTTGTCGGTTGGTGTTGTAATCAAGCTGGTATGATTCTAAGTACGAAGGATTTTAACGCTACAAATGGTAATATATGTAATGCCATAAGTTGTGTTTGTGGAGTTTCTGTAGCTAAAAAGAAAGGAGTCTGGGTATCTAATGGAGACTCAAAAGCACAAAGAAAATCAAGTACGGTAAAACCAGATCCAGGAGACATAGTTTTCTTCAATTGGAAATATGGCCAAAAGGCTGACCACGTAGGTATTGTTGTTGAGGATTTAGGTAATGGATCAGTTAGAACTTATGAAGGAAATACAGAAGGTGGAAAAGCAGGTGGGGCCAATCAGAAAGGAGCTGGCGTTTATGAGAAAATTAGACTCAAAGAATTGATAATTGGATATTGTAAAACCGCACTATATGATCCAACAAACCTTAATGAACATACCGGACCATCTTCTAAAAAGTCAGCATAATAGTTTATTAAATCTTAATATAAAGACAGTAAGATAATAATATATACATTATGTCAGAAACTAACATTTATAAAGTAGACCCAGTAACCGGACAGATTTATAATCCAGGGATTATAACATCAGTAGCTGCTGGAATTGCTGAGAATAAAATAGAAAATATACAAGATAACCAATTTGCTAGTACTGAAGCAAACTCACAAAAGACACTTGAATTCTTACATGCGATGCAAGAAAGAGGAAAGATGTCTAAAGAGGCTATGGATAAACTAGCATCTGGTGAAAATAAAACACTTCCTTGGCCACACGCAGTTGGAACAGCAAAAGATCCTGAACTTGGAACACAAGAAGGATTTATGCCACCTATTTTAATAACTCCGAATGCCACATCAATAAAAGAGGGACAAACACTAAAGGAAGCTCAATATAAATGGGAAGACTGGAGAGGAGCTAAATTAGAAGAATTACCAGATAAAATTGACGTTGAGAAGAGATTTAAATTAAGTAAAGATTTTCCGAAAAAGAATTCAAATTTACCTAAGGATCCATACTCAATGAGAGATGTTCCATTAATATTCTCAGATTCAAGACAAGACTACTTTAAAAATGGACTTCAAGTTTTAGATAACTTAGGCGTTCCTCTTAAGAATGAGACAATTGACTCTAAAGCTATTCTATCTCAATATAAAGGAACTCCATTTGAGAACAATGATCCAGTTATGTTTGGATTTGACATTATAATAGATGATATTAGTTCCCCATTGTTAAATGGTTCAATTATAGACTTTATAACTCAGTATAATTCAATTAATGAAATAGCAGCGAGAAAATATGTTTATGAGGATTTTAAAAATCAATTTATCAAATTTTTTAGAACAAAAGGTACAGTCAGAATCAACGCCGAAGATACTTACATATCAAGAACTAATACAAATCCAGCAAATATCGACACGAACATAAATTTAAACTGGCCAGGTAAAAAGGCTTATATGGGTTACTATTTAAAGAGAATACAAAATCTTGAACTTTTATCAGAGTCAAATAAGGGAGACACCTATAAATATCTACCAGACTATAGAAAAGACTTAATAAGTTTAGAATTTTTTGAAGACGTCTCTTTAAGTTTAGGTACACTAGCACATCTTTATAAATTATTATATTGGTCTAAACCAAATGGTAAGTCAATGATACCCGATAATCTACTTAGATTCAACTGTGATATAATAATATCTGAGTGTAGAAACTTCGTAAGAACTAAGAAGAATGTTGAATCTGGAAATTTAGAAATACTTAAAGATAACCTATCAAGACACGTATTTCAATTAAGAGATTGTCAGTTTTGGTTCGATAAGTCTGTAGTACCAAATGAAGTTGATATAGGAGGACAAGGACCTTCGGTCTATGATATACACACAATTCACTTTGATTTTAAGTATGTGACCGAAAGATTTGAAAAGTTTGTACCTTCAGGAAACTGGGGATCTTATGTTGGTTATAACGCCGGAGCCATTTGGAAAATTGGTAACGCCGGAGAAAGAGAAAATAGAAATACCGACTCCGCTGGAACTACAAAAGATTCATCAATTCCAAAATTCTTAACAGTTGGTAAAAATTCTTTGACTGAAAATGGTGTAGATTTACCCTATATAATCAAGGTTGTGGGTCCAGGTGCTATCTCTGACAAAGCTGCTGACTTAGGTGAAACATTAAAAGCACCATCAGTTGATGCTGTAAAAGAAGCATCTGAAAAAGCAGGCGAAGAAGCAGCCAAAACAGCTGAAGAGGCGAAGAAATCTGGTATACCATCAAAAGGCGGAAATGTTAATGTTATGAAGACAACCTCAGAATCATCAACCGGATTCATGAAGGCACTAGGTAGTGTTCCAGGAGCATCAGCTCTAAAAAAATCACTAACAGAAAATACCGCTGGTAAACTACAAACAACATTGAACGTCGGTGTTGGTAACGTATTAAATAGTCTTAGAGAAGGTGATATACTAAAAGCTAAAGATTCATTTGGTTTGGGAGTTGGTAATCTTAAAGATTCATTTAGTCAAAAAGGTTTAGAAAATGCTTATAATGCTATTGGAAAAGGAGCTGGTCAAGCAAAAGCACAGTTTGCAGCTTTTGCTATAAACGAAACAATAACTGGTTTAGGTGGAGGAGTAGCTGACTTGAAGAAATCCATAGCAGAGAATAAAGAAAATAAAGAGAGAGAAAAACAAGCAAAAGGAACCTCGGATGTTAAAAATAAAGAGCTAGAAAAAGAGATTAGTGATGCTAAAGATGCTACACCAGATGGTGGCGCTTCTCAAACTAGACAAGACTTATTAAATCAAACTATTGAAAAAGTTTCAGATACTCCGGGAGGAACAACACCTATAATGGGACCACAAACTTATGAAGATTACTTGGGGCAATCCATGGACTTTTTAGGACCATCATTAGGAGGACAACTTTTTGGATAATTATTATGAGAAAAAAGGTACAAGCAGGTAGAACATATATTGGTGTCGTAGAAGACAATCAAGATCCTAAGAAAGAAGGTAGAATAAAAGTCAGAGTAGTCGATGTATTCGAGGATATGGCTTTGGAAGATATTCCATGGGCAACTCCTTGGAAAGATCTATCAGGTAATCAATTTTCATTACCAGAAAAAGGTAAAGTAGTTATAGTTGTTTTTGAGCAGGGAGATGAATATAAGCCAGAGTTTATATTTACCGACCACTACAATGTTAATTTAGAAAACAAACTCAAATCATTAGGAGATGCTGATTATTTATCAATGAAGTCTCTTATATTTGACCACAAAACTCAAATGTATGTCAATGACGCGGAAGGTCTAAAAATAGACCACAAGTTCAATAATATTAATATTCAAGAAAATTCAATCAATATTAATCTTAAAGATAATAATAGAAGTATTAACATAGGTGACGCAGCGTCAGATCAACAAATGATACTAGGCACAAATTTCTTTCAGTGGTTTGATGAGTTTGTTGATATGTTGATGACACAACCTTATCTCGGTGTGGTTCCGAATCCAGCATTTATAAAAACTTTATTGAGATATAAAGCTGAAAAAAGTGTGAAATTTTTATCACATCATGTGAATGTAGTAGATAATAATCAAGTTGCTACTGTCAAGTCTGATACAAGACAGGCTGAGTCTCAAGTTGGTGACACCTGGAACTCAACTAAGGAAGAGAATACAATAACGACCGTTACAAATGAAGACTATACACCAGTTGAAGGTCAAAAACCACCTTATGATGATACATACAAAGCACCACCCGCAGAAGTTGGGGTAACAACAGACTTCAAACCAGAAGTAACTGTTGAACAACTACCATCACCATCATCAGTTACTTCTAATAAAGATATAGATAGGATTGTAAAATTTTTGCAAAGAAAAAACTATAAAATATTTGAAGACATTTGGGTTTTGAATATGGTTGCTTTTAGAAAAACAGATGGTGAAGTAAGTAATATTTTTGAGGATGAATTAAATGTTTTCTATAAGAACGATAAAGGAAATTGGGAGATTCATAAATATCAAATAACAACAGTACCAGGATTAGTACCAAAGACAGAATTTTTGCCACAAAATGTTGCAGTATTAAGATTAGGTCAGTATGTGGACCAATTAAAAATGGGAACTCATCAAGGTGATACAAATCACAAGTCTTTAAATTTTGATAGTTGTGCGATACAGAGAAATAATAACACAAAAAAGTTTGATTTTACATCACCAACAGAAATTGGAAACTTCCCAATTAGCATACATCGATCTTCTGAAACATCTTCAGCTGAATATGTATTTAACTACTCAGAGGGTGACCAAGTATTTAAGCATGTAAATCAACACACTCAATTTATAAATCTTTGTCAGAAACAAATTGATAATGGTAAAAAAGATAGATTCACCTACACATTATGTTCTAAAAGAGAATTTGATGAGACAATAACTATATCAAGTGATGAACTTAAATTAAATAAGTATGAAAAATATTTACCAAAACCTAAAAAACAAGTTGTAGAAGCAATCAAGACTAGTAAAGATAAAGTTTTACCATCGGATAAAAAATCTTCAGTCTCTGATAAAATATCTAAGGAAAAAGAATCTTATAAGTTATTTAAAGAAATTGCACTTGGTATCAAAAGTATATACTCCCTGAAAGATAAATATGATGGTGGAAAACCAGCGTTTCAAGACTTTAAAGGTTCATTTAATGATGATGAAGATGGTGCAATAAAAAGATTAAGAGAAATACTTGGTTTATCAACAACAAATAAAGATAAATCTTGGTACGGTAGATTATCAATATCAAAACTAGTAGCAGAGCATAAAAGTCACTTTATTGTAGAATTTAAGGACTTAATAAAAGCCACAAAAGATGGTGATAATAACCATTCATTTTTGTTACCATCGAGATACGAGTGGGGTGAAGGTCTTGATGTAAGTGGAAGTGAGTCTATTAATATCACTGCTGATTTTTAACTTTTTTTATTTTTATACTTTAATATATAATATAAATTAAGAAAATAAAAAATGGAATATCCTAAATTTTTAGTCAATATAGCTTACAATCCGTCAAGAGCGACGGGTCAACAATTAGTTTACTTAAATGGTGTTACGCAATCAATGCCATCATATCAAGAAGGATACTATTTAGCTTCTATGCCTGAATTGAGAATAGTAGCATCTGGTTCTACATATCAGACCGCTTTAACTAATTTATTGAATATTGCAACAGCTTCGGGTACTATTGATCCAGGTAACGGACCATTAAACTCTACTAGAAATTGGTAATTTATCCAGTTACACCAACACTACTCATAAATTTCTTATAAGCAGCTTCCAATTTTGATGGACCATCTAAGTTATTATATGATAGGCCAAACTTTTGTAATTCTGAATCAAATGGTTTCCAATACTTTGCTATTTCGGATTTTTTGAGTTCCCAGTGATGGTACTCAGTGATTCCTCTACCTTGTACCATACCTTCTTCTGGCTTACTTTTATTAAACGTAGCGCCCCATATCAAATCTCCTTGGGATTTTGTCCAAGCCGCTATTATTTTTGTGAGTTTAGGATCTTTAGCTAGATTTCCGTTATTTCCTATACCCTTCCAGACAAAACCAGGAATATCAAATTGGCAATCAACCGCCAATCCTGCACCATGTAATGAACCCGCAATTCTAGCAGGACTACCTGGATATGTTGAGGCCTTTAAATCTCTCATAATACCGTTGCTAAAAACTCTAGCACCTTTATATCCATTAGCTTGTAAATGTTTTGATAAATCTGTCCAAACATTCTTAAGTCTGTGACCAGCTAGTCCCATTGATGAATCAACAATATAAAAATTACTACCAGACTTCTTTACAAGTTTTCCACCATTCGGACCGTATCCAACCGGAGAACTTTCAACATTAACTATACTACCATCAACAGATTGGGCAGTCGGTGTTTCAGTCACTGCTGGTAATCCCGGTTCTGGTTGATTTATCCAATCAATAGGTTCATCAGCGACATCACTTCCTATATCTTCTTCATCACCTTGAAATCCACCCTCAAAATATTCATCATCAATCTGACCCTGTGACATTAAGTCATCGTCGGGTAAGACAAATGCACCTTCGATTTCCTGTGAAGGTATTTCTCCAACAAATATCTGAAAATCAGGAACATCTTGTCTTTCAATTATCTCAAAATTTTCTGGAAATAAAAAATTTAATACCGATCCAGTTGGTCCACTAAGACCCTTTGGTTTACCTGCGGGGTCTTCTGGAAGATTACTTGGTGTAGTTCCCGCTGCCATAGTCAAAGCCTCATTTAATGGCATAACAGGAGAAATATATTTAATTATATTACATTCTTTATAATCAGGACTACACAAAGCCAAGTTTTTATACTCTGGAATTTTTTTATTCCAAGCCTCCATCAAATCACTCAATAAATTGGTATCTTTAAGATAGGAATATGTCTTACCACCTTGTAGAGCAGACAATCCCATTTCATCTATGAAATACTTATAATCTAAAGCACTGTTAGATGAAATATCACTAATATAATTAAAGACATAGCTATTAGATGTATTACTTGATTGACTCTCAACGGCAAATGGTTTATCAATGTACTCACCATTCTTATCTGCTGGTGGATAAACCTCAACTCTTCTAACAAATAAAGGAGAAACTAATTCTGAGTTTTCATACACACCCATATAAACACCATTATCGTAAATTTGATTTCCATATTCGGTTCCACCTTGACTGACAAACTCATTTGAATCTACAAATGTATCACCAGGAACTAAGTATTGTAAACCATTTGCGGACAACCCAGCTATCTGATTTATACCAGGACTAGTCTTGTCTTCCCATATAGTTTCAACATCAAAATAACTTGGAGTGACACCATTGAAAGGAGGTGTTGTCTTTGTGTAATAGAAAAATAAAGCTGGTCTATCAGGTTGATTTGTTTCAATTTTTATATAGACAGATCCACTAGCCGACATAGTAGAAGTAGTAGCATCCGAAAAAGTCCACTCAATATTACTGACTGCTGTTTTAAACCATTTTATATAAACAGATGCTCCATTATTTAGATAATATGGATCGAAACCATACGATCTTCTTATTGGAATTTGTTTGGTGAATGGATCTTGGATCTTTTCATAGAAAGTAACTTCCTTAACAGGGTTAAATCCTATTTTTATTTTATCACCTTGAGGTCTCTCATTTATTGTATTTACTCTTATAAAGTCATCAATTATAGCATTATCTGACAAGTTTTCATACCTATCACCCTCATATCTAGATTCTTTCCATATCTCAAAATTCTCATCACCAGAGGCATTAAGACTAAATCCTTTAACAAATCTTTTACTTCTCTTTCTATAAAGAGTGATTTTTATATCAGCTGTTCCAGTATTTTCATCATCAGTATATAATCTCTTCCTGATTCTTATAGATTTTACCTCATCCATATTTTAATATTTTAGTTTAATCCACCAACAGAGAAATTACTATCATTTAACCTAACTGGTGGTTTAGGTTTGTCCAAGACTGTCGGTGGTAAAGCCATATCATTATTAAGATAATCACTTCTGGATTTATCTTTTCTCGTTTGTTTATTAGGAACTCCGATTTTAGCCGCAATTTTATTTTTAGTAAGAGATCTTTGTTCAGTAGTTTCAATTCTAAAAGCCTCAAGATTTTCGACATCCCTTGGATATCTAATTATTGTACCTTCTTTAATATTTAATGGGTTATCAATATTATTTATTGTTAAAATAACATCAATATGCTGATAAACATCCATAGTCTCGAAGTAACTTAAATCATACATGTTTTTCATTATCAAATCAATCCTCATCTCATCTTCTTTTGTAACTACATATGTTCTAAAGGCAAAGTCAGTGTCTGATTCAGCAAGACCACCTCTTATGGTTGGTTGAAATAAATTCAACAATCCACCCTGTGTTTTATCAGTTCTTAATGTTTTATATAATGACTTTATATCCATATTATTGAATTAAATTTTTAAGCAATCGTGTTACTACCTGAATTAGTTTGTGCCGTTCCAAAAGTATTAGCATATGTAGTGTTAGCTGAAGGACCATTTGTATTAGCTGGTCCTGGTTTTCCGGAATTATCAATTATATCAGCAGATTTTGCTGTATCACCTAGAGCAAATTTAATACCATCAATCAATTCCTCGTCGGTTTTTCCTGAATACTGAGTACTCTTGAATACCTCTTTACCACTCTTATCTGTAACAACAACATACTTATATGCAGGCTCACCACCACCTGATCCTGGAAATACTCCGTTCACAACAGTGTAAGTATACCCTAATTTACTTTCAGCACTTGCTTTATTAGATGGACTTGTATTGTCAGTATTAACAGCAACACCATTTTTAGCAACGACTGGTTTTTCACCTTGAACAACAGGATCGGCTGAATTTGGATTTGAATTAACAGTTACTTGTACCTCATTCTCTTTTGTTGTATTAGCAGCACCTGATGTACTAGTATTAATTGTACCTTGACTCGAAGGAGTTGTTGTTTGATTTGTATTATTAACGTTACCACCAGATGTACCAGCCGTACCTGAAGTACCAGCCGTGCCTGAAGTACCAGCCGAACTATCAGTTCCATAAACTAAATTGTTAGGACTAAGACTTTCAAGTGGATTAACTGCCTTATCATCAGCAACCGTATTTACTGTTCTTAAGTGACCAGTATTAAACTTAGCTAATATTTCAGTTAGACCCCAAGATCTAGCATTTGTTAAAGTGAATCCAACAGTGACACTAGCAGGTAAATCATTAAATGCAAGTATCGGACCAAACGTTAAGGTAACATCTGTCGTGAACATATCACCAGAACAAAATACCGGTCTGAGTGGATTACCAACAGCTACGTGCCAAGGAGTTGAAGGCATACCTGATAAAGCAGCTACTATACCCTTAACTTCCTCAGTATATTTAGATATTGTTTTCTTTATAGTACTAGTACCTAATGCTATTATTTTATCAATCGCTCCAGTAACTAACGAACCTTGTTTCCTGATTTCAGCAGCTTCTGCTTCAGCCTGATCATCAGCACTCGTTCCAACTTCTTCAGCATCACCAGCGGATTCTGCCTTAGAGGCATCTTCTTCAAACATAGCAGCTATTTCACTTTTTACTGTATTAATAGCAGTAACTAAATAACTTGCAAAGTCTTTAACAATAGTTCCTGGGTCCTTAACCCATTTTATTAAAGTCTTACCAAATCCAGAACTCAAACCATAGTTAGAACCAGGTGATGTACCAAATCTTACAGCGTTTGCAACTATATCTTGCCAAGCTATTGTTGGATCGATTCCGGATATAAACTTTTGTTCATATTCAACAGTCATTTTGATACTACAAGTACATCTCAATCCAGAACCAGCTTCTTCATATTTGATAGTTTTTCTTCTTTTAGCTTCCTTAATTAAGTTAGGATCACCAGCTGGTAAGATCTTACCACTACCCTCACTATAAACTCCTAATTGTGTTAATAAACTTCTTGTCAAACCTTCTGTGAAACCAGGTAAAGGAATAGCATTTAACATACCCGATAAACTACCAGCAACTGACTTACCTAATAAATCCTGTGCTATATTATTAATCATTTCGGTAAAATCTGCTTTTGCTTCTATCCACTCTTCACCATATGTTATCTCTAAGAAATTTTCACCTGCTGGTAACCACATTATCATTATAGAAACTGGTTTAGACGCCTTTATAAAGATATCATCAGAAACAGGTGAGGCAAATCTTCTAGCAATTACTAATCTATTATTAGGAAATACTCCTAAATTTTTTAAGTAAGCAAAATCAGAAGGTCTTAATGCAGCAGCTGTGTTGGCCGTCTTTTCAATCAAATTTAATATAGATGTATCATAAACATCATTATTGTGCAATGTCTTTCTAGACACACCACTATAGTTAGTATCTGTACCAGTTTTTGGTATATCACCTGAGTAATCTACCGCACCAACGTTAGACCAAGGTCTAACTACGTTACCACCAGTGAATAAAGAAAAGATACCACCCTTTGTATTATTGGTTTTACCCATTCTTTCTTTGTCGGTTTCTTTACCAACGTTATATAAGTTTACATTAACATTTCTTGTTCTACCACCGTTAAATGTAGACAAACCAGTTTTTGTTGGTCTACTTTCAACTCCAATCAAACCTAATGGGGAACCACCTAATATTGGCATAAATTAATAGATAATTTTTACTTATATATTAAGATTAGTAGTCTCTGATGATCTGTGAATTAGAAAATTTAGAAAGATTTCCAAGTACATCATCCATAACTTCAGGATTTTTCCTGAACTCGTTATAGAAAATTAAAACATTGAAATTATTTTCACCAAGAATTTTTTTAAGATTTAGTAGTTTTTCTATTGAGAATTGATTTTCGAAGTCGGGAATATAGTAAATATCTTTCTTTTTATCTATTGCTTGTTGTATTTTATTGAAAATTAAAATTTTTAAGTAAGTTCGGTCGTTATCGAAATCAACCTCTTCTTCGTCTACAATTTTTTTTATATCAATTATATACTTATTTTTGATGCGATTTACTTTGATAAACTTATCAAACTTTTTTCTTGTTTTACAATAGACACAGAAGAATTCCATTTTTTACTATTCCCTATTTTATTTTCTCTTTCTGACTTTTATTGTGATATATATAATACATGACATTCCCTCCTTTTATTTACAAAATAAATAAAACATTTTAATATATACTTTATGGAAAAATACTCAGATAAATTTCTAAATAATTCTAACGTGCTAAAAAAGGCCAGAGTTGGATTTGAGTTCGAGTTTTATTTAAAAGATTTATCATTTTATAAAACACTTGAATTAATAAACCAAGACTTATCACCAGTCAAAGTATGGGGATTTAGACAATATCACTCTGACTTCACACCAGATGAAAAGAACTTCAAGATTGAACCTGATTTATCAGGTGGATCTAACATGGTTGAACTGGTTACAGGTCCTCTAAATTTTTATGATGCTAAATATTATTTAATTAAAATAATTAAATTCATACAAAACTATGGGTACACAAACGAAAAATCATCAATTCACTTCAACATATCATTTGAAGATAAAGACTTAAATGATCTAAACACGTTGAAAATGATATTAAATATAGATGAAGATGAAATATATCGCGGATACCCTTCAAGGAAAAATAATATTTACGCCAAAACAGTGAAGAAGATAGTTCCATTCAAAGAGTATGACTTTTTCAATATACCAATTGATGTTGTTAAAAATAACATGAGACTACCAAATGATAAATATTTTGGCGTAAATTTCTTACATATGAATAATGAAAAATCAAGTCAAAGACTTGAGTTCAGATATATTGGTGGAAAAGACTACGAAAAGAATATTGGACAACTAATTTACTTCCTAGAAAGATTTATTATCTTAACACATAGTTGTATCGATGTTGATTTTAATAGTGAGGACTCTGAGAAATTAGAAAACTACTTAGAGGAAAATATCTCAACATTTAAGAATCTTTCTAACTATGATAACTTTATAGTTGACTTCCCAACAATACAAATACAAATTGATCAGAACTCAAACTATGATGTAGTATCTGCTTATTACTCAAGAATTTATAATAAACTATTTAGCTTAGTTGATAACACATCAGAATTAAGAGAGTGTATTATAAACTATGTTACTAGTACTCAGACCATGGAAGTAATTGATACTAAAGTTAAAACAACATCTACCTTAAGAAACTATGATTTAGTAAATTGTGAAATAGAAGGTATATTTGAGGACTGTTTGTTCTTAGGATGTGAAATTAATAACTCACAAGTTGTGAAGTCTAAATTAATACATTCTGATGCATCAAATTCCAAAATACTAAACTGTAAAGTAGAATCAACAACTTTAATAGGATGTTATTTCATGGACGGTTACTTAAATGGTGATATGCAAGGTGGAATTTATCGTTCAGGAAAATTAGGACCATATGCAACTATGGATTCTGAAGTTAAAGTCGTTACAGATGATAATAACTTCTTTGATACTAGATATGAGACAGACGATGAAAAAGGTGATAAAAAGGGCAGAATAGATGGATACGGTAAAACTTTTGGTAAAAAATGAAATATCTCAAATACATAACTGAATCATCAGAATTTCCAATAAGTTTAGAAGAATTAAAGGATTTTTTTTGGGATATCGAAGAGTCGGGATGGACAGTTCAACCTTTATTTAGAGAAAGATTATTCAGAGCATCCGAGATGACAGATATACTAACTCTTAGAAAAATGCCACTTATGTATGTTAGGATATTTAAACCATATGTTGAACATCAGAGGTTTGACTATTCAAAATTTAGAAGAGTACAAGATTTAGAAAATCTTAAAAAATCAGATTTATATAAGCAAACTATAGAAGTCGTATCTAATAGACTAAAAGACTTTGGTTTGTTTGTATTAAGTGATAAAATTGATGATTCTACAGTTGTTGAATTACTTATAATAATAACAAGAGAAGAAGATAAAGAACTCATTAAATCAGGTATGTTACCTTAATTATTTGTTATTAAATTTCTCAAATTTAGCAACTATCTTTTTACCATCAATTTTTATTTCTTTTGGTTTCATCGCTTTCTCATGACCAGCTTTAACAAACTCTTCTCTAGTAACATCTTTAGTGTTACCATTTTTATCTTTAATTTGATAGTTAAAACTTTCTTCAATGATATTTCCTTGAGGATCTAACTTAGTAACATCAGCAACGTTTAATACCTTATTATCCATTTCTGGTTCTTTAGTCTTACTTTCTGATGGTTCATTCCATTTAGTTTTTATATTAAACGGAACACCTGATAAGTCACTAATAATTTTATTCTTAAACATATCAATGAATCTACATCCTTCGTATGGACTTACTTGACATTCACCAAATATATTTGATATTGAACCAATACCACCATGTCCACCAGAAACTGTAATCTCATCTTGACCTATTGATGTATCTGGATTGTGATAACCTAAGTGTGTTTGGAAGTTTCTAAGTAAACTAGTCATATAACTACCTAAATCATTAATAGGAGTACCATCTTTATATGTTGGTAAACTTTCAATTTCATCTATTTTAGAATATGAACAAACTTGTAAAGTACCACCATATTGAAGTAATATAAACTTAGGCTCTTCTGAAATCAAACCATCTTTGAAGTCATTAGAGACAATAGTTCTAGCTCTTAAAGCATTTGCCCAAGTACCAGTAGGTACAAAAGCTAAGTCTCCAATTATTTGATATCCGTCTAATTTGATAGAATTACCAATCATAAAATCTTTTAAGAATCTAGATTGTGTGGTATATTTTTTCTTAGTAACATTTTTACCTCTGGTTCTTTGTGCCATTTGACCTAATCTCCACTCAGAGTCTGATAAGAAATCTTTTTTCTGACCACTTCTAGGAAAAACATTATGCTCTGGATATACCTTCTTCATAACATTAAATATTGAATAAATAGAAGCATCCGGACAGTTATGTATAACTGATATTAATGTTTTGTGATCAGATCTTTTTAAGAATTGATTAAACGCAGCAGCAAATTCTAATCTTTTTTTATCAGACTTTTTAATTTCAGATAAGTTAAAGTCTAAAAGTCTTGACCAATCTACCTCATATTCAGAATATTTAGCAGCATCAATCATATCAATAACAGATAATGTTAACTCATCTTGAGGAACTCCTAAGTTTTGACAAATTGCTTCATAAGCAGAAGCCGTTTTTTTCTTTTGTATTGGAGAAGATTTATATTTATCTAGTTCAAATTCAGTAAATGAACCGTGGTGATCTAAGTAATAATCAATGTACTCATCTCTTTCGTCACCTGGCATGTTAGCAAAGTCAACAACCACATTTATTAATTTAGGATCGACCGATGTGTATTTCCATCCTTCAGAGTAATTTATGATACCATATTTAACAATCTCAAAACCAGAGTTTTGTAAGTACTTCTTAACCTCAATAGCTGAGAAAATGCCATCCATATCATCGTGTGTATAGAGAGCGACCTTTTTACCGTCTTTACCCTTTCTTAACCAATAATCTTCGTTTTTCGGTAATCGAGGTGAAGCCTCTTCATTTATGAATTGAACATATTTCTTCAGCATAATAATAATTATTTTGTAAGAGTATATATTAAAAAATATTAGTTAAAAATTATTACAAAATAATATCAATTTCTAAGTCCTTTACTAATGAACTAATTCCAAGAATTGAATTTATTTTATTGTCTCTCATTGATTGTAAGTCTTTAGATAGTATTATTCTATTGTCGAGTATCATCATATCTACATAACAATCATATCCACAAAAGTTACCTACCTTAAATACACCATTATCAGTTATGTCAACATGACAAGATTCGAATTTTTGATGATTCTCAATAATGTTATACACTGATATTGGCATAATAATAAAATTGTATTTTTCTTTCATATTAAATATTGATCTTTGTATTAAACCAGACTTTAGTCGGTTAATGTCTCTTTCTGAAAATGAAATACCTATTGGAATCTTAGTTAAATCAATTGTCATTTAATAGATTGTTTAATTTTTTATCTCTAATTTTATTTATGCTTCTAATAATAAACTTAGTTGATTTATAGTCACAGTTATAAAATCTATATTTGACTATATGTTTATTCATATCACCTTCCGATACAATATCATAAGTCATATTTTGCAACGACCAAACCAAACTTTGTATTGGATTATCGGTAATAAATATCTCATATTCATCAATACTATCTTTTATTATAGGACAGAAGTAAGCAGAAACACTACTATTATGAGACATCAGCTTAATTCTTTCATTGAAATAACTGGGTAAAAACTGTGGAGCTACTTCTTCTTCTAAACGACTAGCCAACTTCAAACTTAGATTAGAGTTAATTGAGTAAAATAAATAATTTGAATTATTTTGATTTAGTTCAATTAATTGATAAATATCTTTAAATTCTTTTGATGAGACAAAACATTCATCTGATTTCTCAGACATCTGAATTATCGAATCATTATAAATATCCATAAAAACATTTTTCATTAATTCAGGCGAAAATGTTGTATGTTTTGCAACTATCGACATTACTCTTTCTTCGGAAGATATTACATCACCAGAGTAGAGAAAACTTTTATTTTGTAATAAGTCTTCTAAAGTTTTCTTGTAATCAGAAAAATCTTGTTTTTTTAATAGTGACATAATGTTTTTATTGTATTTTACAATTAAAGTTTAATATATAAAATATGAGACTAATTAAATTATATGAAGACTTTAACTATGAAAGAGCATCTTTAGATGAACTAAGAAATAATTTAGTTGAACATGGTGTTCCAGTTGAGAGTTGGGGTACAGGCAATGCTAAAACTCTAAAACATCTTTATAAGGAAATACAACAAAAAGAGTGTTCATTATCAGATGAAGGTGAATATCTAGTCAGATACATTGAATTTGTAGCAGTTAAAGTATATTATCAAGAAAATGATACTCTCTACTTTCTAAAAGAGGATAGACAAGAATTTAATGATGGTAGAGTACGTAGAAGAAAGATGCCATCTTCAGTATCAGAAAAAATGAAATCTGGTGAAGATCCACTAGTCTCAGCTATAAGAGGAATTGAGGAAGAATTAGGAGTGAAAATCGAATCATCTCAACTAAGTAAAAGAAGAGATATAGTTTATAACGGTGGTTCCGTATCTTATCCCGGTTTATCAGCAAAATATAAAGGACATCAATTTAGTTGTTATCTAAAAAAAGAACAGTTTGATATCAATGGTTATATTGAAGTTCAGAAAGATAAGAAAACGTTCTTTATTTGGGATAAAATTTAATTCTTTTTAGTAAAATCTTTATTGAATTTATATCCAAAACCAACAGTCAAGTTATGAAGAACTTTCACATTACTCATACTGTTATAGTTTAGTATATCAGAAATTATAAAGCTAAATTGTTTCTGTGGTAAAAAACTAACCTTTGTTGTGCCAAATACAATAACATCTTTTGTGTTAGTAAAACTTGGTTGATAAAAATATTCTGTGTTCAATAAGAAAAGTTTATGTGAATATTTCATTTTAAACCTAACAGAATGTCTTAAAGTATTTCTTGTAGGATTTATGAAATAATCAGTATTTTGATAGATAGTAGCATATGATAATGAAACTCTTCCCCAGTCAAAATTCTTTTTGACACCAGCACCAATACCTAACCAATTATCCGAGTTTATTTTTCTAATATAGGAATAGTTGTATTGATAATTAACAAATACATCAACTATTTTAATAGATCTTGAAATATTAATTCGATTAGAAAATTCGTTTTCTGAAAGTTTTGGATTAAATCTCATCGAGTAAACAGTACCTAGCTCTAAAGATGACTTTTTGTAGTCAAATTTGTTGATTCCAGAATATTGAAGTGATACTGTAGATATTTGATTATTTGATAGAATTCCGGTTAAATTGTTATCTAGATTTAAGCTTTGTCCAAAAACAATATTGATGAATAATAAACAAAAAAGTAGTAGTGGTCCTTTTATCATTTTTTTGATTTTTTATTTTATATATAAACAAAAAATTTAAAAAAATGGCAAAAAAGACCACAACTACTACATCTAATTACTTAGCAAAATCAAGAGTTAAGAGACCTAGAGTTCATGCTAAGAAAAAAACCTCTAAATTAAAAACTTCTAAAAATTATAAGAAGCTTTACAGAGGCCAGGGTTAGTCTTGAATTGAAACAACTTCAATATCAAAAACTAATTCTTTACCAGCCAGTGGGTGATTTCCATTGATTACACAGTGGTCATCATGTACTTCATGCACAACAACTTGAGAACTTCTACCATCCTCTGATGTTGCTTCTAGTACTTGACCAACTTGAACTACACCTGGAAGTTTTTCTACTGGAATTTTTACAAATAAGTCTTGGCTCTCTTGACCATATCCGTCTTCAGGTGCAATTGTAACGGTAACTTTATCACCGATATTTTTACCAATAATAGCGCCTTCAAATCCTGGGATAATTTGTCCAGAACCAACTTGAAATCTTAAAGGGTCACGACCTTCAGAAGAATCGAAAACACTACCGTCAGTTAGTTTGCCTGTGTAATGAACATCGATTATGTTACCATTTTGAATCATAATAATATTTTTTTCTTTTTATATTATATGATTTACAAAAGGTTTAATTTTTTTTCAATTCAATTATTAAATCTACTATCTTATCTATTGGATTAGACCAATCGTATTTTATTTTTTTGTAGTTGAAAATCCATTTATATATGCTATTTTGATTTAAATCTTCGGTAAAAATACCCATTTTTTTAAGAGTGCTCGCATTTAACTGTTGTTCTGCATGAAACTTGAGAGGAATAGACCAAAGCCTTTTTCCTAAAATTAAAGCTTCTGATGTAGTTGAAAATCCAGAAGCAGTTATAACACCTTCACACTTAATCAAATCATTCTGAAATTTCTCTCTGTTTATTTTATTAACCTTTATATTTTTTACTTGTATATCTTTTTCTACCTCATCTGAGTAGATTACCCAATTAATATACTTGTATTGCATAATTGATTCTAAAACATTAGTGAGTTTTATTGAAGGTAGGTATATTAAAATAGACCTATTGTTTGATTCTTCCACACCTATAAACTTATCAGAAATTATTGGTTGAAATATGTTGTTTTTTATATCCTGTTTATAATCAAGAGAAATATAATAAGAACAGGGTGTAAATATTCTACTAAAGAATTTCAATAATTTGTATCTAAAATTTAATTCTTTCTTATAAAATATAGTATATTGATTTGACAAACCTATCGACTTTATATTAGATTTTCTAGCCGCCCAACAACTAATAGGTTCATAATCTGAAATAACTAAATCATATTCAGATACATTCAAATTTGTATTTCTTATAAATCTAAATATTTTTATACTTTTTAGTGTTTTAATCCAGTTTACTTGACCATTTTTATTATAAAAAATAGACACACCATCAAATCTATATTTAATATCAAATGGTACATTTACCGAATAATTATTACCAGAAACTAAAATATCAACATCAAACCCACGATTTTTTAATTGTGAAATGATTTCAATCGATCTTGTTAGATGACCATTACCAGTAAGTTGTATTCCATAAAGTATTTTCACAAATTATATATTCAATAAAAAAGGCCTGATTTCTCAGACCTTTTAATTAATAATTTTTATCTGTCGAATATCTAACTTCGAATCCACCGGTTCTTCTGTATTCTGGATTTTCTTCTCCTATATCGAACCAAGATTCTTCACCATCCCAAGCTGAGTTATACCACTCTTCCCACTCAACATCATCAAAGAATTTATTTAACTCACTTAGCGTTTCTTCATCTAATTCTTCATAAATATCATCTATGTATAGTTCACTGATGTAATTTACAAAGTCTTCTTCTGATTCACCTTCATAAGGTGTAGATAAGTTTCTAAATTTTTCTGGATCTAATGTTGCTGTTTTAGTCTTACTTGTTACTGAATAAGTTTGACATTTTCTTATCTGATACATATTTTTTATTTTACTAATTATTACTCTTCGTCTTCTTCAATTTCAAAGTCATAAGTGTCTTCATCATTGATTTTATCCCACTCAAGTTCTTGATTACCTTGATAGTCAACCTCCTCAAAGAATCTTTCTTCATCTTCCTCAAAAAGAGCCGCTTCCTCATCTGTCAATTCAGCAGAATACTTACAAATCGTAGTGTAAGATTCAAACCATACTAATTTTTTTGCCATAATAATAAATTTAAATTGTTATAAAATATAATATAAAAGAATATTGAAAAGTTTTATTAGTGATCAGTAAAAAATCCATAAAATATTTAAAACAAAGGTTTTTATTTCTCATATATACACTTAGTGTAAAAATTATTTTGGAACAGATTCATTTCTGTATCAAAAAAAAAATTTCTTATGAGAAATACTAAAACTTACCATGAGCTCGTACAAAAGATGCGAGCATTTTTTTTGCAAAAAGGGTTTATTGAGGTACCCACACAATCAAGATTATCTATCTTAGCAGCTTGTGAAAATCCTCATTCAATAACAACTTTTAATTATTCAGGTGAAGTTTGGCCACTTCCACAAACGGGACAAATGTGGTTAGAACACGAACTACTACAAAACCCTGAATGGCCTGGATGCTTCTGTATATCAACATCATACAGACAAGAAAAAAATCCAATTCCAGGAAGACACGAACTAATTTTTCCAATGTTTGAGTTTGAATCTAAAGGAGGTATGAAAGAATTACTACAATTAGAATCTGAGTTACTTTATCATTTAGGATTTGACTTACCAGTAGAAGTTAAATATGATGACGTTTGTGAAGAATATGGTGGTGTTCCTATTTTAGAAGATGAACACGAAACTAAAATGTGGAAAGAAAAAGGATCTGTAGTTTCTCTACAATATTTTCCAAGAAGAACAAATCCTTTCTGGAATATGAAAAATAAAGATGGTCAAATTTTTAACAAAGTTGATGTTATTCTTTATGGACAAGAGACAATAGGTTCTGCTGAAAGAAGTTGCGATGTTGAAAAAATGAAAGAAATGTTTTACACAATCGAAGATGGAAAATATTGTGAAAAACTATTTGAATTATTTGGAAAAGAAAGAGTTGAAGCTGAATTAGAAACTTTCTTACAATATGATTTCTTCCCAAGATTTGGTGGAGGAATTGGTATGACAAGATTAGCTCGAGCATACGAAATGATGAAAAGTGAAAAAGAAGTTGAAGAACTAGCTTAATTAAAAGGGAGAGTAAAATCTCCCTTTTTTATTTTAAAACATTTGTGTTTTTAATAATAGAAAATTAAAATAATATCTTAGTGGTGATAGTAATAGATGGTGTCGTAGGTGCAGGAAAATCTACATTAGCTCAAAAAGTAAGTGAAAAATTGGGTATTCCAATTTATGAAGAATTACAAAATCAAACAACAATGAATCTTTTAGAAGAATTCTACAAAGATAAAAAAAGATGGGCCTTTACTCTACAAATTCATTTTCTAAATGAGAGATTTAGGATGATTAAAGAAATTCACAAAAATGGAGGTGGAATTTTAGACCGTTCTATTTTTGGAGATAGAATATTTGCATCAATGCTAAATGAAGATGGATACATGACCGATGATGAATTCTCAACATATAACACTCTTTTAGATAATATGTTAGAACATTCACAAAATCCACATTTACTAATTTATATAGATTGTGATATTGAAACAGCAATGTCAAGAATCAAGAAAAGAGGAAGAGATATGGAACAATCAGTTGATAGATACTATTGGAATAGATTAAATCAAAAGTATCAAGACTGGTATAATAATTACGATTTATCTGATAAAGTTTCTATAAGTGCAACATCTTATCATCCAGATAATGATGAAGATATACAGAAAATAATTGAATTATCTGGTATAACTATCTAAATTTATTAATTAGGTATTTAATCGAATTTTTTATTTCGGTAATAGGATTAGTTCCCGAATACAAGAAATAAAGTCCAAAACAAGATACCGCAAGCAAGTACAAAACCAAATTGGCTCCTAAATAAGAACCTGTTAGCCTCATCAACATTATCTGTATCGCGTCGAATCCTAACGGATTGAAAAACATTCCTAACATCAGGAATAGAGTTGCTAATTTTTGCTTTCTCATTTCTTAAACTGGGACCAGGTTCCATATTACTACTATTTTTTGACTTACTCTTCCTACAACTACTACCAACAAAAACGTGAAGAGAAGTTAATTACAATATTTTATATATAAATTATGAAACATCTGAAAAAATTCTTTGAGTCTATTGAAACTGAAAAAGAGGATATATTAGAAAACTTTATTTCTATATCTGATAAATTTGGAGAAGCCGAAATCGGATCATATAATTATGGTTCTGGTAAAAAATGGGTATTGTCTTGGAATATAAATTTAGATCTTTCTGTTCTACAAGAAGCTCAACAACTTATAAAAAAACTAAAAGATATCACTGAAGATATTGATGATGTATTAGCCGCTTCCAGTAGATTAGAATCATATAATATAAATATGAGTTTAACAGATAAACTTAAAATTGAATTGGTACCTAAAGATACAGGTGATAACACTTTTAAGTTTATTAAAGGATACGAAAGTAGAGCTCTTTATGTTAGAATAAATGAAGTTGAAAGATTTTTCAATTCAAGAGGTCTTAGAGTAGTTAAATGGGATAATGAATCTAGTTTTGATGAAGTTAATCAAACTAATAAATTAGAAATATCTCTAAATAAAAGAGATAATCAAGTTACTTCTGAATTTTATCTTTTAATTATGACTGAGTTAAATCTAATTAAAGATAGAGACTATCAAATGTATGTTAATGGTAATGATGTTGTAATATATCCAGACGAAGAAAAATCTTATGTGGAAGTTACTAATAGGTAATTACTTAACATAAGATTTTATAATTTCAACAGCATCATTTTGATAACCATCAAACAAATCTTTTCTATCCAAAGTCCAACGAGAAACACCTAACTGTTGTGAGTCATAAGTAAAATAAAGTTTTCCAAGATTTACAAATGATTCTATCTTTCCAGTTAGTTTCCAACGAACTATGATTACAGTTTGACTTCTCATATTAAATTTATAAATAAAAAAAGAGAGATTGTTTAATCTCTCTCTTCCCATAATTCATTTACATTAAGTAAGCGATGTTTAATACCATACATTTCTAAAGTATCAGTTTTATGAAAATGACCATAGTAATGATGAGTAATGTTATTATTCATTCTAAGTATAGTAAACGCATCAGTTACTTGTTGTCTTTCAACTAACAAATCAGTTTTTAGTTCCGTGTCACCAGTCTCACGTATGATACCATCTACAAATGGACCAAAACCAAATTTATTATCAGGAAAACAATAGTCAGGTGCTGTGTGAGTCACTACTATATCAATATCTTTATACTGACCAAGTTTATCTCTATCTAAAACAAAGAGTTCATCCGGCCACCAACTTTCAACTCCTAAAGTTTGATTTTCATAAATCCCTTGTCTTTGATTTTTTGTATATCTATACATTCTATCAACACTTATAGCACCACCTATACAAAGTATTTTTTTATCACAAAGTTCTAAAACAGTATAGTCTGGTATCAAATGAATATTATCAAATCCAAATGGGTCATTATCAAAGTGTGGTTTATAATCATGATTTCCCCGAATAGCCCAAACATGAACATTATTCTTAACTAAAATATCATGATACATTTCAAGCATACGTTTTTCTTTTTCAACACTCTTGAATCCAACACCAAAATCACCTACTTGAATTATATGAGCATCTTTGATACCATACAACTTAACATACTGATGTATGATGTTGAAGTTACCGTGAATGTCACCAAGATATAAAATTCTCTCTTTCATAGATTACAAATATAATCAAATAGTTTAAGATTGCAAAAATTATTAGATGTATATCATGATGTTACATGAAATATACCTATATTTACAGAATACTACCTTAATATATATGCTGTAAATGAAAAAGATTAAAAAATTTGATACTTTTAACGAAGGATTTGATAAATTATCATCCTACTTACAAAGTATTGTAAGAAAAGGTGGGAAATTTGCTATAGATGTTTGGGAAGCAACTAAAGTTGAAGGTGAAGAAACCAAAATAGCAGTCCGAATTTTATCAAGAATGATTAAAGGAGAAGAAGTATCAGAAAAAGAAAAAAACTTTTTAAGAGAACAATCAAAAGATTTGGTAAGAATAATTCCGTTAGTTGCTATCTCTGGAATTCCTATTCCTATTCCGATAACCCCTTTACTAATAATACTTGGAAAGAAATATGGATTTGATTTTTTACCAAAAGATCACAGAGGATTATTAAAAGACGAAGAAGATACACCTCCTGTGGAAGATAAATAGGTTTTTTTTATGAATATATAGAAAAAACAAATACTTTTTATGTCATTAAAGTCTAGAATTTCATTAATTATATCTATTATAATAATGAGTATTTTCTTTTTTACAAAAACCTCAGTTTTTATAGAAATATTACCATCAACTCCTACGACTAGAGGAATTGAGTATGCTTGTTTTTTACTTTTCGTTCCTTTCTTCTATGTTGTTATAAGAGAACAACTTCAAAAAAATATATCAGAAGCAAGACTATCTAAGTATATTAAAAAATTAAATAGTGTACTTGTTAATCAATCTCATAATATTTTATTTTATGAGGGTAGAGTTGAAGAAGGAGCAAAAGCGTTAACAAAGGAGGTTATCACAACAATGGAAGTTGATAGATGTTCAATATGGCTATACAACTCTGATAAATCATCTATAATATGTCAACAACTTTATATTAAGTCAGAAGATAATTGGTATCAAAATATCGAGTTATTTAGAAAAGATTTTACTCCGTATTTTGATCATTTGTTAGTTGATCCTATAATAACAGCAAATAATGCTGAAGAACATCCGGCTACAAAATGTTTTACTGAAACTTATTTAAAACCACTTGGAATAAAATCAATGTTAGATGTTCCTGTAGTACACAGAGGACAAGTTATTGGAGTTATTTGTATTGAGTCTTTTAACACTCGTGAATGGAATAAATCAGAAGTTGACTTTGCTCAAATGTTATCATCATTATACACGTTTGCTTACTCAGTAAAAGAAAGTAATACACTAAGTAACGAGTTAGTAGAATTTGATAAATTTGTTGATGCGTCGGTTATTGTCAGTAGAGCAGACTCAAGTGGTAAAATTACCTATGTTAATAAAAGATTTGAGGAAGTATCTGGATGGAAACTAAGAGAGATAAAAGGAAAAGACCACAGTATATTAAATTCAGGAGAACACTCTAAAAGTTTTTGGGCTGATATGTATAGAACAACAGTTAAAGAAAAGAAAATTTGGAATGAAATTGTTACCAATAAAACAAAGAATGGAGAAGAATATTTTGTTGATTCTTATATCAAAGCAGAGTTTGATGAGAACGGTATATTAAAAGGATTTATGTCTATAAGATACGATGTCACTGATGTTATTGTGAGTACACAAGAGATACATAGAAATATTGAAGAGATTAATAAAAAGAATACTTATCTAGAACATGCCGCCAAAATATTAAGACATGACATGCACTCAGGTATTAATACCTATATGCCTAGAGGTATAAGCTCTCTAGAAAGAAGGTTGACTCCAGAAATCATCAAAGATTTAAAAATTGAGTCACCTCTAAAAATGATAAAAGAAGGTTTACAACACACTCAAAAAGTTTATAAAGGTGTTTATGAGTTCACTAACTTAGTTAAAAAAGATGCTGAACTCAATAAAGAGTCTCATGACTTAAGAAAGATAATAACTGATTACCTATCAAACACATCATACTCGAGTCAAATAGCAGTTGACTATCTACCAGTAATTGATGTAAATCAAGCACTTTTCTGCACAGCAGTTGATAATTTAATTAGAAACGGATTAAAATATAATGATAGTGAATCTAAGATGGTTGCTATCTTTATGGAAGATGAAGAACATATATCTATTCAAGATAATGGAAGAGGAATGACACAAGCTGAGTTTGAGTATTTATCACAACCTTACACAAGAAAAGAAGGACAAAAAGAAACTGGTACCGGATTAGGACTAAATATCTGTGTAGCTATTCTAAATGAGCACGGATTTAAAGTGAGTTGTGAAAAAAACGAAACAGGCACAAAAATAAAAATAAAAATAAAATAGAATTATGGCAAAGTACAAAATTGACCCTTTACACTCTGATATCGCATTCAAGGTGAAACACATGATGATTTCAACCGTTAATGGTTGTTTCCAAAAATTTGATGCTACAATGGAAAGTGAATCTGAAGATTTCACAGACGCTAAAATTACCTTTGAGTGTGATGTAGACTCGGTTTACACAAATATAGCAGATAGAGATGCTCACCTAAAATCACCTGACTTTTTCTCAGCTGAAGAGTTTCCAAAAATCACCTATGAATCAACTTCAATTGAAAAAGACGGAGACGATTATATTGTCAATGGTGAATTAACAATTAGAGGAATATCTAGACCTATTTCTTTAGAAGGATCATATAATGGCAATGACGTTGACTTATATGGACAAACTAAACACGGTTTTGAATTAACTGGTAAAGTAAACAGAGCTGACTATGGTTTAACATTTAATGCACTTTCGGGAAAAGGAAATGCATTAGTTGGCGACGAGATTAAGTTATTTATAAGCATACAAATGTTAGAGGAAAAATAAAAATAAACAAAAATGATAGATTCAATTTTATTAGTAGATGATGAGGATTTGTTTCACTTAGTATTCGAGGATGCATGTAGTCTTTTAGATATCACATTATCTCTACAAAGTTTGACAAGTTCAGATGAGGCAGAAAGATTATTTAAAAAATGGTTTAGAGAAGGACCAATAGAAGAAAGACCAGAGTGTGTATTCGTTGATTTAAATATCATCGGATCATCATTTGATGGTATAGAGTTAATTCGTAAGATTAATTTTGAGTATGGGAATCATGTAGTTATTGGTATTATATCTTCTTCAAATGAATCAGAAGAACAAGCTAAAGCTATTAACGCAGGTGCTCAATTTTGGATTATTAAATCCGATGATATCGAACCAAGATTAGAAGAATTTAGAAAAGACTATGATGGTTATAAAAATAGAACAGCATCATTTAAGATTTACAAATGATTAAACTCGATAAAAAAACCAAGGATCAATTAATTGATTTATACAAGACAAAGAAAATTGCTCTTGAAGGTAATATTTTAAAATTAATTGATCCTGATGGTGATGTCGAACTAGAAAACTACTTAAAGGAAACCACTGAGAAGGATAAAGACACCAGAAGAAAACGACTAGAAGTAACTCGTAAAGTACAAAGTCAAAATAATGATTTAATTAAGTGGAAAGAAGAGAATGAAAAAATACAATTAGAACTAAAAGAATCACTTGAAAAAACTGAAAACTCTATGAGAGAAATGGAGTTTCTGAAAGAAGAAGCTGATTTTGCTAGACTTGAAGCAGAGAGAATGAAAGAAGAAGCTGAAAATGCAAGACATGAAGCCGAGTCTGCTAGATTAGAAGCTGAAAATGCTAAAAAAGTTGCAGAAGGTGATTTAGAATTAATGCAAAAGAAAACTCAGTTTGAGTTAATAGGAACAATTGTTAAAGTAGCTCTTTGGGTTATACTAGGAGTTGGCGGAGTAACAACGATTATGTATCTAATTGCTTTATCAACTGGATTAGACACTACAGTTATTGGTTCTACGTGGAGTAATATTATAGGGATTTTATTAACAAACGCATTTAGTATTGTCGGTACAATTATGGGTGTTAAATACGCATCAGAAAAAAGAGATTAACTCATTAAATAATCAATAACTTGTGACCAAGTTTTAAATTCATCAACTTTACTAAAATGAATATGTTCACCTTCAAACTCAGTTTGACCGTGTCGATTATCATCATCAATTAAATAGTCACCTTTAGCTAAAGACTTATCAGGACAAAGAATCATTTTATTCAACATATCCTCACCAAGATACTTTTTAATCCACTCAGCTTTTTCAGTATAACAATGTATATTTTTAATAGATGGTCTCGTTAGAATCCAAACATCATATTTAGTTTGTAGAGTTTTAACACCTTCTATAGCACCTTCAATAGGATTTAAATCTAAAAAGAAACCAATTTTTGACTGAGGATATTTTAATTGATACTCACCTGTTTTAAATGGAGTTGTGAAATCACAAAGTGTGTCATCCATATCAACATAAACTATTTTACGACCGTCTTTCATACTACAAATATAATATTAATTTGTGAAATAACCAATCTTTATTGGTTCTTCCATTCTTTCCAATTTTCAAATTCTTTTAAATTTTCAATTTCTGTTTTTAACTCAACAAAAAGATTATCTCTTTTAACTTTATATTGTTGTAACATAATACCACCATTAATTGAGTGTATATCAATTAACTGATTTATCTTTTCAATTTCTTTTATTTTATCTTGTATCATATTATTTGATTTATTTTTTCATCTCTTACCGATTGTATCCAATCACAATACTTTTCAATTTCTATAACTTCTCCGAATCCATCTTCAAATTTTACTTCAAGCATTTTACCTATTAAACGGTATGATTTGATAGTTGGTTTATGAGACCACCTACTTTGTATAAATTCATTGAGTGAATCCAATTCCATTATCTCATTATTGTTTGTAATCTATCCGGTCCTACAGATACTCTTGTGATAGGGCAATTTGTTTCTAATTGAATAAAAGCAATATAATCTTTAGCTTCTTTTGGAAGTTCATCAAACTCTTTACAGTCTGTAATATCTTTATTCCAACCTTTTAACTCAACATAAATTGGATCAATAGGAACAGAAACATCAAATGGAATAGTATCTTTATAGAACTCACCATCAACATTATATCCTACACAAACTTTGATAGTCTCAAACTCACTTAGGATATCTAGTTTCATAATGTTAAGTTCAGTGACCCCATTTATCATACAAGCGTATTTTAGAGCCGGTAAGTCAAGCCATCCACATCTACGAGGTCTTCCCGTTGTAGCCCCAAATTCAGAACCAATCTTTCTCATTTTCTCACCGATTTCATTATCCAATTCAGTTGGAAATGGTCCAGAACCAACACGAGTTGTATATGCCTTAAATATACCAGTAACATTACCAATAGCATGTGGTGGTACTCCTAATCCAGAACAAACACCTGAAACTGTTGTACTTGATGAAGTAACAAATGGATAAGTTCCATAATCAACATCAAGTAATGAGCCTTGAGCACCTTCTGCTAAAACAGTTTTTCTTTCCTTAAGAGATTTGTTTATATAATATTCAGAATCAATAAAGTCAAATGATTTAAGAAACTCAATAGATTCAAACCATTTTTCTTCTTCTTCTTCTTTTACAGTTGAGTAATAATCAAGTTCTTGTAAAGTTTTTTGATGTCTATCCATAATTAGATAGTGCTTGTCTTTAAGACTTTGATATTTAGAATTTAAGTCGTTGTTAATATCACCAATACGAATACCGTTACGACCAGTCTTATCCATATAAGTTGGGCCGATTCCTTTGAGAGTTGATCCAATCTTAGCGTCACCTTTATCTAACTCAGAAACCTTATCTAAGATTCTATGAGTTGGTAAAATAAGATGTGCTCTCTTGGAAATCTTTAGTTTTGACTTTACATCAACTCCAATTTCTTCTAATGTTTTAATTTCCTCTACGAGTGCAATTGGATCAATAACAACACCGGCTCCGATAATATTAATACAGTTGTTTCTAAAAATACCAGATGGTATTAAGTGAAGAACGTATTTCTTACCATCAAAGATAAGTGTGTGTCCAGCATTTGCCCCACCTTGAAAACGAGCAATTATATCATAATTTGGTGTGATAAAGTCAACTAACTTTCCTTTTCCTTCGTCTCCCCATTGAAGACCTAATAGTACATCTACTTTCATTTAATTAATTCATTTATTTTATAATCTCTACTCCACTGATTCATAAGATTTAACATTTTCTCAGAACCGTATGATTTTACATTTTCAACAAAAATTTCTTTATCTAAGTCAAATTCTCTGATTGTTATATTAGTGAAGTACTTTATGTCTCTGAAATCCGACTTCAACTCATAATATTCATTTGATTCATACCAGTTTGTTGAATCATCACCATAACAGGATGTATAGTATTCTGTTTGATAACCTTGTGGTATATCAAATATCTTTTCACTTTCTGTAAAAAAGTTATTCCATTTCTCTGATGATTTCTCTGCTTTAGTTATATCGGTGAATAAGCCAATCATTGACCACCAACTACTTTCTGGATCCTCAAAATGAGCTTCTACAATATAGACTTTATTCATTTATACGTTTATTAATACTTTATTTTTATGAAATCAATATAATAAAGTTGTATTGTAATTTAATATATAAAGTATGATATCTAAATACAATGAATTTCTATTAGAAAAAGAGTTTCAATCATTAATCGATGAAATGTACAGAATAGTTGAATCTGAGGGTAGATGGACTTCAGATAACACCTATGAATGGGACCTTACACAAGACAATAGTTATCAAGATGAAGAACAACCAGATTGGTTAGATAGATTACTTGATAAAGCTGAGGATTTTATTAGAAAAATTCCTAAAGATAGAATTAAAGAATACTTCATCAGATTAGTAAATGCTACAAAGTCCATACCTGAGATTTTTAGAAAAAGACTTATAGCTGGTTACCTATCAATATTTTTAGCGGTAGTTAGTTTCGGATATCTAATGAGTCCAAATGATTCAACAACAGAACAACCTCAGAAGATAGAACAAATTGATTCAACTATTAAAAAGAATATTGAAGAGGTACATCAAAAGATTGTAAGTAAAAAACAAAAGGTATCTTTTGAGGAAGCTCAAAAACTAGTGAAAACAGCAGAGGCTGGATATTCAAATGATAGAGGTGATACTGGAAACTGGATAACTATACCAGGATTTGGTCAACGATTTGTTGGAACTAATCATGGAATATCAGCACCAATTTTACAAGAATATTTAGGTAGATATCCTAAAAAAGAAGATATGATGAACTTATCCTATCAAACAGCACTTAAAATTTATAAAAGTAAATATTGGAATGAACAAAATCTTTCAGAATTGAAAAATCAATCAGTTGCTAATATTATTTACGATGGTTGTGTTAACCAAGGTCAAAGCGCCATGAGAGGTCTTATGAGAGATGTTTACAGAATGAATGGTATTGATATAGGTGATGATGATCCGTTCTCTAAATCATCAATACAAAAGGTAAATCAACTAGACCAAGTTAAACTATTTAATACTGTTAAAGAACTAAGAGGTGGTCTTTATAGACAAGCAGCGACCTGGAGTAGACACGGTGAAGGATGGATGAATAGATTAGAAAATATTGAATTTCAGAATAATCAGGCATGAAAAATCTAAAAAAATTTGAGTATATAAAAGTACCTATTGATATAGGAGATACAGTTCTTGGTGGAAGATTCAAGAATAAAAAAACTATTGTTAAAAAAATAGGAAAGAATAAAAAAGGTGATATCACTATAAATGATAAGCCACTTCTTAAATTTAGAATTGTAAAAGAATCACTACAAGAAGATATTGATTATTACTTCAACCATTTAGAAGATGATGGATTTATAGTAATGTGTGAAAATGATTATATAAGAGTTTTTAAGCCTTTAAAAAATTTAGATGAAAGAGAGATTTGCTCTTATTTAAACTTTAAACCTTTTCAATGGAATGAAATATCTGGTGAGATATCAAGATATGTTAGTGAATTAGATGATAGTGAAAATAGCAACAAGTCGTTTTCTTATGCTTATGTTATAGATAAATCTGCCTCAAGAACACAAATTACAATTCAATCCTTAGTAGATGAAAATTTTGATTGTGGTGAAATTCTAAGTTTTGTGATAGGTTTTAGATAAACATCTTCATATTTTTTTATATAATTACTAAAATAGTTCTTTGTATGAAAGAGAAGGAGATAAAGAAAGAAAAACCGGTTAAAAAAACCAGAAGAAGTTCTAAAAAGAAAAAAGTTAATAGAACTGACATGAACATGTTTGTTTATAACAACGAACAAAAGTTAGAAATAATTAAAGTTCCAAACAAATTTGCAAAAAATTATATCTCTGACTTTGGTGTTATGACAGTGAGAACAAGAGAGGAAATCGAAACTTGGTTATACAATCTACAAATGGAATCATGAAAAAAATATCAATTGGGTCAGACCACGCTGGATATGAATTAAAGCAAATAGTTAAAGAATATCTACATTCTAAAACCGGTCTGGAAAAAGTCGAAATTAATGATTGGGGATGTTATTCTGAAGAAAGATGTGATTATCCAGATTTTGCACACAAAGTCTCTGAAGATGTTGAGAATAAAAAATGTGACTTTGGTATTCTTATATGTGGTTCAGGAAATGGAATTAACATGACAGCAAATAAATGGTCCGGTGTGAGGTCTGCTCTTTGTTGGAATTCAGAAATATCAAAGATGGCTAGATTACACAATGACGCAAATATACTTACACTACCTGGTCGATATATAAGTCATTCAGAAGCAATAAGTTGTATTGATGAATTTATAAATACAACTTTTGAGGGAGGAAGACACACTGATAGAGTAAATAAAATATCAAAAAAAGTTTAAAAAATTTTTTTGATTAAAACTCGTCTATTTCTTTTGTATCTAAACATTTTTTTATATTTTTGTGAACTTTTTTGACAAAAATAAGTTATTTTTAATTTAATAAATAGGTTATAAAAAATTAACTCCCCGTGTATGAAAAACTGTCCTAATTCCCTAAGAGAACAAGCTCTTAATGTTATTAAAGGTAAATCTGAAATAAATCCTGAAGAAAAGATTCTTAAAAAATTCTTCTATTATATGGAGTGTTATTGTGTCGAACTTAAAATGACTGAATTAGACGTTTTGTTAAATGATGAAAACTATGATAGTTTCTATTCATTATTTAATACTGTAATGATGAAAAATTACGAACCTGTGATTTAATTCTTGTGGAAATTTAATTCCAAAAAACTTTTTGGTGGATTTACTAAAGACTTTTTTAGATTGAAGTATGACTCAAGTTCATTCATGGTTAACTTTCCATAATTTTCTACCATTATCCAATATCTATCGAATCCTTCAGTAGACATATAATTTATTGATGTTTCGATTGATGGTATAACATCTTCTTTTATATCTTTACCACTAATTTTGATTTTAAATCCAGTTAATTCCTCCTGATGGGTCCAATTAGTTCTAATATATCTAAGTTCTATATCTATATCATATCCTTCATCTTCTAACTCTAAAAAAATTTGAGATAGGTATGACTTAATCTGGTCTTCAAGATATTCAAATAAAACCGACTCTGTTTTATAATGACCACCTCTTCTTTTTCTTTTACAATATTGAATTTGTGAGAAACCTTTTGGATTATTACAATTTATTTTCTTTTTGTATTTAACACTCCATCTCCTTTTGCCACCAGCACGTGGTTTATTGTAACCCTCAAATAAATCAAATGTTGAAATATATTTCATAAAGTTATATATTAATTTAATTTTTTATTTTATATTTGTTAAAAATTTTATAATGATTAGATACTTTTTAAGCGTGATATGGCAACTTATTATCACAAACCCAATTAAGATAACAGCACTTATTATTGCAATCACTTCATGGAATTATGCGGGAAGTTTTAAAAATGGAACTTACAAAGAACCTGTTGTTGCTGAATTCAATGATAATTCCACTTGGGTCTATCTAACTAGAAATTCAAGTAATTCTTCAGGTTATGAAGTAATGACATCAGCAACTAAAGAAAAATTAGTTGATGGAAGTCTTGTTTTAGATGATTATAATGATCTTAATGTTGTTTTTTGGATATTTTTTGTTATATCAGGTTTAATTTTTTCAATTACAACAATAATCGGTTGGATAAATGATGATAGTGATATTAGTTGGGACTTAGATAATTGTCTTGCGAATTCATTGAATAATATTATTTATTGTGAGTTAGAGGATGGTGTATATTATTATATGGCTTTTGGTAGATTAATTGGTAAGTCAAACACACAAATTAATCCGAGTAGAGTCTCAGACCATTTTAACACTTATTCTCTTTTTGATTTAAGAAAGTGTCCAAAGTTCTCAACAAAAACTCAAAATAGAAACAACTTATTAGATAAATTAGGAATATAATAAGGAAAATACTTTATGTCTTCAAAAAACACAAATAACGGAATTGGACTCACAGGAATACTTTTTATAGTTTTTCTTGTACTCAAACTAACCGGAAATATTGATTGGTCCTGGTGGTGGGTTACGTCACCGTTGTGGATACCGTTAGCATTTTTTGTATCTATGGTAGTTTTCGTCTTTACAATCTTTATGTTACTTTTAGCAATTGGATTTGACTTCGCTTCAATAAAAGATAAATTTGAAAATATTGTAGATAAATTTCGTTAAATCGGAAAATTTAATTATATTTGTATTAAGGTATTTAAGTTATACCGAAACCCAAATTAACAAATATCCTGTAATAAGTCGAGACGGCAATCTTAGACAAATAACAGGCTAACTTTTGCCGAGGTTAGGGGATGATAAATCTGTTGGTCCCGCAGTAGATGTCAGTATCAGTCATACCGGTACGGTCGAATTAAAAGGTGTGTGACATAGGTAGATGAAATGTGAATTCTGAAACCAAATCTAAACCGAGTTGATTCACACGACTCGGTTTTTTATTTTAAAGATATTTTAGTTCACCAGACCATCTTTTACCAAATTTAATTCCTAACCAATCTTGGTCTTTATCTAATTCTAATTCTGATAGATTTTCTTGTACAAATTGATTTGGAGTTTTACCATCATAAAAATAATTTATAATCTGATCTTGGTAGAAATCTATAATTTTGTTTATTAATACTGGACTTATATCATATGTCTTCAATACATCGACAACTCCACTTATGAATTCAGATTCACTTCTATATGTCTCAAATGTTTTTATGAACTTCATTTTACTTTTCATCAACTGGGTATAAATTTCTATTAAGAATTATGTGAATATTAACATTTATATTTCTAAGTCTATCATAAGGCATTGCTGAACCAGCAACTGAGAATTCAATCATTAAGTCACCTGATGTATATCCTAAGTGATTTATTAATTTATAAGACGATTCTTCAACAACATCAACAATTTCAGATTCATAATCTTCTAATTCTTTATTAGGTCTAAGTGTTGATATTCTTTTATTATAAACTTCATTTTTATTAAA
>JACCDX010197881.1_pt1 | contig 41926 bp, 41 predicted proteins | sample 7449681 | NCBI WGS metagenome assembly JACCDX01 (sample SAMN15323450, study PRJNA562643) | freshwater metagenome | isolation source: river surface water | place: USA:Blue River Watershed | collected 2017-08-18
AGTTGCCGCCGGGCGTGAGCGCACAGAAAGTGCTCGAAGAAATCGAGGAGCTGACCAACCCCAAGGTCAAGGCCGGCAAGAAGGCGCTCACGCAGGACCAGCAGCTGCTCAAGGCCAGCGTGCTGGCGGTGCTGGACGTGGTGCGCGACGAGTCGAGCAAGGACGCGCCGGTGCGCCTGGTGTTCGAGCCGAAGACCAGCAAGATCGAGCAACAGGAACTCATCACCGCGCTGCTGGCCCACACCAGTCTGGAGACTTCGGCGCCGATCAACCTGACCATGGTGGGCATCGACGGCAAGCCGGTGCAAAAGTCGCTGCGCCAGATCCTGAGCGAATGGATCGCCTTCCGCCAGACCACGATCACGCGCCGCAGCCAGCACCGCCTGGGCAAGGTGATGGACCGCATCCACATCCTCGAGGGCCGGCAGCTGGTGCTGCTCAACATCGACGAGGTGATCCACATCATCCGCAACAGCGATGAGCCCAAGGCCGCGCTGATCGAACGCTTCAAGCTGTCGGACCGCCAGGCCGAGGACATCCTGGAAATCCGCTTGCGCCAACTGGCGCGCCTCGAAGCGATCAAGATCGAACAGGAACTCTCCGAGCTGCGCGCCGAACAGGGCAAGCTCGAAGAAATCCTCGGCAGCCCCGCCGCGCTGCGCCGCCTGATGGTCAAGGAGATCGAGCAGGACGCCAAGACCTTTGCCGACGCGCGCCGCACCCTGATCCAAGAAGAGAAAAAGGCCGTGGCCGAAGTCAAGGTGATCGACGAGCCCGTCACCGTGGTCATCAGCCAAAAAGGCTGGGTGCGCGCGCGCCAGGGCCACGGCCACGAGGCCGGTGGCTTCGCCTTCAAGGCGGGGGATGGCCTGTACAGCACCTTCGAGTGCCGCACGGTGGACCAGCTCATCGTCTTCGGCAGCAACGGCCGCGTGTACAGCGTGCCCGTGGCGGCGCTGCCCGGTGCGCGTGGCGACGGCCAGCCGATCACGACGCTGATCGAGCTCGAGTCGGGCACCCAGCCCGCGCATTACTTTGCCGGCCCCACCAGCGCCACGCTGCTGCTGTCCAGCTCGGGCGGCTATGGCTTCCTGGCCACGGTCGAGGGCCTGGTCTCGCGCAACAAGGGCGGCAAGAGTTTCATCACCCTGGGCGAGGGCGAGACGGTTTGCATGCCCTCGCATGTGAGCGGGTCCAGCGCCACCGTGAGCGCCGACAGGCCCGCCATGCCGGCGGCCACCAGCGTCTGCTGCGCCAGCACGCAGGGCCGCATCCTCACCTTCGACATCGGCGAACTCAAGCTCATGGAAAAGGGCGGCCGGGGCCTGATGCTGATCGACCTCGAAGCCAAGGACCAGCTGGCCGGTGCCTGCGCTTACACGCGCAGCGTCAAGATCGAAGGCCTGGGCCGGGGCGGCAAGGAGCGCGAAGAGACGCTGGAGATCCGCAGTCTCAACAACGCCAAGGCGGCACGCGCCAAAAAGGGCAAGGTGGCCGACCTGGGCTTCAAGCCCAGCCGCACCACGCGCGTCGAGTGAAAGCTTTCAGCGCAGCGTGAGCAGCGGGATGTCCTTGGCCTCGGCCCAGGCGTCCAGTTGCTGGCGCGTCTTGTCCGCCAGGAAGGCCGCAATCGCCCGGTGCACGGCGGGCTTGAACAGGTCCTTGACCGGATGGGCGATCTGCACGCCCGCGGCCTCGCACAGGCGCTGCGCGAAATGCGCTTCGAGTGCGGCCAGCGCCACGCGGCCGTTTTTGCAGGGGTACAGGCGGTAGCCGGCGTGCGCGCCGCCCACGGCCCCCTTGGGGGTGGTCATGCCCCAGCTGCGCGGCAGCGCGAGCCAGGCGGCCGCCGTGCTCAGCGCGACCTCGTGGCGCGTGCCGCGCCCCGTGCTTTTTTGCAGCAGCACCGCCTGCAGTGCGGCCTCGCTGGCCATGAGCGCGCCACCCATGTCGGCGAACAGGCTCGCGGGCAGGTCCATGCCGGGCACCAGGCCGACCTCGGCCTGGTAGGTCAAATCGTGCCCCGGGATTTCGGCCAGCGGCCCGGGCGCACCCACGACCTCGATCAGACTCAGCGCCGGGTGGCGCGCATGCAGCGCTTTCCAGCCCAGGCCCAGCTTGGCCAGCGCTGAGGGCCGGAACGAGGTCAAGAGGACGTCGGTCTTGGCCAGCTGTCGGTGCAGCGCGGCCTGGCCTTTGGCGTCTTTCAGGTCGAGCGTGATTTCGCTCACGCCCTGGTGCAGCTGCGCATAGCCATCGGGCGTGTAGTGCTGCATCGGGTCGCCGCTGGGCGGGTTGACCTTGGTGCAGCGCGCGCCCAGCTGCGCCAGGCGCATCAGCGCGGCCGGGCCGGGCAGGTTGAGGGCAAGGCTGAGGACGCGCGTGCCGCGCAGGGGCTTGAGGACGGCCATGGTGCTGTGGAAGCTGTTTTCGGTGGCCCAAATTATGAAGGGCCGCCCAGCGTGTGCCGGACGGCCCTTGTCACCAGTGATCGACGGTTTCAGCGGTCGCCGAAATCCAGCGGCAAGCCGACGTAGTTTTCGGCGATGGTGCGCGCGCCCGATTCGCTGTGGATCAGGTAGTCGAGCTCGGCTTCCTGGAACTTCTGCGAAATCTCGCCTTCGCCCGGGAAGCGGTGCATCAGGCTGGTGAACCACCACGAAAAACGCTCGGCGCGCCAGATGCGGCGCAGGCAGCGCTCGGAATAGCTGTCGATGCCGGCTTCGGAGCGCTCTTTGTAGTACTCGATGATGGCGGTCGACAGGTACTTCACATCGGTGGCGGCCAGGTTCAGGCCCTTGGCCCCGGTGGGCGGCACGATGTGGCCCGCGTCACCGGCCAGGAACATGCGGCCAAAGCGCATCGGCTCGGTCACGAAGCTGCGCAGCGGCGCGATGCTTTTTTCGATGCTGGGGCCGGTGACCAGTTGGGCACTGGCTTCGGGGTCCAGGCGCTTGCGCAGCTCGTCCCAAAAAGCCTCGTCGCTCCACTGCTCGACCTTGTCGGTCAGCGGCACCTGCAGGTAGTAGCGGCTGCGCGTTTGGCTGCGCTGCGAGCACAGGGCAAAGCCGCGCGGGCTGTTGGCGTAAATGAGTTCGTGGTGCACGGGCGGCGTGTCCGACAGCAGGCCCAGCCAGCCGAAGGGGTAGACCTTCTCGTATTCGCGGATCTTGTCCTTGGGGGCGCTGGCGCGGCACACGCCATGAAAGCCGTCGCAACCGGCGATGAAATCGCATTCGATGGTGTGGGTGACGCCGTCCTTTTCGTACGTGACGCGCGGCTTGGCGGTCTCGAACTCGTGCACCTGCACGTTGTTGGCCTCGTAGACCGTGGGCAGGCCGAGCGATTGGCGCGCGTCCATCAGGTCGCGCGTGACCTCGGTCTGGCCATAGACCATGACCTGCTTGCCACCGGTCAGGGCGGTCATGTCGATGCGGTGGCGCGCGCCCTTGAACAGCAGGTCGAAGCCTTCATGGACCAGGCCTTCGGCGTGCATGCGCTGGCCCACGCCGGCCTCGTCGAGCAGGTCCATGGTGACCTGTTCCAGCACGCCGGCGCGGATGCGTGAGAGCACGTAGTCGCCGGTTTGTCGCTCCAGGATGATGGCGTCGATGCCGGCCTTGTAAAGCAACTGGCCCAGCAGCAGGCCGGACGGCCCGGCGCCGATGATGGCGACCTGGGTGCGGGTGGATTTGGTCATGGACAGTCTCCTGATGTCGGTCGAAAACGATGGACGCCAGCTTAGGCAAAGCGCCGGAGCCTGACAGCCTGGTGCAGCAGCTTGTGTGCGATGATTGAATTTTTTGTGCGATGATCGCGCAGTTGATGGAGGTCAAACATCCCATGGCGATCGCCAAAGCCGACTACATCGAGGGCCTGGCCAAGGGCCTGGCCGTGCTCGAGGCCTTCGACACCGAGCGCCAGCGTCTGAACGCGACGCTGGCCGCGCAGCGCACCGGCCTCACGCGCGCGGCGGCGCGCCGCCACCTGCTCACGCTCACCGAACTGGGCTATCTGGAAACCGATGGCAGCCACTACTGGCTGTCGGCACGGGTGCTGCGTTTTGCCGGCAGCTTCATGGCCACCTCGCGTCTGCCGCGCACCTTGCAGCCCACGCTCAACCGCCTGGCACAGCAGACCCAGGCTTCGTTTTCGGCGGTGGTGCTCGATGGCGGCGAGGGCGTGATCGTGGCGCGCAGCGCGGGCAGCGCCGAGCCAGTGAGGCACCTGGCCTATGGCCTGCACCTGGGCGCGCGCTTGCCGGCGCATGCCACTTCCACCGGCCGCGTGCTGCTCGCCAGCCTGAGCAAGGCGGACTTTGCGGCCTGGCTCAAGGGCCATGCCTTGACCCGCATCACGCCGCAGACCGAGGTCAATCCCCGAGCCTTCAAGGCGCTGATCGCGCAGGTGCGTGTCGATGATTTCTGCCTAGCCAGAGACGCGCACGAGCTGGGCATCCACGCGCTGGCCGTGCCGCTGCGCGACATGCAGGGCCGCACCTTGGCCGCGCTCAATGTGGTGGGTACGGCCGCGCAGCTCAGCGACGCCGCCGTGCAACGCCAGTGGCTGCCGCTGTTGCAAGAAGCCGCGCGCGAGCTGCGGCCGCTGCTCTGATCAAACCCCCAGGTGCTGCTCGAGCACGCTCGGGTCGGCGTGCAGCGCGTCGGACGTGCCCTCGAACACCACCTCGCCCTTGACCAGGATGACGTTGCGGTCGGTGATCTGGGTGACGTGTTTCCAGTTTTTGTCGACGATGACGGCGCTGATGCCGCTGTCCTTGATGAGGCTGCAGATGCGCCAGATCTCGCGCGCGATCAGCGGCGCCAGGCCCTCGGTGGCCTCATCGAGGATCAGCACATCGGGGTTGGTCATGAGCGCGCGACCGATGGTCAGCATCTGCTGCTCGCCGCCAGACAGCTGCTGGCCGCCGTGGCCCAGGCGCTCTTTAAGGCGCGGGAAGGTCTCGAGCACGCGCTCATAGGTCCAGTCGCGCTGGCCGCGCGTGCCGGGGCGCGCCGCCATCTGCAGGTTCTCGACCACGCTGAGGTTGCCAAAGATGCCACGGCCCTCGGGCACATAGGCGATGCCCATTTGCGCCACCTCGAAGGTGGGGCGTCCGTTCATGGCCTGGCCTTTGATGTCGACGCTGCCCTGGCGGGGCGGCACGATGCCCATGATGGATTTCAGCAGGGTGCTCTTGCCCATGCCGTTGCGGCCCATCAGGCCAATCGTCTCGCCACGGTTGACCGTGAAATCGATGCCGCGCAGGATGTGGCTCGCGCCGTAATAGGTGTGGATGCCGCGGGCCTGGATCAGACATTCGGACATGCTCAATGCTCCCCGAGGTAGGCGGCCTGCACATTGCGGTCGGCGCGCACGGCGGCCGGCGCGTCGCTGGCGATCACCTGGCCGTTGACCATCACCGTCAAGTGATCGGCCAGTGTGAAGATGGCGTCGATGTCGTGCTCGACCAGCATCATCGCGTGGTCCTTTATCAGGCGCAGCAGCAGCGCGACCATGCGCTCGGCCTCCATTACGCCCATGCCGGCCAGCGGCTCGTCGAGCAGCAGCACCGTGGGTTCGGTGGCGAGCGTCATCGCGATCTCCAGCTGGCGCTGCTCGCCATGGCTGGCCGCACCGGCCAGGGTGTGGCGGCGCTCCTGCAGGCCGGCCAGTTCGATGGCGCGCTCGGCGCGCGCGTTCACCGCGGCCATGCCGTCGGCGCGGCCCAGCCAGCCCAGCGGGTTGAAGGGCGCGGGCTGCAGGCGCGACTGGGCGGCCAGGCGCACGTTGTCCCAGACGGAAAAGCTGCGGAAGATGTTGGTCTTTTGGTAGCTGCGGCCCAGGCGGTGGCGCGAAATTTTCTCGGGCGACCAGCCGGTGATGTCGGCGCCACCAAGCGTGATGCGTCCGCTGCTGGGCGGCAGGTCGCCCGAGAGCAGGTTGGTCAGCGTGGACTTGCCGGCGCCATTGGGGCCGATCACCGCATGCAATTGGCCGTGCCAGAGGTCGAGCGACACGTCGTTGACCGCGGCCAGTCCGCCGAAGCGCTTGGTCAGGCCGCGCGCGGACATCAAGACTTGGGCTTCACTCACGAGCGGCCTCCTTCTTGGCGAAGGTGCGCGCGAGCAGGCCCAGGATGCCCTTGGGCGCGAACACCACCAGGGCCACGATGAACAGGCCCATCCACATCTGCCAGTGCTTGCCGGTCTTGAAGCCCCCGATGTCCGGCAGGTCCTTGAACAGGTGCAGCAGATACTCGAACGAAAACGCACCGACGATGGCGCCGGCGAAATTGCCCATGCCGCCCAGGATCACCATCATGATCGCGTGCGCGCTCATGTGAAAGCCCATGAGCTCGGGGTTCACAAAGCCCGATTGGGCGGCCCAGAGGTAGCCGGCCAGGCCGGCCAGCGCGCCCGCGAGCGTGAAGGCCGCGAGCTTGTGGCTGAAGGTCGAAAAGCCCAGGGCGCGCATGCGGTGCTCGTTCACGCGGATGCCGGCCAGCGCACGGCCAAAGGGGCTCCAGAGCACGCGCCGCAGCAAGAGGTAAACGGCGATCAGCACCGCGAGCGTGAAGAAATAGAACACGCGCTTGTTTTCCAGGTCGATCAGCACCGCGTCGGGGCGGAAGTTCAGGAACAGGCCGTCCGAGCCGCCCAGGGCCTTGTTGTCGAAGAAGACATAAAACACCATCTGCGCGAACGCCATGGTGACCATGATGAAGTAGATGCCGTGCGTGCGCACCACCAGAAAGCCGATCACCAGGGCCGCCAGCGCCGAGGCGCCCACCGCCAGCGGCAAGCTGGTGTACAGGCTCACGGGTTCGCCGGCCGGCGTGAGGAAGGCCAGCGCATAACCGGCCAGGCCGAAATAGGCCGCATGGCCAAGGGAAACCAGGCCGGTCACGCCTTGCAGCAGGTCCAGGCTCATGGCGAAGATGGCCAGGATCATCATGCGGTTGACCATGGCCAGGTAGAAGTCGCTGCCGACGAAGGGGAAGGCGGCCAGGGCCGCGAAGCCCAGCAGCAGCACCAGCTGGATGCTGCGCGGCAGGCGTTCGATGTGGATTTGGGGAGCGCTCATCTTCACCTCACTGCTTGAAGAGGCCTTCGGGCTTGTACAGCAGCACCGCGGCCATGAGCACATACACGAGCATGCCCGAGACCTGGGGCAGCAGCACCTTGCCGAAGGTGTCGACCAGGCCCACCAGCAAGGCCGCAATCAGGGCGCCGCGCACCGAGCCGATGTCGCCGATGACGACGACCACGAAGCACATGATCAGCACCTGGCCGCCCATGTTCGGGTAGACACTGGAGACGGGCGCGGCGATCATGCCGGCGATCGAGGCTAGACCCACGCCGAGTGCGAACACCACGGCATGCACCAGCTTGATGTTCACGCCCAGCGCCTCGGTCATTTCGTGGTTGAAGGCGCCCGCACGGATCTTCATGCCCAGGCGCGTCTTGGAAATCAAGAGGTACAGGCCGATCGCCAGCAGCACGCACAGGCCGGCCATGAACAGGCGGTAGACCGGGTAGGACAGGGTGTCGGTCAGCGGGATCGAGGCCGACAGCGCCTCGGGCACCTGCAGGCCGTGCACATCGTCGCCCCAGACCATGGAGCGCAGCTCCTCGAACACATAGATCAGGCCAAAGGTCAGCAGCACCTGGTCGAGGTGGTCGCGGTGGTAGAAGTGGCGAAACAGCAGCTTTTCCAGCAGCAGGCCAAAGGCCACCGACAGCAGCGTGCCGACCACGATGGCCAGCGTGAAGCTGCCCAGCACGCCCGCCAGCGACCAGGCCAGGTAGGCGCCCAGCATGTAGAAGCTGCCGTGCGCGAGGTTGACCACGCCCATGATGCCGAAGATCAGCGTGAGGCCGGCCGCCAGCATGAACAGCAGCAGCCCGTACTGGACGCTGTTGAGCAGCTGGATGAGGAAGTTGACGATGTCCATCGGGAAGGGCGGGAGAAAGTCGAGGGCGGGTGTGAAAACGGCGGAACGAATCCGCCGTCGGAAGGCCAGTCACCGCAGCCTGCGCAGGCCGCGGTGGGTGCTTTACAGGCGGCAGCCGGCGCCGGAGTCGGCCAGGGCCTTGGCGGCCACGCCGATCACCTTGTTTTCCTTGCCCACGACCTGGCGCAGGTAAATGTCCTGCACCGGGTTGTGCGCCTTGCTCATGGTCCATTTGCCGCGCGGGCTGTCGATGGTGGCGCCTTCCATGGCCTTGTAGAGCTCGGCCTTGTTGGACAGGTCACCCTTGACGGCGTTGGCCCCCTGGATCAGCAGCAGGCCGGTGTCGTAGCCTTGCACGGCGTAAACATCGGGTTGCAGCTTGAAGGTTTTGGCGTAGTTCAGGCGGAACTCCTTGTTGCGCTTGGTCTCGATGCCGTCGCCGTAGTGCAGGGTCGAGAGCACGCCCTCGGCCGCGGGGCCGGCGGCGTCGATCGTGCCTTCGGTCAGGAAGCCCGAGCCGTAGAGCGGGATCTTGTCTTTCAGGCCGGCCGCGGCGTAGTCCTTCATGAACTTGGCCGCGCCGCCGCCTGCGAAGAAGCAGGCCACCGCATCGGGCTTGAGGGCCGCGATTTCGGTCAGCAGGGCCTGGAACTCGACGTTGGGGAAAGGCAGGCCCAACTCCTTGACGATGGTGCCGCCGGCCTTGGTGTAGCTTTCCTTGAAGCCCTCGTAGGCCTCGTCGCCGGCCGCGTATTTCCAGGTGATCCAGACTGCCTTCTTGTGGCCGCGCTTGACCATGGCCTCGCCCAGCGCCATGGTGGGCTGGCTGTTGGTGAAGCTGGTGCGGAACACATTGGGCGCGCACTGGGCGCGGGTGGCGATGTGCACACCGGCGTTCGGGATCAGGCTGAGCACACCCGATTCGCGGGCCACGCGGTGGATGCCCATCTGCACGCCCGAGTGCACGGTGCCGATCAGCACATCGACCTTGTCGCGCTGCACGAGTTTGTTGGCGTTCTCGATGGCCTTGGCCGGCTCCGATTCGTCGTCGACCTTGAACCACTCGATCTCACGGCCGCCGAGCTTGCCGCCTTGTTCGTTGATGGCCATGCGCACACCGTTCTCGATGGCCACGCCCAGCTGGGCGAAGGTGCCGGTGTAAGGCAGCATGAAACCAACGCGGATCTTGCCGCTTTGGGCCAGTGCATGCTGGGGCAGCAGCAGGCCGCTGGCGCTGGTGCCCAGCAGGGCGGCGCCTTGCGCAAGGATCTGGCGGCGGTTGAACGGAACGTGCATGGGGGTCTCCTTGTGTGGTTCTGTGCGTCCGGATGTTGGACGGCTTCAGCATACCGAAGCAGGGGGCCTGCTTGATGCATTATGTTGCACGTTTTGCCGGCGATGCACTCAGGTGATTCCCTGATACACCGAGGATTCATGCAAAAAAAAGCATGTTTTGCAGTGTGCTGGCGCACGGGTCGGCCGGGGCCTATGCCACCCGGTCAATGGCGTGTGCGGGGTCGCCTTTCCACAATGGACGGCCTCGGGCGGCGCGCTCAGGGCCCCGGTTTCGGCCGGGGCGGCCCAGGCGCGCCACCGAGGGATGCTTGCCCCATTTCAACCCAGCGGAGTGCCACACGATGAGCCACACACCCACCCAGACCGAAGCAAGAAACCAGATCAAGCCCTGGTTCGAACTGGCCGACAAAAGCCTTGATGAGACCGAAAAACTGGTGGCGCTGCACCTCGACACCTGCCGCAGCACCTTGCAGGAGATGGTCCGCTATTGCGAATCGGCCAGCGCTGTGCAGGACGTGCCCGGCGCCTTCAATCTGCAGGCCGGAGCGCTCAAGCCGTTTGCCGAGCTGTCGGCGCAATACGGCGCGCGCATGATGGGCCTGGCCTCCAGCGCCGCACGCGAGTTCAGCCGTGCGCTTGAAAACCTGTGGCAGGGCATGGCGCGGCAGTCCAGCGGCTGGATGGGCGACATGCCGGCTTCGGGCGTGCAGGGCCCGGAAGCGATGCTCGAGTACCTGCGCAACAGCGCGCGGGCCTTTGACCAGGTGTGGGACAGCGCGCGGCCAAAGCTCGAGCCCTCGCCGGACAAGGGCCTGGCGCTGGTGCCGTCGGGCAAAAACGCGGCCAAATCTGCGGCGCGCAAGGCGGGCTGAAGGCCCTGCCGCGCTGAGCGGCAGGTGGCCTGCCCGGAGGGAATCGAACCCCCGACCCACGGCTTAGAAGGCCGTTGCTCTATCCAACTGAGCTACGGGCAGTTGGGAGACACAAAAGGCCCTGAAAGGGCCTTTGTTTTTTTGGATGGTCGGAGCGGCGGGATTCGAACTCGCGACCCTCTGCTCCCAAAGCAGATGCGCTACCAGGCTGCGCTACGCTCCGACTGCCCGCATTCTACCTGCGAATGTTCGCGCACCCGGCCGGCTCAGCGTTTTTGGTATTGGCTCGCGCCGAACAGGTTCTCGCGCGCGTTCGCATCGACCAGCGGTTTGCGCGCATCGGCCAGCACCTGCACCGCGCGCTGCACCGCCGGGCGGGCCGCGATGCGGTCGAACCAGGCCTTGAGGTGCGGGTAGTCGGCCCAGTCGATGCCCTGGTTTTGCCAGCTGCGCAGCCAGGGGAAGATGGCCATGTCGGCGATCGAGTAGGTGCTGCCGCCGATCCACTTCTTGCTTTGCAGGCGCTTGTCCATCACGCCATACAGGCGCTTGGCTTCCTGGGTGTAGCGGTTGACGGCGTAATCGATTTTCTCGGGGGCGTAAATGCGAAAGTGGTGGGCCTGGCCCAGCATCGGCCCGACGCCGCCCATCTGGAACATCAGCCACTGCAGCACTTCGTACTTGGCGCGTTCGCCCTTGGGCAGGAACTTGCCGGTCTTGGCCGCCAGGTAGACCAGCATGGCGCCCGATTCGAACAGCGAGATCGGCAGGCCATCGGGGCCGTCGCTGTCGACCATGGCCGGGATTTTGTTGTTGGGGCTGATGCGCAGGAAGTCGGGCTTGAACTGCTCGCCCGCACCGATGTTGACCGGGTGCACGCGGTAGGGCAGCTTGCACTCTTCCAGCATGATGTGGATTTTGTGGCCGTTGGGGGTGGGCCAGGTGTAGAGGTCGATCATGGCATGTCCTTCGTGTTCAAGCCCGCATCATCGCAAAAACGGCCTGCGCTGTGCAGGCCGTCAGGGCACGCAGGTGCGGGCGTTCAGCTGCCGCGCGTGACCGGCATCTCGACGTCGCCGGGCAGCGCCATGTGGCGCGCGTACTCCAGCTTGGCCAGCGAGTTGCGGTGCACCTCGTCGGGGCCGTCGGCCAGGCGCAGCGTGCGCTGGTGGGCGTAGGCGTAGGCCAGCGGGAAGTCCTGCGAGACGCCACCGCCGCCATGCGCCTGGATGGCCCAGTCGATGATCTGGCAGGCCATGTTGGGCGCTACGATCTTGATCATGGCGATCTCGGCCTTGGCCACCTTGTTGCCCACGGTGTCCATCATGTAGGCGGCTTTCAAGGTCAGCAAACGGGCTTGTTCGATCATGCAACGGGCCTCGGCCACGCGCTCTTGCCAGACGGTCTGGCGCGCCACCTCGCGGCCAAAGGCCACGCGCGTGCTCAGGCGCTTGCACATGAGTTCCAGCGCGCGCTCGGCCGCACCGATCGAGCGCATGCAGTGGTGGATGCGGCCCGGGCCCAGGCGGCCCTGGGCGATCTCGAAGCCGCGGCCTTCGCCCAGCAACATGTTGCCGGTCGGCACGCGCACGTTCTCCAGCAGCACTTCCATGTGGCCATGCGGCGCGTCGTCGTAGCCGAACACGCTCAGGGGACGCAGCACCGTGATGCCCGGCGTGTTGGCCGGCACCACGATCATCGACTGCTGCGAGTGGCGCGGGGCCTCGGGATCGGTTTTGCCCATCACGATGTAGACCGCGCAGCGCGGGTCGCCGGCGCCCGAGGACCACCACTTGCGGCCGTTGAGCACATACTCATTGCCCTCGCGGCGGATCTCGCATTCGATGTTGGTCGCGTCCGACGAGGCGACATCCGGTTCGGTCATCAGGAAGGCCGAGCGGATCTCGCCCTTGAGCAGAGGCTCCATCCAGCGGTCCTTGATCTCCTCGCTGGCGTAGCGCTCGAGCGTTTCCATGTTGCCGGTGTCGGGCGCCGAGCAGTTGAAGATCTCGGCGGCAAAGGGCACGCGGCCCATGATCTCGCACAGCGGCGCGTACTCGAGGTTGGTCAAACCCTGGGGCGCGCGTTTGGACTTGGGCAGGAACAGGTTCCACAGGCCCGCCTGGCGTGCCAGCGGCTTGAGTTCTTCGACGATCTTGGTGGGCACCCAGGCGTTGCCCTTGGCGCGGTTTTCGGCGATCTCGTCGAAAAAGCGCTGCTCATTGGGGTAGATGTGTTGGTCCATGAAGGCCAGCAAGCGCGCCTGCATCTCCTTGACCTTGGGGCTGTAGTCGAAATCCATGGTCTTCTCTCCTGTGGTGGGTATGGGGTCAGTGTTTCTGGGCAAACTGCCAGGCCAGCTCGGCCATCGGCCGCGCGCCGGCGCCCGAGGTGCGGGCCTGCTCGCTGGACGCGGTGCCGTCTTCCACGCGCTTGGCGATGCCCTGCAGGATGGCGGCGATGCGGAACATGTTGTAGGCCAGGTAGAAGTTCCAGTCCTGGGCCAGCGCCTCGGGCGTGGTGAAGCCGGTGCGCTCGCAGTAGCGGCGGATGTAGTCTTGCTCGGACGGGATACCGAGCGCGGCCAGATCCAGCCCGCCGATGCCGCGGAAGGTGCCGGGCGTGATGTGCCAGGCCATGCAGTGGTAGCTGAAGTCGGCCAGCGGGTGGCCCAGGGTCGACAGCTCCCAGTCCAGCACGGCCAGCACGCGCGGCTCGCTGGCATGGAACATCAGGTTGTCCAGTCGGTAATCGCCGTGCACGATGCTCACCAGCGATTCGTCTTTGGCGCTGTCGGGAATGTGTTGGGGCAGCCAGTCCATCAGCCGGTCCATCTCGGCAATCGGCTGGGTGATGGAGGCCACGTACTGCTTGCTCCAGCGCCCAATCTGGCGCTCGATGTAATTGCCCGGCTTGCCGTAGCCGGCCAGGCCGCGCTCGGCGAAGTCGACCTTGTGCAGCGCCGCCATCACGCGGTTCATCTCGTCGTAGATCTCGCCGCGCTGCACCGGCGTCATGCCCGGCAGCGACTGGTCCCAGAGCACGCGGCCCTGCACGAACTCCATCACATAGAAGGCGCGGCCGATCACCGATTCGTCGTCGCACAGCACATGCATCTGCGCGACCGGCACACCGGTGCCATGCAGGCCGCGCATGACCGCGAACTCGCGCTCGATGGCATGCGCCGAGGGCAGCAGCTTGGCCACCGGGCCGGGCTTGGCCCGCATCACGTACTGCTGCGTGGGCGTGATCAGCTTGTAGGTCGGGTTCGACTGCCCGCCCTTGAACATCTCCACGCTCAAGGGGCCGGCAAAGCCCGGCAGATGTGCGCTGAGCCAGGCCTGGAGCGCCGGCACGTCAAAGGCGTGGGCGCCCGACACCGGACGGGTCCCCACGAAATGTTCAAAACCACTCATGGGCACCTCGGGTGGCGGGGGCGGGCCCCGCGTCAAAAAAACTCAGTGATCGGCGTTGACGATGGCCAGCAGCCCGTCGCGGTCGAGCACCACCAGACCACCCGGCTCGATGCGGATGACCTGCTCGCGCTCCATTTGCTTGAGTTCCTGGTTCACGCGCTGGCGCGAGGCGCCCAAGAGCTGCGCCAGCTCTTCCTGCGCCAGCTGCAGGCTGATGCGGATCGCTTTGGCATCCGACAGGCTGGGCGTGCCGTAGCTGCGCACCAGGTGGTTGAGCTGCTTGGCCAGGCGCGCGCGCAAGGGCAGGGTGTTGAGGTCTTCCACCAGGCCGTAGAGCTGGCGGATGCGGCGCGACTGCAGGCGCAGCAGCGCTTCGTAGAACTCCGAATGCTGCGACAGGATCTTGCGGAAGTCGGCACGCGCCACGTTCAGGATGGTCGTGTCGCCATGCGCGTAGCAGTCGTGCGTGCGCCGCTCGCCGTCGAAGATCGACACATCGCCAAACCAGATGCCGGGCTCGACATAGGTCAGCGTGATTTGCTTGCCCGAGACCGAGGTCGAGCTCACCCGCACCGCGCCCTTGGCGCAGGCGATCCACACCTCGGGCGGATCGCCGCGTGCGGCGATCATGTCGCCGTCCCGGTAGCGTTTGACGTAGGCGCATCGAAGGATGTCGTGCCGAAGCGAAGGTGAAAGGGAAGAAAACCAGCGACCGTTGTTGATCGCCTCTCGTTCTTCCATTGTCAGAATGGGTTCATCCATGGTCTGTCCTGTCAGTGACTGGTGGGGCCGTTTTTGTCGCGGGCGGGACCGCCCGCGCGCTTTGTCAGCCGGCTGTTGGCTTGGGCGGGCTCAGAGGTATCGGGGCGTCTGCTTGGCCAGGAAGGCTTCGATGCCGATGCCGGCGTTGGCGTGGTGCAGGTTCTTCACGAAGTGCTCGCGTTCGCGCGCCAGCTGCGCCGTGAGGGGGCTGCCATCGGCTTCCAGCAGCAATTCCTTGATGCTGGCCAGCGCGTTGGGCGCGCGCGCGTTGAGCTGGGTGGTCCAGGCCAGGGCCTGCTGCAGGGCCTGGCCCGGCTCGGCCAGGCGGTTCACGATGCCCATCTGGTGCAGGCGCTCGGCGCCGATGCGCTCGCCGCACATCAAGAGCTCGGTGGCGAGCTGGCGCGGCAGCAGGCGCGACAGGCTCCAGCTGCCGCCACCGTCGGGCGACAGGGCAATCGAGCTGTAGGCCATGACGAACACGCTGTTGTGCGCGGCGACGATCAGGTCGCACGCGAGCGCCAGCGAAAAGCCGGCGCCGGCGGCCGGGCCCTCCACGGCGGCGACCACCGGTTTGGGGAAGGTGCGGATCGCCTCGATCCAGCTGTGCAGGCCTTCGATGCTTTGGGCTTGCACCTCGGGCGGCTGCTGGCGGTTGTTTTGCAGGCGCTGCAGGTTGCCGCCGGCGCTGAAGACGCTGCCTTCGCCGGTGATGACCACCGAGCGGATGTCGGGGTTGGACTCGGCCACGTTCAGGGCCTCGACGCCGGCGGCGTACATCTCCGGGCCGAGCGCGTTGCGGTGCTCGGGGTTGGAGAGGGTCAGGACCAGGGTCTGGCCTTCGCTGGTGCTGCGCAGTTGGGCGCTCATGGCATTTCCTTTCGGTGCGGTGGACAGGGCCGAAGCGCGGTCCGGCCCGACATCATGCTTCCTCGTGCAGCAGCGACAGGCCGATGGCCCCGCGGCGGCGCAGCCAGGGGCTGGGGCGGTAACGCGGGTCGCCGTAGACGGTCTGCATGTTGAACAGCACTTCGAGGATGCTGTCGGGGCCGAAGCGGTTGCCCATGGCCAGCGGGCCCAGGGGGTAGGCCAGGCCCAGGGTGACGGCGGTTTCCAGGTCTTGCGGCGTGCACACGCGTTGCTGGCACATGTCGCTGGCGATGTTGACGATGGTGGCCACCACGCGCTGCGTGACAAAGCCGCCGCTGTCGCGGATCACCGAGACCGGCTTGCCATCGCGCGCGAACAGGGCGTGCGCGGCCTCGCGCATGTCCTGGCGGGTGGCCGGGTTGGTGGCGAGCACGCGGCGCTTGGTGGCCGCGTCGGGAACCAGCAGGTCGATGCCCACGGTGCGCGCCGGATCGTAGCGCTCGACCACGGCCACCGTGGTCACGTCAAAGCCCAGCGGGGCGACCAGGGTCAGCGCCTCGGGCGAGGGCGACTGGCCGGTCTCGATCTTGGCGCCCAGGTCCTTGAGCAGCTGCAGCAGCTCGGCGCGGCGTGCGGCGCGCGGCGAGACCCAGACGGGCGGCATGTTTTCCACCACGGGCACGGGTGGCTCGGCAGGCACCTGCTGCACGCCGCCCTCGTATTTGTAGAAACCTTCGCCGACCTTCTTGCCGACCACGCCGCCGGCCAGGCGCTGCGCGGTGATGACGTTGGGGCGGTAGCGCGGCTCGTCGTAGTACTGGCGGTAGATGGCCTCGATCACATGGTGCGAGACGTCCAGGGCCGTGAGGTCAAAGAGCTCGAAGGGGCCGAGCTTGAAGCCGACCTGGTCACGCAGGATGCGGTCGATGGTGGCGAAATCGGCGATGCCCTCGCTGACGATGCGCAGCGCTTCGGTGCTGTAGCCGCGGCCCGCGTGGTTGACGATGAAGCCGGGGGTGTCCTGTGCCTGCACCGGGGTGTGGCCCATCTGGCGCGCGAACTCGGTCAGGCGCTGGCAGGTGGCGGCATCGGTCTTGAGGCCGGCGATGACCTCGACCACCTTCATCAGCGGCACCGGGTTGAAGAAGTGGTAGCCGGCAAAACGCCCGGGCTGCTGCATGCCGGCGGCAATGGCGGTCACCGACAGCGAGGAGGTGTTGGTCACGAGCACCGCGTCGGGCGCGACGGTTTTTTCGAGCTCGGCGAACACCGCCTTCTTGATGTCGATTTTTTCGACGATGGCTTCCACCACCAGTTCGCAGGCGGCCAGGTCTTGCAGGCTGGCCGCTTCGTGCAGGCGGGCCTTGTGGCCGGCCACGGCTTCGGCGCTGAGCTTGCCTTTGTCCAGCAGCTTGTCCCACTGCTGGTGCAGGGCCTCGCGGGCTTTGCCGGAGGCGCCCGCCTGGGTGTCGTAGAGCCAGACCTGGCTGCCGGCCTGGGCGGCGATCTGCGCGATGCCGCGCCCCATGGCGCCGGCGCCGATGATGGCGACTTTGGAGAATGCGAGGGTCATGCGTTTGTCTCTGGGGATCGCGCACGGCCGGGCCTGTGCGCTGTTGCTTTTCAGAAAGCTGACCATTATGAGGCTATTGCGCGGCGATCCCGCCCGCGATCAGACCGTTTGCGGCACGGGCCGACGCTGGGCGCGCCGCGCGACCCACAGGCTCAGGCCCAGGGACAGCAACACCACCGCACAGCCGGCCGCCGGCAACACCTGCATGCCGCCGTGCAGCAGCAGCCAGCCGCCACCGGCCGCGCCCAGGGCCTGGCCCGCGTACATGGCCGAGGTGTTGAGCGCAATCGACGCCGGCGCCAGCACCGGTGCCAGGTTCACCAGGCGGGCCTGTTGCGCCGAATTCGAGGCGAACACGCCCAGCCCCCAGGGCAGGATGGCCAGCACCAGGGCAGGATGGCCAGCACCAGGGCGCCATAGCTGTGTGTCCAGCCCACCGCGCCCAGGCCCAGCGCGATGCAAGCGAGCGCGATCGCCATGGCGCGCGGCGGGCCCAGCTGGTCGATCCAGCGCGACACCAGCGCATTGCCGACGAAGCCGCACAGCCCATAAGCGAAAAACAGCAGGCTCAGCTGCGTGGTGTTGGTCGCGTAGCGCTCGGCCATGAAGGGCGCCAGGTAGCTGAACAGCGTGAACTGGCCAGCGGCCGAGAGCACGGTGATGGCCAGCGTCAGCATCAGCGTGGACGACATCAGGGTCCGCCGCCAGGCCGACAGGGACAGCGGCTCGGGCACGATGCCGCGCGGCATGCGGGCGGCCAGCCACAGGGCCGAGGCCAGCGACATCAGGGCCATCAGCCCCATGGTCCAGCGCCAGCCCAGCGTGCCGCCGATCCAGGCGCCCACCGGGTTGCCCAGCACCGAGGCGACCGACCAGCCGAGGAAGACGAAGGTGATGGCGCGCCCGCGCTGGGGCGCCGGCACCAGGGCCCCGATGCAGGCCGCCGCCTGGGGCGTGAAGACGGCCGCCGAGATCAGGCCAACGACGCGCCACCACAGCAGCTGCTCGAAGTTGGCGGCCACGGTGGCCAGCGCGTGGAAAAGCGCATACCACAGCAGGCTGCCGATCAGCAGGCGCCGGCGGTCCCAGCGCGAGACCACGGCGGCCAGCAGCGGGGCGCCCAGGCACACGGCGGCGGCGCCATAGCCGATCAGGTGGCCGGCGGTGCTGACCGAGACCGCGAAGTCGTCGCGGATGTCGTTGAGCAGACCGGCGACCACCATCACGCCCATGCCGATCACGACGTTGCCGAACATCATCGGCCACAGCACGGCAGGCAGACGCTGGGAACGGGGCACGGGTTTTATCGGCGCACCTGCAAGGCGCCCGGATTGACGATGTTGGTCGGCGTGCCCTTGATGAAATTGACCACGTTGTCAAAGGCCGCGCCGAAGTAGAGCTCGTAACTCTCTTTTTCGACGTAGCCGATGTGCGGCGTGCAGATGCAATTTTCCAGGCGCAGCAGGGCCGAGCCCTGCAAGATGGGTTCGGACTCGAACACATCGACCGCGGCCATGCCGGGGCGGCCGCGGTTGAGGGCGCTGATCAGCGCGTTGGCCTCGATCAGCTCGGCGCGCGCGGTGTTGACGAACAGCGCCGTGGGTTTCATGCGCGACAGGTCTTCGGTGCTCACGATCTCGCGCGTGGCCTCGTTCAGGCGCAGGTGCAGGGTGAGCACGTCCGAGCTCTCGAAAAACGCCTCGCGGCTGGCGCCGGCGGCGTGGCCGTCCTGCACGGCGCGGCTGCGCGAGGCCTCGCTGCCCCAGATTTGCACCTGCATGCCGAAAGCGCGGCCGTAGCCCGCGACCAGCTGGCCGATCTTGCCGTAGCCCCAGACGCCCAGCGTCTTGCCGCGCAGCGTGGTGCCCAGGCCGAAATTGGTGGGCATGGACGCGGCCTTGAGGCCGGCCTGCTGCCAGGCCCCGTGCTTGAGGTTGCCGATGTACTGGGGCAAGCGCCGCGTGGCCGCCATGATCAGGGCCCAGGTCAGCTCGGCCGGCGCCACCGGCGAAGACACGCCTTCGGCCACGGCCACACCGCGCTCGGTGCAGGCCGCCAGATCGATGTGGGGGCCCACGCGCCCGGTCTGGGCGATCAGTTTGAGGCGAGGCAGCTTTTCGATGAGCGCACGGTTGAGCGCGGTGCGGTCGCGGTTGAGGACGATGATGTCGGCGTCCTTGAGGCGCACCGAGAGCTGGGCCAGACCTTTGACGGTGTTGGTGTAGACCTTGGCAGGAAAGGCCTCCAGTTTGGCGGCGCAGTCGAGTTTGCGCACCGCGTCCTGGTAGTCGTCAAGGATCACAATGTTCATCCCTCCATTGTGCCTTGGCGGCTCGCCCCCTCATGTGCGCCTGGCGGCGCCTGCCGCACCGCAGGCACCGGGCCGGCTTCAGTGGCCTGGCCGCGCGGCTTGCTGTGCGGCCTCGCGCGCGGCCAGGCGCTCGAGTTCGGCGCAGACGTCGGCCATGCGGCCCGAGATCACGAGGCGGCCGGCATCACCCGCCAGGGGCTGCGATGCGCACACGCGCAGCACACGCGAACCCTCGGCGCGCGTCGTGCCGAAGGCGGTGACCGGGCGTGCCGCCACAGGCCAGGCGCGGCTGGGGCGCGCCATGCGCCAGACCCGTGGGGGCTGGGCCGGTGCGCGCACGGTGGGCGCCGGGTTCAGGCGCTGTTGCAGCGCGGACAGACCCTGGAACAGGCTGGAGAAGGTGAGCAGTGCGATTCCCATGTGAAACCTTTCAAGATGCAGAGGTTGGACACAGGCAGGATTGAGGCAAAAGCCGCTGCGCGCCAGGGTCTGACCGGGACAAACGCCCGACAAACGCCCGCCACCTGGCGCGCGCGGCGGGGCTTACATGAGCAGGCCGTTGCGGATGAGGCCGACGGCCAGGCCTTCGATGTCGAAGGGGTCTTCGGGGTGGACCACGATGGTCTGGTAATCGGGGTTTTCGGGCAGCAGCTCGATGTGGTCGGGCGTCTGGCGCAGGCGCTTGACGGTGACCTCTTCGCCCAGGCGGGCGACCACGATCTGGCCGTTGCGCACATTCTTCGTGGCTTTGACGGCCAGCAGGTCGCCGTCCATGATGCCGGCGTCGCGCATGGACATCCCGCGCACGCGCAGCAGGTAGTCGGGCGTTTCGCTGAACAAGGTGCTCTCCAGGTGGTAGGTCCGGTCCACATGTTCCTGGGCGAGAATGGGGGAACCGGCGGCGACGCGGCCGATCAGGGGCAGGCTGAGCTGGCCCAGGCCGGGCAGGGCGAGGCTGAAGGGGTCGCCTTCGTGGCGGGCGGCGCTGCGGCCCGCGCCCTTGAGGCGGATGCCGCGCGAGGTGCCACTGACCAACTCGATCACGCCCTTGCGCGCCAGGGCCTTGAGGTGCTCCTCGGCGGCGTTGGCCGACTTGAAGCCGAGCATGCTGGAGATCTCGGCCCGGGTCGGCGGGGCGCCGGTATTGGCGATGGTGTGGCGGATCAGGTCCAGAATCTCTTGCTGGCGGGCGGTGAGTTTGGGGCTGTCGATCATGGCGGGCTCCTGTATCGAGGGCTGGAGAAATCTGTTTTTTCATCCAGTAACTGTATTTTTGACCAGTTTTGAGGATCGCGCAAGTGGTGGATGCAAAAAAAGTGGGGGAATGGGTGGTTTTGGGCACCGGCGGCACCATCGCCGGCACCGCCGCCACGGCCGAAGACCACACCGGCTACACGGCCGCACAGCTGGGTGTGCAGACCCTGCTCGAGCGTGTGCCGGGCCTGCGCAATGCCCTGGCGGGCGACACGCTGCGCAGCGAGCAGGTGGCCCAGCTCAACAGCAAGGACATGGACCACGGCGTCTGGCAGCTGCTGGCGCTGCGCTGCGCGCACTGGCTGGCGCAGCCCGAGGTGCGCGGCGTGCTGGTCACGCACGGCACCGACACGCTGGAGGAAAGCGCCTGGTTTTTGCAGTCGGTGCTCGCCCCCGCCAAGCCCTTGGTCATGACCTGCGCCATGCGTCCGGCCACCGCGGTGCAGGCCGATGGCCCGCAAAACCTGCTCGACGCGCTGGCGACGGCGCGCGATGCCGCAGGCCGCGGCGTGCTGGTGGTCTGTGGTGGCCGCGTGCACAGCGCGGCGCGGGTCCAGAAAGTTCACCCTTACCGGCTCGACGCCTTCGACTCGGGCGATGCGGGCCCGGCCGGCTGGGTCGAGCAGGGCCAGGTGCGCTGGGCGCAGGCGCTGCCGCCGGCGCAGGCCGCCCATCCGCAGGCGGCCCAGGTGCTGGCGCGGCCCGCGCAGGACTGGCCCTGGGTGGTGGTGCTGTCCAGCCACGCGGGCGTCTCGGGTCGGCAGGTGCAGGCGCTGGTGGCCGCAGGGGTGCGCGGCATCGTGCTGGCGGGCTCGGGCAATGGCTCGGTGCACGCGGACCTCTTGCAGGCCCTGGCGCAGGCCCAGGCGCAAGGCGTGGCGGTGCGCCTGGTCAGCCGCTGCGCGCAGGGGCAGGTTGTTGGCGAGGCGGCGGTCCTGCCTTTGGCGCCGCGCGGGCTCAATGCCTACAAGGCCCGCATCGATCTCCTGCTCGGTCTGCTGTCTGCGGGGGTCTCAAACCCATGAAACACTTTCTCAAGGTGTATCCCAAAACCATGTCGGTGGAGAGGGCGGAGGACACCCTGATGGTCAAGCTGCGCTACGCCATCGAGCAATACGGGCTGCTGACGGGACCGTTTGATGTGCTGGTGCAGTGCCGGCCGGACATTCTGGCCGCAGGGGTCGACCCCTGGAAAATCATCTCCAACACCAAGCCGCTCTACAACAGCGTGTTCAAGCATTTCTTCAGCACCATGGAGGCGTATTTGCGCCTGCATGTCGGCATTGAGCCGATCGAAGAGGTCCGCTCGGGCCGGCGCCAGCACTTCGAGATGTATTTCCCCGACATCCATTACGACCTGGATGAGGGTTGCTTCGAAATCACTCCCACCTGAAAGACATCGCCCTTCAAGCCCGTGGCGAAGCCCGGGCACCAGCAAAAAGCCCCGCATCGCGGGGCTGGTGTCAGGGGGGCTGGGCGGCCTTCAGCTGGCCAGGGCCTGCAAGGCGCGTGCGGTGATTTCTTCCACGCTGCCGGTGCCTTGAATGGCGCGGTACTTGGGTGCAGCCGCCGGGTCTTGCTTGGCCCAACCCGAGTAGTAGTCGACCAGCGGACGCGTCTGGCTGCTGTAGACATCCAGGCGCTTCTTGACGGTGTCTTCCTTGTCGTCGTCGCGCTGCACCAGCGGCTCGCCGGTCACATCGTCTTTGCCCTCGACCTTGGGCGGGTTGAACTTGACGTGGTAGGTGCGGCCCGAGGCGGGGTGCGAGCGGCGGCCGCTCATGCGCTCGATGATGGCGTCAAAGGGCACATCGATTTCGAGCACGTAGTCGAGCTTGACGCCAGCGGCCTTCATGGCCTCGGCCTGGGGGATGGTGCGGGGGAAGCCGTCGAACAGGAAACCCTTGGCGCAGTCGCTCTGGGCGATGCGGTCCTTGACCAGGTTGATGATCAGGTCGTCGCTGACCAGGCCGCCGGCGTCCATGACCTTCTTGGCCTCGAGACCGAGCGGGGTGCCGGCCTTGACGGCGGCGCGCAGCATGTCACCTGTGGAGATTTGCGGGATGCCGTACTTCTGGCAGATGAAGTTGGCCTGGGTGCCTTTGCCGGCGCCGGGCGCACCCAACAGGATCAGTCTCATGGTTCTTCCTTGTCATTTGTGGAGGCTGTGGCCCGGGCAGGGCCCGTGCGATCGTTTGAGAATAGCACGGGCATGCCCCCGGCTGGCTTACGTCGCCGAGGCCGAAAGCAGTCGGCGCACGCGCGCCAGATCTTCGGGCGTGTCCACGCCGGGGCCGGGCGCGGCATCGCTCACGTGCACCGCGATGCGGTGGCCATGCCAGAGCGCGCGCAGCTGTTCGAGCGACTCGAGCGTTTCGATCGGCGCGGGCGGCAGTTGTGGAAACTGACGCAGAAAGCCCGCGCGGTAGCTGTAGATGCCGATGTGGCGCAGCGGCGCAGGCGAGGGCAGCGCCTGGAAAGCGCCGCCTTGCTGGCCGTCGCGCCACCAGGCGATCGGCGCGCGGCTGAAGTACAGCGCGAGTTGGCGCGCGTCCATCACCACTTTCACCACATTGGGGTTGGTGTAGTCGGCCAGCTCGTGGATGGGGTGCGCGGCCGTGCCCATGCTGGCCTCGGGGCGCTCGGCCAGCACGCGCGCGACCGCGCCGATCAGTTCCGGCGGGATCAGCGGCTCGTCGCCCTGCACATTGACCACCAGCGCCTCGTCGGGCAAGCCGAGCAGCGTGCAGGCCTCGGCCAGGCGGTCGCTGCCGCTGGCGTGGTCGACGCGCGTGAGCAGCACCTCCACGCCATGCGCCTGGCAGGCCTGCACGATGCGTGCGTCGTCGGCGGCCACCACCACGCGGCCCGCGCCCGAGAGGGCCGCACGCTGCGCCACGCGCACCACCATGGGCAGGCCGGCGAGGTCGGCCAGGGGTTTGTCGGGCAGGCGGCTGGACGCCATGCGCGCCGGGATGATGACGGTGCAGTCCATGCGGCTCAGACCTGCGGCGGCTTGGGCAGGCGCTCTAGCTCTTCGTCGCTCAGGGTGCGGGCTTCGTTTTCGAGCAGGATGGGGATGCCGTTGCGCACCGGGTAGGCCAGGCGCGCGCTGCGCGAGAGCAGTTCCTGGCGCTCGCGGTCAAAGCTCAGCGGGCCCTTGGTCACGGGGCAGACCAGCAGTTCAAGCAGTTTGGTGTCCATCGGCCGATGATAGCGGGCCGACCCGCGGGCTCAGGCGCACAGGCCACGCTGGCGCAGCCAGGCCTCGAGCGCCTGCCAAAAGGCCGGCTCAGGCGTGAGCTGCAGCGGCACGGCCCAGGCGTCCGGCTGGTGCGCCCAGAGCTTGGCGGCGTCTTTTTCGGTGCACAGCAGCGCTCGGCCCGAGCGCGTGGGCTGCCAGGCGGCGAAATCGTCGTGGTCGGGCAGCGGCCAGGTGTCCGCCAGCGTCAAACCCGCCCCGCGCAGCATCGCGAAAAACGCCTCGGGCCGCGCCAGGCCGGCCACCGCGTCCACCGGCGCGCCCTGAAAGGCGGCCAGCGGCCGGCGCTCGCCGCGGCCATTGAGGGCTTCAGCGGCCAGCTGGCGCCGGGCCGCGAAGGCGCCGGTGCGCGCCACGCCATCGGTGTAGAGCAGCAGGTCGACCGCGCGCGGCCAGGGCTCGCGCAAGGGACCGGCGGGCAGCAGCCAGCCGTTGCCGGCGCCGCGCTCGTCCATCACGCAGATTTCAAGATCGCGTTGCAAAGCCAGGTGCTGCAGGCCGTCGTCGCAGACCAGCACGCGCACCTCGGGGTGGGCGCGGCGCAGCGCCGCCGCCGCCTGCACGCGCGAGCGGCCGACCCAGACCGGCGCGCCGGTGCGCTGCCAGATCAGCAGCGGCTCGTCGCCGACCTCGGCCGGGGGGCTGCCGGCCTCGACCGCGCGGACCTCGGTGTCGCGGCGGCCATGGCCGCGCGAGACCACCCCCGCGGCGATGCCCAGCGCCTGCAGGTGCTGCACCAGGGCGATGGTGGTGGGGGTCTTGCCGGCGCCGCCCGCGACCACATTGCCGACCACGATGACGGGCAGGCCCGGGTGCTGGCGCTCGCGCCAGCCCTGGCGGTAGGCCAGGCGGCGCAGCGCGACCAACGCGCCATAAAGCCAGGACAGGGGCCGCAACAGCCAGGCCGCCAGGCCGCGGCGCTGCCAGACGCGGGGCAGCCAGGTGTGCAGGGAGGGCCCGGCCATGTCAGCGCGCAGCCGAGCGGGTGGCAAAAGTGATCTGGCTCAGGCCCTGCAGCCGCGCGGCTTCCATCACGCGCACCACCGCCTGGTGCGGGGCGCCGGCGTCGGCCCGGATGACGAGCCGGGTGCTGGGGCCTGCCAGCGGCGCCAGCGCACTGGCCAGGGCCTGCACCGAGCTGCCCGACACCGCGTCGCGGTTGACGCTGTATTCGCCAAACACCGAAACCGACACCACCACCTGCTGGGCCGGGCTGTGGGGCTGTACATCGGCCACCGCCAGCTGCAGAGGCACTTCGGTCAGGCGCGACCAGGTGGTGGTCAGCATGAGGAAGATGACCAGCACCAGCATCACGTCGATGAAGGCGATCAGCTGGATGTCGGGCTCGCTGCTGGGGGGACGGCGGCGAAAGTTCATGCGCTGGCTTTCAGCGGCGCACCTGGGCCAGGTGGCGTGCGAAGCGGTCGGCGGCCAGCTCCAGCGCCAGCAGGTGCTGGTCGGCGCGGGCACGCAGGTAGCGCCAAAACAGCAGGGCCGGGATGGCCACCACCAGGCCGTAGGCGGTGCTGTAGAGCGCGACCGAGATGCCGTGCGCCAGCTGCGCCGGCTGCTCGATGCCGCTGGCCTGCGCGCTGAACATCTCGATCATGCCGACCACGGTGCCCAGCAGCCCCATCAGCGGCGCCGCCGAGGCCAGGGTGCCCAGGGCGCTGAGGTGGCGCTCCAGGTGCTGGGCCGCGACGCGGCCTTGCATTTCCATCTGGGCGCGCAGTTCGGCGTCGCCAATCTGGGGGTCTTGTTGCCAGGCGCGCAGAGCGGCGCCCAGGATGGCGCCGACCACACCGGTGTTTTCGATCTCGCTGAGCGCCCTTTCGTTGGGCAGGCCGTGCGCGCTGGCCTGCAGCGCCTGGGGCAGGGCCTGGTGCGGCAGCACACGGGCGGTTCGCAGCACGATCAGTCGCTCGATGATCACGGCCAGCACCAGCACCGAGCACAGGATCAGGGGCCAGACGGGCCAGCCAGCGGCATGGAGGATGGAAAACACGGCAGGTTCTTTCGCAGCGCAAGGCAAAATCTGCGGGCATTATGGCCGATGCCCCCGTTCACGGCCCCGGCCCGCGCCCACTGTGGATAACTTTGTGAAGAAAGGCGGTGCGTGCCCGTGGCGGGCGGCGCTGCAATGGCCGCACCCGCGGGGCCCCGCGGCAGATGTGCGGGAAAAAGCATTGCAAATCATGGGCTTAGGCCCCCTTGGCCGGCCCCATGCCGGCGTCCAATCACCTCTAGGGGGCGCGGGCGCCAGCTGTGGAATACTTTCGTGCAACAAACGATGAATATGTCTTTTGAGCCTCTTTTTGACGACAAATCCGCGCCCGCGCCGGCCCCTGCGCAGGGCGCGGTGTGGGCGGTTTCCGCCTTGTGCCGTGCGGTGGGCGAGGCGCTGGACGGTCGCTTCAACCCGGTGAGCGTGCGCGGTGAGCTTTCGGGTTTTTCGCGCGCGGCCAGCGGCCACTGCTACTTCAGCCTCAAGGACGAGGGCGGCCAGATCCGCTGCGCCATGTTCCGCCGCGCCGCCGGCCAGCTCGACTTCGCGCCGCGCGACGGCGAGCTGGTCGAGGTGCGCGGGCGGCTGGGCGTCTACGAGGCGCGTGGCGACCTGCAGCTGGTCGTCGAAGGCATGACGCGGGCCGGGCAGGGCGCGCTGTTTGAGCAGTTCCTGCGCCTCAAGGCCCAGCTCGAGGCCATGGGCCTGTTTGACGCGGCGCGCAAGCGCCCCTTGCCCGCGCAGCCGCGTGCGATTGGCGTGGTCACCTCGCCGGGCGCGGCCGCCTGGCACGACGTCATGACCGCGCTGCAGCGGCGCGTGCCGCACATCCCGGTGCGCATGGCGCCGGCCCTGGTGCAGGGCGCGGGCGCCGCGGCCACGCTGGCGCAGGCGCTGCAAAACCTCTACGCCTGGACGGCCGAGGACCACCCCAGCGAACCGCCGATCGACGTGATCCTGCTGGTGCGCGGCGGCGGCTCGATCGACGACCTGTGGGCCTTCAACGACCCGCAACTCGCGCAGGTGATCGCGCAAAGCCCGGTGCCCGTCATCAGCGGTGTTGGCCACGAGACCGACTTCACCATCGCCGACTTTGTGGCCGATGTGCGCGCGCCCACGCCGACCGCCGCCGCCGAGATGGCGGCCACGGCCCGTGACGAGTTGCTGCAGGGCGCGCAGGCGCTCGCGCACCGCCTCGGGCAGGCCCTGCAGCGCCAGCTCGACCGCCAGGCCCAGCGCCTGGACGCGGTGGCCACCCGCCTGGGCCGCCCGCAGGCGCTGCTGGTACGCCAGGCCCAAACCCTGGACCGCCTCGCGCACCGCCTGGCCACCGCACCCGCCGGCCAGCTCGGCGAGGGCCACCACCGCCTGGCGCGGTGGGGCGACCGCCTGCAACACGGTCTGCAGCGCCAGGCCCAGCAACACCGCCAGCGCAGCGAGCAGCTGGCGCTGCGCCTGGCGGCGGTCGATCCGCAGCGGGTGCTCGAGCGCGGCTACGCCTGGCTCAGCGACGAGTCGGGTCAGGCCCTGACGCGCGCGGCGGCTTTTGCGTCCGGACAGAAGGTCCAGGCGACGCTGGCCGACGGCACGGTGCCCTTGCAGGTGCGCTGAGGCTTTGTTTTTTCGATGCGCGAAAAGGCCACACGGCCAAGTGGTCTCCAAAACACGCCGATTGCGCGAGCCGCCTACAATGCCGCTTTCTTTGCAACACCCCTGAAACAAGAGGACACCATGGAACACACCCTGCCCGCACTGCCTTATGGTCTGGACGATCTGGCCCCCCACTACAGCCGCGAAACCCTGGAGTACCACCATGGCAAGCACCACAACGCCTACGTGGTGAACCTCAACAACCTGCAAAAAGGCACCGAATTCGAAAACATGGACCTCGAGTCCATCGTCAAGAAGTCCAGCGGTGGCATCTACAACAACGCCGCCCAGATCTGGAACCACACCTTCTTCTGGAACTGCATGAAGCCCAATGGCGGCGGTGAGCCCACCGGCGCCCTGGCCGCGGCCATCAACGCCAAGTGGGGCAGCTACGCCGCCTTCAAAGAAGCCTTCGTCAAGAGCGCCGTGGGCAACTTCGGCTCCGGCTGGACCTGGCTGGTCAAGAAAGCCGACGGTAGCGTCGACATCGTCAACATGGGCGCCGCCGGCACCCCCCTGACCACCGCCGACAAAGCCCTGCTGACGGTGGACGTGTGGGAACACGCCTACTACATCGACTACCGCAACCTGCGTCCCAAGTTCGTCGAGACCTTCCTCGACAAGCTGGTGAACTGGGACTTCGTCGCCAAGAACTTCGGCTGATCCCCACTCACCCACAAAAAAGCCCGCTGATGCGGGCTTTTTTGCGTTTGAACGGACCACGGAGCCCGGGCAGAGGGGCCCCAGGGCTGGCCGCCGATTTCTGCGTACCCCCGCAGCATGAGGCGGACGGCCCTGGGGCCCCTCTGCTCGGGCGGGGTACGCAGACCAAGCGCGATCAGCGGATCATCATGCCGCCATCGGCCACCACGGTCTGCCCCGTCACATAGCGCCCCGCCGGGCTCGCCAAAAATACCGCCACGCCCCCAATGTCATCGGGCTCGCCCATGCGGCGCAGCGGCGTCTCGTTGTTGTACTTGGCGCTCAGCACCGGGTCCTCGTGCAGCGCACGCGCAAAGTCGGTCTTGATCAGGCCCGGCGCGATGCAGTTGATGCGGATGTTGTCCGGCCCCCATTCGACCGCCAGGTTGCGCGCCAGCTGCATGTCCGCGGCCTTGGAGATGTTGTAGGCCCCGATCACGGCCGAGCCGTGCAGCCCGCCGATCGACGACACGATCACGATGGCGCCGTCCTGCTTGGCCTTCATGTCCGGATACACCAGGTTGCACAGCCAGGTGTTGGACAGCACGTTGTTGCGCATGACCTTGTCGAACACCTCGTCGCTCATGCCGGTGGTCGGGCCGTAGTAGGGGTTGGTGGCGGCGTTGCAGACCAGGATGTCGATGGGCCCCCAGGCCGCGCGCGTTTGCGCGACCAGGGCTTCGAGCTGCTCTTTGTTCGAGATGCTGGCCGCGATGGCCATGGCCTGACCACCGGCCGCGCGGATTTCCTCGACCACTTTTTCGCAAGCGTCTTGTTTGCGGCTGGAGACCACCACCTTGGCACCGGCTTTGGCCAGCTGGTGGGCGATGGACCGGCCAATGCCGCGGCTGGAGCCAGTGACGATGGCGACTTTGTCTTTGAGGTCGAACAGGGACATTCGTGTTTGCTCCTTTGTTGGATGGGCGCAGTTTCTTGGCTGTTGTCTGGCTTGTCTGTCTTTTTCGTGTCAGTTTTTGGGGTGCCGTTGGTTTGTCCGTTGGGGGCGTGGGGCAGTGGCCATGGCCTCATGCTGCGGGGGTACGCAGAAATCGGCCATAACCACCGCCCCACGCCCCCAACGGACACGGTCAACGTCGTTGTCGATTGACCACTGAGCTCGGGGAGAGGCAAGGGGCGCGCGACGATTTCTGCGTACCCTCGCAGCATGAGGAGTGCGCCCCTTGCCTCTCCCCGAGCGGCGCCCGGTGTAGCACAAACAAGCCGTGCAAAAATCAGCGTCATTCAACAATAGTGAGACGAAACCGTGGAAGCAATCGATGCCATCGTGATCGGCGCCGGCGTGGTGGGCCTGGCCGTGGCGCGTGAGTTGGCCTTGCAAGGCTTGGAAGTGATGGTGCTCGAATCGGAAAACGCCATCGGCACCGGCACCAGCTCGCGCAACAGCGAAGTCATCCATGCCGGCATCTACTACCCCGCCGGCTCGCTCAAGGCGCGGCTGTGCGTGCAGGGCAAAGACATGCTCTACGCCTACTGTGCCGAGCGCGGCGTGGCCCACCAGCGCCTGGGCAAGCTCATCGTTGCCACCAGCGCCGAGCAGGTGCCCCAACTTGCGGCCATCCAGGTCAAGGCCGCGGCCAATGGCGTGCACGACCTGCGCCCGCTCAGCGCCGCCGAGGCGCGCGCCATGGAGCCCGCGCTCCATTGCGAAGCCGCGCTGCTCTCACCGAGCACCGGCATCGTCGACAGCCACGGCCTCATGCTGGCGCTGCAGGGCGATCTGGAAAACGCGGGCGGCTTGCTGGCGCTGTGTTCGCCGGTGCAGCGCATCGGCGTGGGGCAGGGCACGGCCAGCCACCCGCTGCGCGTGGTGGCCGAAGACGGCACCGAGCTCGCCGCGCGCTGTGTCGTCAACGCCGCGGGCCTGCATGCGGTGGCGCTGGCGCGGCGCACCGAGGGGCTTGACCCCAGCCGCTTGCCCCAGGCCTGGTACGCCAAGGGCAACTACTTCACGCTGGCGGGAAAGGCCCCGTTCTCGCGCCTGATCTACCCGGTGCCCGAAGCCGCGGGCCTGGGCGTGCACCTCACGCTCGACCTTGGCGGTCAGGCCAAGTTCGGGCCGGATGTGCAGTGGGTCGACGGCCCGGCCGACCTGCAGGTCGACCCGCGCCGCGGCGAGGCCTTCTACGCCGAGGTGCGCCGCTACTGGCCCGCGCTGCCCGATGGCGCGCTGCAGGCGGGCTATGCCGGTCTGCGGCCCAAGATCAGCGGGCCCGGCGAGCCGGCGGCCGACTTTTTGCTCCAGGGCCCGCGCGAACACGGCGTGGCGGGCCTGGTCAACCTGCTGGGCATCGAGTCGCCGGGGCTCACGAGCAGCCTCGCGATCGCGGCCGAGGTGCTCGCGCAGCTGGCCTGATCGCTTGCGGGACAGCCCATTGCGCGGGGCCACTCCTAAGATGGCCCATCCCATTGCCCCGCCCCGCCATGCACCCCCTCGACGAAGCGATTGCCCTGCAGCCCCACGCGCCCGGTGCGTTCACCGGCGCCACCCACCCCGCCTATGCCAACATGGTCGGGCCCTTTGGCGGCACCACCGCCGCGCAGCTCTTGCAGGCCGCCTGCCTGCACCCCGAGCGCATCGGCGAACCGGTCGCGCTCACCGTGAACTTCGCGGCCCCCGTGGCCGAGGGCGAGATCCGCTTTCTCGCGCGCGCCGCGCGCACCAACCGCTCCACCCAGCACTGGCTGGTCGAGGCGCAACAAGATGGGGCGGTGGTGGCCACGGCCAGCGCGGTGTTCGCGCTGCGGCGCGAAACCTGGTCGGCGCTCGAGGCCACCATGCCGCAGGGCCTGCCGCCCGTGGACCACCTGAGCCGCATGCCCGTGCACGGCCTCATGCCCTGGCCGCAACGCTACGACATGCGCTTCGTCGACGGGCCTTTTCCCGAATTCGACGAAAAGGAGCAGACGCATTCGCGCTCCTGTCTGTGGGTGCGCGACGAGCCTGCGCGGCCGATGGATTTTGCTTCGCTTGCCGCGATGAGCGACAGCTTCTTCCCGCGCATCTACGTGCGCCGGCGTCGCCGCGTGCCGATCGGCACCGTGACGCTGACCACCTATTTCCATGCCGACAGCGCGCTGCTCGCCGAGGTCGGCGCGCGCCATGTGCTGGGCGTGGCCAAGGCGCTCAATTTCCGCCACGGCTACTTCGATCAGACGGGCGAGCTCTGGAGCCCCGAGGGCCATTTGCTCGCGAGCACGCACCAGCTCGTGTATTTCAAGGACTGAGTTCGCGACCCTTGATCTGGCGCAAACCCCGGGCCAGGACGCGCGGGGGACCTCTTGAAAAATCTCGGTGCGCAGGCATGTAGGCCTCAACCGAACTTTTTTGAAAGGACGCAAGATGAACGCCCTGACCCAACGCGGCAGCCTGTTCGACGAACTCTTCAAGGACCTCGCCCCCGGTTTTTACGTGCGCCCGCTGCACGGCGATGCGCTGCCCAGCCCCGCGCAGATCAAGCTCGACGTCAAGGAGTCGCCCGAGGCCTACACCGTGATGGCCGAACTGCCTGGCGTGCCGCGCGAGGACATCCAGGTGACGATCGACGGTGGCCTGGTGACCATCAGCGCCGAGGTCAAGCAGCAAGACGCGCAGACCGAAGGCGAACGCGTGCTGCGCAGCGAGCGCTATTTCGGCCAGGTGGCGCGCCGCTTCAGCCTGCCGGTCGAGATCGACCAGGCCCAGGCCAAGGCCCGGTACGACCACGGTGTGCTCACGCTGACGCTGCCCAAGCAGGTCGCGGCCGGCGCGCACCGGCTGACCATCGACTGAGGCCCCTCAGCGCGCCTTCATCTGCTGCAGTGCGCTCGCGACCTCGGTCACGAGCGCCGGGCCCTTGTAGATCAGGCCCGTGTAGAGCTGCACCACATCCGCCCCCGCGCGGATCTTTTCGATCGCGTCGTGTCCGCTCAGGATGCCGCCCACGCCGATGATCGGGAACTGCGGGCCCAGCGCCGCGCGCAACAGACGGATCACGCGGTTGCTGGCTTCACGCACCGGTGCGCCCGACAGGCCGCCGGTTTCTTCGGCGTGCGGCAGGCCGCTCACCGCGTCGCGCGCCAGCGTGGTGTTGGTCGCGATGACGCCGTCCATGCCGTGCTTTTGCAGCGTGGCGGCGATCACGCCGACCTGGGTTTCGTCGAGGTCGGGCGCGATCTTGAGGAACATCGGCACGCGCCGGCCGTGCTCAGCCGCCAGGGCCTCGCGGCGCGCGCTGAGCGCGCCCAGCAGGCCGTCCAGTGCCTCGTCGCTTTGCAGTGCGCGCAAGTTTTTGGTGTTGGGGCTGGAGATGTTCACCGTCACATAGTCGGCGTGCGGGTAGACGCCCGCCAGTGCGATCAAATAGTCGTCGGTCGCGTGCTCGATCGGCGTGACCGCGTTCTTGCCGATGTTCAGGCCCAGAAGTCTCCGAGGACCGTGGCCCTGCTGGCGAAAGTGCGCCTTCTTCACATTGGCGATGAAGGCGTCGAGCCCCTCGTTGTTGAAGCCCAGGCGGTTGATCAGCGCCTGCGCCTCGGGCAGGCGGAACATGCGCGGCTGCGGGTTGCCCGGCTGCGCCTTGGGCGTCACGGTGCCGACCTCGACAAAGCCGAAGCCCATGGCGCCCAGGCCGTCGATGCAGCGCGCGTTCTTGTCCAGGCCGGCGGCCAGGCCCACGCGGTTGGGGAAGGGCAGGCCCGCCAGCGTCACCGGGTCGGCCACGAAGGGCTGGCGGTAGGCGCGGTCGAGCAGGGTGTTCTGGGTGCGGGCCACATTGGCCAGCGTGAACTCGTGGGCCTCTTCGGCGTCCATCTTGAACAGGAAAGCGCGGGCCAGGGCGTAGGGGATCGGGGACATCTTGGATAATCGCGGGTTGTCGTCTCGGGGCGTGCCCCCGATTGTCTCAGACCCCCATCGCCCTTGACCCCATGACCCAAGACGAACTCAAGACCCTGGTTGGCCAGGCCGCCCTGCAATACGTTGTGCCCGGCGAGGTCGTTGGCGTGGGCACCGGCTCCACGGTCAACAAGTTCATCGACGCGCTGGCCAGCATGAAGGACCGGATCCCGGGCGCGGTCTCGAGTTCCGAAGCTTCCACCCAGCGCCTGCTGGCCTTGGGCATTGCGGTGTTCGACTGCAACCGCGTCGAGCGCCTGTCGGTCTACATCGATGGCGCCGACGAGATCGACCACCGGGGCCACATGGTCAAGGGCGGCGGCGCCGCGCTCACGCGCGAGAAGATCGTGGCGGCCCAGTCGGACAAATTCGTTTGCATCGCCGACGAGAGCAAGCTGGTCAAGGCGCTGGGCGCCTTCCCGCTGCCGGTCGAGGTCATTCCCATGGCCAGCGCGCGCGTGATGCGCCAGTTTGCCGCCATGGGCGGCAGCGCCGCCCTGCGCCTCAAAGACGGCCAGCCGCTCGTGACCGACAACGGCCAGCACATCGTCGATGTGCGTGGCCTCACGATCACCGACCCGCTGGCCTTCGAGACCGAAGTCAACCAGTGGCCCGGTGTCGTCACGGTGGGCGTGTTCGCCCACCAAAAAGCCCAGGTCTGCCTGCTGGGCACGACCGCCGGCGTCAAGACCCTGAACTTCTGATTTTTCTTTTTCATTCCCCATGCGTACGACCTTCAACCGCCGTGCGGCGCTGGCACTCGCTTGCGCCGCTTTTTCATCGCTCACACCGCTCGCATGGGCCCAAACCGCGGCCCCCATCAAGCTGGCCATGGTCGAGGCCCTGTCCGGTCCTTTCGCCAACACCGGCGAAGCGGTGCTGCGCAACATCGCCTGGGCCATCGAGCGCGTGAACGCGCGCGGCGGCGTCAAGACCGCGCAGGGCGCGCGTCCGCTCGAACTGCTGCGCTACGACAGCAAGGGCCAGAACGAAGAGGCGCTCACCGCGCTGCGCTCGGCCATCGACGACGGCGCGCAGGTGGTGCTGCAGGGCAACTCTTCGGCGCAGGCGCTGGCGCTCATCGACGCCATCAACAAGCACAACGAGCGCGAGCCGGGCAAGCGCGTGCTGTTTCTCAACTATTCGGCGGTCGAGCCCTCGCTGACCAACGAGAAATGCAGCTTCTGGCATTTCCGCTTCGATGCGCATGCCGACATGCGCATGGCCGCGCTGATGCAGGTGCTCAAGGCCGACCAGAGCGTCAAGTCGGCCTACCTGATCGGGCAGGACTACAGCTTTGGCCAGGCGGTGCTGCGCGAGGCGCGCCGCCAGATCGAGGCGCAGCGCCCCGACATGAAGATCGTTGGCGAAGAGCTGCACCCGGTGGGCCGTGTGAAAGACTTTTTGCCCTACGCCTCCAAGATCAAGGCCAGTGGCGCGCAGGCGGTCATCACCGGCAACTGGGGCAATGACCTCACGCTGCTGGTCAAGGCCGCGCGCGAGGCCGGCTATGAGGGCAAGTTCTACACCTTCTACGGCAACGCGCTGGGTGCGCCGGCGGCGATTGGCGAAGCCGGCGTGGGCCGCGTGATCGCGGTGGCCGACTGGCTGCCCAATGTGCCGGGCAAGGAGAGCGCGGCCTTCTACAAGGCTTTTCGCGAGCGCTTTGCCAAACCCAGCGAAGACTATGTGCACCTGCGCATGCAGCTGATGGTCGAGGCGCTGGTACAGGCCATCGAAAAAGCGGGCGGCAGCGAGCCGCTGGCCGTGGCCACCCAGCTCGAAAAAGCCAAGGTCAGCATGGCCGGGCAGGGCGGCTATATGCGCGCCGAGGACCACCAGTTCCAGCAGCCGCTGGTGGTGGGCCTGATGCAGCGCCAGGGCGAGAGCGGCGTGCCTTTCGATGTGGAAGGCTCGGGCTACGGCTTCAAGGTCATCCAGACGCTCAAGCCCGAGCAGGCGCGCCTGCCGCACAGCTGCAAGATGGCGCGGCCCTGAGCCCGGGGCCGCCTGGCCTCACTTGGCCGTTTTGCCCAGACTGTCCTTGAGCTCTTTCATCTTGGCGCTCAGCGGGCCAAACGGCCCATATTTGTGCTGCTCAGCGCTCATGCCCGTGACATAGGGGGCAAACGCGGCGTCCACCGGCTTGTTCCAGCGCGCAGGGAAGTCGCGCTCCAGATGCGGCTTGGCTTTGCGTGGCTGGCTCAGCACAAAGGCCGCCACGTCGTACGCTTCGTCGTCACTGAGTTGCGGTTGACCGTGCGCAGCGCCCAGCGGCATATTGGTTTTGATGAAGGCCGATGCGGTGAGCAGCCGGTTCATGCCCGCGCCGGTGTTGAAGCTGTCCTGGCCCCACAGCGGCGGAAACGCGTAGCCCGTGGCGCTGCCCACCGGACCGTTGCGCACGCCCTGGCCTTTGTCGCCGTGGCAGCTCGCGCATTTCTCGGCATAGACCTGGCCGCCCGCCACCGTGTCGGCCCGGCGCTCTGGTGCCTTGAAAGGCGGCAGGCCCTGACCCTGGACCTTGGCGCCCACCGGCACGTCCCTGGACAGGAAGTGCATGTAGGTGACGAAGGCCTTCATCTCGCGGCTGTCCAGCGGCAGTGGCTTGCCCGCCATGCTGCGTTCCATGCAACCGTTGACGCGCTCTTCGATGGTGCTGACCTCATCTTCGCGACCGCGGTATTGGGGGAAGGTGGCGTGCGTGCCGACCCAGGGCATGGCAAAAGGCTTGGTGCCGCCGGCCTCGTGGCAGGAGACACAGGCCAGGTTGTTGCCGGCGTAGCGCATTTTGGGGTTCTTCACCTCGGGGCCGATGTGGGCAAAGGTGCGCTCTGACAGCTCCTGGCCGTAGCGCACGAGTTTGCCGTAATGGTCATCGGGCAGGCTGCGCGTGTCATAAGCCTCGGGGGCGGCGATGGTCCAGGCTTTGGCGGCGGGGACCTGGGCATGGGCGGTGACGCCGAGCGCGATCAGGGCGAGGGTGGCAAATCGTTTCATCCAAAACTCCATCAGGACTGCGTCACGGCGGGGGCCGCGATCTGTGCACAGGCTAGGCTTTGAATATTCGTCAGAACTGATAAATCTCAAATCGCGGCTGCTGTGTGCACCGACACTGATCTGTGTCAAGCCATCGGCGTGGTGCGCGGCTGTCCCCAGCGGATGTGGGCCAGCTTGTGGATAAACCCCCGAACAACTCGCGCAGGCCGCATCCCGCCTGGTCCGGCCGGCATTGCCTAAAAAAGCGGCAGTTTGCGGGCGACATCTGGGCGACACCGCGGCGTCAGAGCCCGGTGCTACCCTGAAGCCATGAACCGCGCCGCCACCGACCTCATCGACTCGCGCCAGGCCGCCTGGCGCCTGCTGGTGACGCTGGGCCTGATGACCTTGGGTGGCAGCGGCATGTACACCGTGGCCGTGGTGCTGCCCGCGGTGCAGGCCGAGTTCGGCGTCTCGCGCGCCGACGCTTCGCTGCCCTACACCCTGATGATGCTGGGTTTTGGCCTGGGCGGCGTCTTCATGGGCCGCTGGGCCGATAAGGCGGGCGTGCATGTGCCCGCCGCGGTGGGCGGGCTGGCGCTGGGCGCGGGCTTCATTCTCGCGGGCCTGTCGGGCAGCATTTGGACGTTCGCGATCGCCCACGGGCTCTTGCTCGGCCTCCTGGGCAGTGCCTCGACCTTCGCGCCATTGGTGGCCGACACCTCGCTGTGGTGGCACAAATACCGGGGCCGTGCGGTCGCGGTCTGTGCCAGCGGCAACTACGTGGCGGGCACCGTCTGGCCGGCACTCGCGCAGCGCGGCGTCGAAGCCTATGGCTGGCGCCCGACCTACATGGCGCTGGGCCTGGTGTGCGGTGCGGGCATGGTGGGCCTGAGCTGGTTCATGCGCCAGCGCCCGCCGTTGCCCGCGGCGCCGGCGGCCGGTTCGGCCGCGTCCGAGGCCCTGCAAAAACCGTTTGGCTTGCCGATCGGGCAGGCCCATGCGCTCTTGTGCATCGCGGGCCTGGCCTGCTGTGTGGCCATGGCCATGCCGCAGGTGCACATCGTGGCGTACTGCACCGACCTCGGTTTTGGCGCGGCGCGGGGCGCCGAGATGCTCTCGCTCATGCTGGCCTGCGGCATCGTGAGCCGCTTGGTGTCGGGCGTGATCTGCGACCGCATCGGCGGCCTGCGCACGCTGGCGCTGGGCTCGCTGTTGCAGGGCGTGGCGCTGCTGCTGTTCCTGCCTTTTGACGGCCTGGTCTCGCTGTACATCGTGTCGGCGCTGTTCGGCCTGTTCCAGGGCGGCATCGTGCCCAGCTACGCCATCATCGTGCGCGAGCATTTCCCGCCGGCCGAGGTCGGCAGCCGTGTCGGCGCGGTCATCATGGCCACGCTGGTGGGCATGGCGCTGGGCGGCTGGATGTCGGGCAAGGTGTTCGACCTCACGGGTTCCTACCACGCGGCCTTCATCAATGGCACGCTGTGGAACCTGCTGAACTTCAGCATTGCGGTGTGGCTGCTGTGGCGCATGCGCGGCGGGCCGCGCGGCCTGCAGCCGGCCTGAAGCCTTTCAAGGAGTGGAGACGATGGAAGCCTCCTGGCAATGCGGCGCGGTTTCGGTCTACCTGGGGGCGCAGTCGGGCAAATACCCCGATGGCAACCAGGTGCTGGTGCAGGGCGCCGACACCCGCGTGGCCTTTGACACGCCGCTGGTCGCCAACCGCATTGGCCAAGCTTTCGACACGGTGGATCTGGTGATCCTCGGCCATGTGCATGAAGACCACATGGCCGGCCTGCACCGCGTGCCGCAGGCGCGTGTGCAGGTGCACGCGGCCGATCTGGCCGCCGCGCAATCGTGGGACGGCCTGTGCGCGCACTACGGTTACGCCCAGCCGGTGCTCGACGCGCTGCACGACATCGTGCAGCGCGATTTCTTTTACTGCCCGCGCCCCGACGCCACCGCCTACCAGGACGGCAGCGTGTGGGCGCTGGGCGGTGGCGTGCGCGTGCGCGCCCACCACCTGCCGGGCCATACCTCGGGCCACTGCGCGCTGGTGGTCGAGAGCGAGGGCGTGGCCTTCATCGGCGACATCGACCTCACGGGCTTCGGCCCCTATTACGGCGATGCGACCTCGAGCCTGGCGCAGCTGCGCCAGAGTCTGCGCCGTGTGGCCGAGATCGAGGCGCGCGCCTGGGTGACCTCGCACCACCGCGCGGTGGTGACCGAGCGCGAGAAGTTTCTGGCCGACCTCGCACGTTTTGCGGCCAAGGTCGACGAGCGGTCGGACAAGCTGCTGGCCTATTTGCAAGACGGCCCGCAAAGCCTCGAACAACTTGCCGCGCGGCGCGTGCTCTACCCGCTGGGTTTCGAGCTGCCTTATGTGGAGAGCGCCGAGCGCAACACCATCGCCATGCACCTGCAGGAGCTGCAGGCGGCGGGCCGTGTGGCCTGCGACGCGCAGGGGCGCTACCACCGCGTTTGATGCGCATGGCCACCGGGGAAAGCCCTGACGCGCCGTTTCCCTGCGGCACGGTCGGATGGCACTAGAATTCCCCGACCGATCGGTTGGTTAATTCCGATCCAATCCCATTCCATTCCCGAAAGCCCCCCATGACCGCAGTCCTCCAGAGTTTCATCGCCGGCCGCTGGATCGGCCAGCAAGCCGCCCAGAACCTGCGCAGCGCCATCAACGGCAGCCCCGTGGCCGCTGCGCACGCTGACGCCCTCGACTTTGGCGAGGCGGTGCACTACGCGCGCACCGTGGGCCTGCCGAATCTGCTGAAACTCGACTTTCAGGAGCGCGCCCAGCGCCTCAAAGCCCTGGCCAAATACCTGGGTGAGCACAAGGAGCAGCTCTACGCGATTTCGGCCCACACCGGCGCCACGCGCGCCGACAGCTGGGTCGACATCGAAGGCGGTGCGGGCACGCTGTTCGCCTATTCGAGCATGGGCAGCAACGAGTTGCCCAGCGGCAACCTGATCCACGAAGGCCCGGCCTTCCCGCTGGGCAAGAAGGGCGGTTTTGCGGGCACCCACATCCTGGTGCCGCGCGGCGGCATCGCGGTGCACATCAACGCCTTCAATTTCCCCATCTGGGGCCTGCTCGAAAAATTCGCGCCCAGCTTCCTGGCCGGCATGCCCTGCATCGGCAAGCCCGCCACGGCCACCAGCTACCTGACCGAGGCCATGGTGCGCCTGGTCGAGCAGTCGGGTATCCTGCCGGCGGGCAGCTTGCAGCTGGTGATCGGCTCGACCGGTGACCTGCTCGACCGCCTCAATGGCCAGGACGTGGTGACCTTCACCGGCTCGGCCGACACCGCCGCCAAGCTGCGCGTGCACCCGAACGTGGTCAAGCACAGCATTCCCTTCAACGCCGAGGCGGACTCGCTCAACTGCGCGATCCTCGCGCCCGATGTGACGCCGGACGACGAGGAGTTCGACCTGTTCATCAAAGAAGTCGCCCGCGAGATGAGCGTCAAGGCGGGTCAAAAGTGCACCGCGATCCGCCGCGCCATCGTGCCGCGCCAGCACCTCGATGCTGTGGCCGAAAAACTCAAGGCCCGCCTGGCCAAGATCGTGGTGGGCGACCCCAGCGTCGAAGGCGTGAAGATGGGCGCGCTGGCCTCGCACGCGCAGCAGGCCGATGTGGCCGAGCGCGTGGCCCTGCTGCGCCAAAGTGCCGAACTCGTGTTTGGCGGCGGTGCTGACTTTGCGCCGGTGGGCGAGGGCGTGGCGCAAGGCGCCTTCTTCCAGCCCACGCTGCTGCTGTGCCAAAAGCCTTTGCAGACCGACAGCGTGCACGACGTCGAGGCCTTTGGTCCCGTGAGTACCCTCATGCCTTATGACGGCATCGACGAAGCCCTGCAACTGGCCGCGCGTGGCCAGGGCAGCCTGGTGGGCACCTTGGTCACGAAAGACCCGCAAGTGGCCGCGCGTGTGATCCCCGTGGCCGCTGCGCTGCACGGCCGCCTGCACATCCTCGACCGCGAAGCGGCGGTCGAATCCACCGGCCACGGCTCGCCGCTGCCCCCGCTCAAGCACGGTGGCCCCGGCCGCGCAGGCGGCGGTGAAGAACTCGGCGGCATGCGCGCCGTCAAGCACCTGATGCAGCGCACCGCGCTGCAAGGCTCGCCCAGCATGATCGCCGCCGTCACCGGCGAGTACATGCGCGGTGCCAAACTGATCGAAACCGGCACCCACCCCTTCCGCCGCCATTTCGAAGACCTGCAGATCGGCGAGAGCCTGCTCACCCACCGCCGCACCGTCAGCGAGGCCGACATCGTGATGTTCGGCGGCCTGTCGGGCGACTATTTCTACATGCACTTCGACGAAATCGCCGCCAAGGATTCGCCTTTTGGCAAGCGCATCGCGCACGGCTACTTCGTGCTGTCGGCGGCGGCGGGCCTGTTTGTCTCGCCCGCGCCGGGTCCGGTGCTGGCCAACTACGGCCTGGACACGCTGCGTTTCGTCAAGCCCGTGGGCATTGGCGACACCATCCAGGCGCGCCTGACCGCCAAGCGCAAGATCGACCGCAACAAGAAAGACGCCAAGGGCGTTGGTCAGGGCGTGGTCGCCTGGGACGTGGAAGTCACCAACCAGGACGGCGAGCTCGTGGCCAGCTACGACATCCTGACCCTGGTGGCCAAGCGCAGCTGAGGTTTCAGCACAGCACTGCCACAATGGCCGGATGAACTGGTACGACCGACACATCCTGCCCTGGCTGATCGACATCGCCTGCGGCCTGCCCATGGTGCAGGCCAAGCGGCGTGAACTGGTGCCGCAGGCCCGCGGTCGTGTGCTCGAAATCGGCATGGGCACGGGCCGCAACCTGCCGTTTTACGACCGCTCCAAGCTGACCCAGCTGGTTGGCGTGGACCCGGCGTTGCAGATGCACCGCCTGGCGCAGCGGCGCAGCGCGCGGGCGGGCCTTGAGGTTGAACTGGTCGGCTTGTCGGCCGAGCGCCTGCCGCTGCCCGACGACCACTTTGATACCGTGGTCTGCACCTACACGCTGTGCAGCATCCCCGACGCGGCCGCGGCCCTGCACGAGGTGCGGCGCGTGCTCAAGCCGGGTGGCCGCTTTTTGTTTTGCGAGCACGGCCGTGCGCCCGACGCGGCACTGGCGCGCTGGCAAGAGCGCATCGAGCCGCTGTGGCGTCCGCTGGCCGGGGGCTGTCACCTCACGCGCGATGTGCCGCTCTTGCTGCGCGACGCTGGCCTGAAAGCGCAGGTGGACCAGGGCTACCTCAGCGGCCCACGGCTGTTGACCTACCACTATTGGGGACAGGCGAGCAAGGCCTGAACCTGGCCCCGACACCGCCAAAGCACCATGAAAAAAGCCCTCACCGTGAAGTGAGGGCTTGTCGCTCAAGCAGCGGGGCGCTTACATCGAATCGATAAAGCTGCGCAGCTTGTCGCTGCGGCTGGGGTGCTTGAGCTTGCGCAGGGCCTTGGCTTCGATCTGGCGGATGCGCTCGCGCGTCACGTCGAATTGCTTGCCCACTTCTTCGAGCGTGTGGTCGGTGGACATTTCGATGCCGAAGCGCATGCGCAGCACCTTGGCTTCGCGCGGCGTAAGGCTGTCGAGGATGTCCTTGACCACATCGCGCAGGCCCGCCTGCAGCGCGGCGTCCACCGGCGCGGTGTGGGTGGTGTCCTCGATGAAATCGCCCAGGTGGCTGTCGTCGTCGTCGCCGATGGGGGTTTCCATCGAGATCGGCTCCTTGGCGATCTTCATGATCTTGCGGATCTTGTCCTCGGGGATCTCCATCTTCTCGGCCAGGATCGAGGCATCGGGCTCGAAGCCATGTTCCTGCAGGTGCTGGCGCGAGATGCGGTTCATCTTGTTGATGGTCTCGATCATGTGCACCGGGATGCGGATGGTGCGCGCCTGGTCGGCGATCGAGCGCGTGATCGCCTGGCGGATCCACCAGGTCGCATACGTCGAGAACTTGTAGCCGCGGCGGTATTCGAATTTGTCCACCGCCTTCATCAGGCCGATGTTGCCTTCCTGGATCAGGTCGAGGAACTGCAGGCCGCGGTTGGTGTACTTCTTGGCGATGGAGATCACCAGGCGCAGGTTGGCCTCGACCATCTCCTTCTTGGCGCGGCGGGCCTTGG
>JACCDX010303495.1_pt1 | contig 41836 bp, 44 predicted proteins | sample 7449681 | NCBI WGS metagenome assembly JACCDX01 (sample SAMN15323450, study PRJNA562643) | freshwater metagenome | isolation source: river surface water | place: USA:Blue River Watershed | collected 2017-08-18
CTCTTCGTCATATTCGATCTTGGCGTGAAAGCCGTCAACTGTCATCGTGTTCATGGTTCTACTCCGTGCTGCTCTAGCCATTTGCGAATGCTTGCGACTGCGCCTTTGTCGGTGTTGGGGGATGGGTGAGGTCTGTGGAAAACCCGAACTTCCCCATACAACACCACCGCCACGCGGCTTCCTTCTCGCTCGCTGACCTCTGCACCCAACTCCTGAAACATGGCTTCAATGTCGCGCCACTGAACGTTGGCGCTGGTTGGCCTTGCAAAGATCAGAGCGAGGGTCCGTTGGTATTTGCGCTTCACGATTGAATGGTACTATTTTATGGTACCTTGATCAAGGGTTGAGCTGTTGAAACCCACGCACATGCTAGGCGACACGCGGGTGCGACCCTCCATTTGGGCTGCGAAGGGTTGCGGGTCGTTGGATGGCTTGATGCGCTTGGGGGCGTCGGTGGCGACAAGGGCGATGGGGCATTCAGGGTCAGTCATGACGAATCAGCCTGACATCCAAATCATCAACGAAATCGATCAACACCTCCCTGCTGATCCGAGGATTTTTGCTGACCATTCATGCACCTAAACATGAATTTGGCGACCACCAGCAAACGCCCAGTTTTCCCAAGTTGTTTCTTTGAATACCACCATGACATCCTCCGGGTTGTGACCGGCATTTGAGAGGCTTTCGGACAGCTTGCTGAGAAACTGTTTCTTGACCTTCACGCTGCGACCTGCGGAAAGAACAATCTCAAGGAGTACAAAGTCGTCCGTTCTGCGGCCTTGCACGTCTGGATAAGAACGGTCAAATCGAAAGTCCTCTGGTGATAGCTCTAACACGCGGTGAAATCGGTCTGCCTCAGGCACACCGATGCTGACAAGGGCCTCGTGCACGGCACCGAGAACGGAATCTTTGAATTGCAGTGACTTTGGGCGAAGCACGGTGAGTGTGACCAGTGGCATGATTTTTCGAGTTTGTAAGTTGTCTATTTCGAAGACACTATAAACTTAGTATTAAATCTAAATAATTATTTTTGGTGGCGAATCCATCCAATGAGCCCAGTCACTCAATGACTGTCGCAACCGGATTGAAATGCGCATGATTGAAGTGGCCCCTTTCATGTCACAACGGGACCACCAGGCTAGGGCACTAGAAAGTTGGCCAAAAGCTTGACCTATTTGTTTGCCGCTCAGGCTCGTCATAAGCTCACAGGCATCCTCCGCTCCCGCAGCCGCTGCTTGACTTGTTGCATAAGGCCGAACGTTCTTGTGCTGGACGGGCTACTGGCAAACACACCCGAACTAAAACCAAAAGACATCCGCAACTAAATAGCACTTCGAGGTCCAGCGTATTTGGATAGGTGGTTCGATGGATAAGGCTTAACTTTCGATCTAAACGGGCGACGAAGGCAGGACCCCAGGTCCGGGCTGGTGGCTTGCCGTTGGCGCTCCGCTTGAGCGAGGGGTTAGGCATCACTCCACTTGCCCTTGCGCCAGTCGCCATGTGGAAGAGCCCGTTCCTGGACAAGTTCTTCGTAGCGAAGCCCGGCTCGCAGCGTTGCCAGTAAGGCAGCAGAGCCTTGATTCAGGATGAAGTGCTCGTATCCCCACTCGCTTCCGTTGTAGTGGGCTTCTATCGCGTTCATATAGTCTCGGACGGTTTCTAGGGCGTCTTCGATCATTTGCCGAGACACGCCGGGAAGTGGCTGAGGCAACTGCTTCATCGCAGTCGGGAGGTCTAAGTGTGCCAGTGTCTTGTGCCGCCGCACACGGAACACTTGGCACTGGCCATGAATCTTGTCGAGAAGCGGACGGCACTTGACCGTCAGAGCGGGATCGCCATGCAGGTGAAGCTGAGATTGAAGCTGTTCGAGCGACAGGTTATCGTGTTTCCCGCTCTTTGGAGGATCGGTTAGCTTGCTCAGGCAGACTTGTACTTCGTCAAACAGCACTTCCTGAATGATGTAGAAAAAAGTGCCGGCCGCTTCATTCAGAAGTTCGATTCTCTTCGGGCTTTCCGCAAACAGATCCCTGTACGTCAGCCACCGTCCGTGCAACCACGTGATTTCAGATCGAAGCTCATCGTAGATAGCGATGAAATGCGCTGGAATCTTTGAAGAGGTGGCGGGCGAAGACATTTTGTTTGTGATGCTTAACGTTCGAGCTAAGCGGGCGACAGCGGCAGGCTGGAGAAAATGAATCGTGTACCGCCAGACCGGGCCTGGTGGCCTAGCGTTGGCGCTCCACTTGATCGAGGGGTTAGGCCTCAACTTAGTAGTAGCCGCCCCGACGGACTGGAGGAAGTTCAAAACGCTGTTGTAGCTTGACAGGGAACTGGGCTTCGCAGCCGGGGCATCTATAGGTCCCGGCCATGACGCGGTTGTCCTGCAAAATCTGAACTTCGGCTTTGTTGAAGCAGCTTGGGCATGCGAAGTGTTCAGGTTGTTCTGTAAATCTGAAAACGACGGCGCTACCGGGTGTGGACACCAACTCATATTGAGCCGCCCTGTTGCTCCAATTCTTGGCGATGGCTAATTCATCCCGAAGCTGATCTCGCTCCTGTTGCAGTTCTGCGAGTTTCTCTCGAAGCATAAAGAGTGCGTCTTGAACTTCGCCGAGTTTCACCTGCGCCTCAAGTATCTTGGGCCGAGACTCAGAGTCGACCTTTGCGTCAAACAAGGTACCAAGAATCTCCTTAGCTGCTTTGAGTCCTTGATATGCGCCGGCGAGAGAGATCGGGTCCATAGGTGTATTTGTTATGGCTTGACGAAAAGTAGATCGCAAAACCCAGTGAATACATCCGGACCGGTTAATACATCATCTTGATGAAATGCCTGCAAGCAGCTAGCGCCTTGGCCCAAAGGCTCATTTGCTCTGTCTTCGTATTGGTAGAGATTTGCCATGAAACTCAGTGCCCTATCCTTGCAGTTCATCCACTTGCTTGACCAGCTGAGAGAGTGTTTTCATTATCAGCACTATAGCCTCAAAAAATGATCATTAATTAATTAAAATATGCGGTAAATTATATTTATTTTAAATAAAAATCACTCATCCTCTCCGTGCCTTCTGGGATGAATCATTGGGGTCAAACGCAAGCAACATGAAGAAAGGTTAACTGCTCAGCCCAACCAGCTCACAACCTCACAGGTATCCCCCGCTCCCGCATCCGTTGCTTGGCCTGCTGCACGGTGTATTCGCCGTAATGAAAGATGCTGGCGGCCAGCACCGCATCTGCGCCGCCGGTTTGAATGCCATCGGCCAAGTGGTCCAAGTTGCCGACACCGCCGGAGGCAATCACCGGCACGGGCACCGTGTCGCTCACTGCTCGGGTCAGCTCTAAATAGAAGCCACTTTTGGTGCCGTCGCGGTCCATGCTGGTGAGCAATATTTCGCCCGCGCCGTGTTCGGCCATTTGCGTGGCCCAGGCCACCGCGTCCAGCCCCACGTTTTTGCGGCCACCGTGGCTGTACACATCCCAACCCGGGCCCATGGGTTGCCCGTTCGCGCCCAAGCGCTGCTCGTCCTCAAGGCTGCGGCGCTTGGCATCAATGGCCACCACGATGCACTGCGCGCCGTATTTGGCCGACGCGTCGCGGATCACTTGCGGGTTGGCAATGGCCGCTGAGTTGAAACTGGTTTTGTCGGCACCGGCATTGAGCAAGCGTCGCACATCGTCTACGGTGCGCACCCCACCGCCCACCGTCAGCGGGCTGACCACCTGCGAGGCCACGGCTTCGATGATGTGCAAGATCACGTCCCGCCCATCGCTGGTGGCGGTGATGTCCAAAAAGGTGAGTTCGTCTGCGCCTTGCTCGTTGTAGCGGGCGGCAATTTCCACCGGGTCACCCGCATCGCGCAGTTCGACAAAGTTGATGCCTTTGACCACCCGTCCGGCGGTCACGTCCAGACAGGGAATGATGCGTTTGGCGAGCATGTCAGCCGTTCAGCTCGTCGGCGCGGGCTTGGGCTTTTTCAAAGTCGAGGTCGCCGCTGTAGATGGCGCGGCCACAAATCACACCCTCAATGCCCTCGTCTTCCACCGCGCACAAGCCCTCTATGTCTTTCATATTGGACAAGCCGCCCGAAGCGATGATGGGAATGCTCAGGGCCTGCGCCAGCTTGACGGTGGCTTCGATGTTGATGCCACTCAACATGCCGTCGCGGCCAATGTCGGTGTAGATGATGGACTCAACGCCGTAGTCCTCAAACTTTTTGCCCAGGTCCACCACCTCGTGGCCGGTGAGTTTGCTCCAGCCATCGGTCGCCACTTTGCCGTCTTTGGCATCCAGCCCCACGATGATGTGGCCGCCAAATGCGCTGCACGCGTCTTGCAAAAAACCGGGGTTCTTCACCGCCGCCGTGCCGATGATGACGTAGCGGATGCCGCCATCGATGTATCGCTCTATGGTGTCCAAGTCGCGGATGCCGCCGCCCAGTTGCACCGGGATGTCGTCGCCCACGGCTTTCAAAATGCTGCGAATCGCGCTGTGGTTTTGCGGCTTGCCCGCAAACGCGCCGTTCAGGTCCACCAAATGCAAACGCCGAGCGCCTTTGTTCACCCATTGCAGCGCCATGTCGGCAGGGTCTTCACTGAAAACCGTGGATTGGTCCATGTCGCCTTGTTTGAGGCGAACGCAACGGCCGTCTTTGAGGTCAATGGCGGGGATAAGAAGCATGGTGTGAGGGTTGGGTAGCAGCGCCAAACGGGCCAGGGGCCAGCCCGTTCAGGGGTTCCAGTGGAGGAAGTTTCGGTAAAGGGTCAAACCTTGGGCTGCGCTTTTTTCGGGGTGGAACTGGGTGGCAAAAATATTATCCCTTGCCAAGGCGCTGGTAAAGCGGTGTCCATACTCGGTTTCCCCAGCACTGTGGCGCACATCAGACGGTTGGGCGTAAAAACTGTGCACAAAGTAAAAGTGGCTGCCATCGGCCACCCCCTGCCACAGGGCGTGGGGCTGGGTCTGAAACACCTGGTTCCAACCCATTTGGGGCACTTTGTACAAGCTCCCGTCGGGTTGGTGTTGCCCCGCCAGCTGAAACCGCCGCACCCGACCCGGGATGAGCCCCAGGCAGTCGGTGCCTTCGCCACTGAGGCCTTCTTCGCTGTGGTCGAGCAGCATTTGCATGCCCACACACACGCCAAACAAGGGTTTGCTGGCCGCTGCCTGGCGCACGCTGTCCATCAGGCCAGAGCGGGCCAGCTCGCGCATGCAGTCGCCCATCGCCCCTTGGCCGGGCAGCACCACCCGCTCGGCTTGGTCCACCACGGCGGCTTGGGCGGTGATGACCACCTGGTGCCCAGTGTCCTTGGCCACCGCCATGACGGCTTGGGCCACCGAGCGCAAATTGCCCATGCCGTAATCGACCACGGCCACGGTTTTCATGCGCATGGCACTTTCAGAGCGAGCCTTTGGTGGAGGCAATTTGGTCTGCCGCCCGTGGGTCGATTTGCAAGGCAGCGCGCAGGGCGCGGCCAAAGGCTTTGAACACGGTCTCGGCCTGGTGGTGGGCGTTTTCACCGCGCAAGTTGTCAATGTGCAGGCTGACAAAAGCGTGGTTCACAAAGCCTTGGAAAAACTCGAAAGTGAGCTGGGTGTCAAACGCGCCCACCATGCCGCTTTTGAACGGCACATGCATTTCAATGCCAGGGCGGCCCGAAAAATCCACCACCACACGGCTGAGGGCTTCGTCCAAGGGCACATAGGCGTGGCCGTAGCGCATGATGCCTCGTTTATCGCCCACGGCTTGCGCCACGGCCTGGCCCAAGGTGATGCCCACATCTTCCACGGTGTGGTGACCGTCGATGTGCAAATCGCCCTCGGCTTGGATGTCCAAATCGATCAATCCATGGCGCGCAATTTGGTCGAGCATGTGGTCAAAAAAACCAATGCCGGTGGACAAGTTGGACTGGCCTGTGCCGTCCAAATTGACTTTCACGCGGATGCGGGTTTCGCGGGTCTCGCGGCTGACATCGGCGGTGCGTGCATTCATGGTGGTGGGTGTCCGTGGGTGGTCAAACATTCAAGCGCTGGCCAAGTCGCGCAGGGCTCGGAGCAGCAATGAGTTTTCTTCGGGGGTGCCCACGGTCAAGCGCAGGCAGGCTTGCAGCAAGGGGTGCATTTTAGAAACGTTCTTGACCAGCACCCCACGCGCTTTGAGGCCATCAAACACCGCCTGCGCCTGTGTGTCCCCACCGGCCCATCGCACCAACACCATATTGGCATCGCTGGGAAAGGGCGTGGCCCCGGCAATGCCTTGCAAACCTTCGATCAGGCGTGTGCGCTCAGCGCGGATGGTGGCGGCTTGCGCTGCAAATGTGTCGGCATGCTCCAAAGCAAACAAGGCACATTCGGCATTGAGCACGCTGATGTTGTAGGGCGGGCGCAGTTTGTCCACCTCGTTCAACAAGGCCTGCGGCCCCAGCATGTAACCCAAACGCACACCGGCCAGGCCAAACTTGGACAAAGTGCGCATCAACAACACATGGCGGTGGGCATCGGGGTCGCGGCGGATTTCGTCCAACCAGGTGGCACTGGAAAACGGTTGATAGGCTTCATCGACCACCACCAAACCCCCATAAGCGCCCACTTGGGCGATCAGGCGGTGCATCACCTGTGCATCCCACAAATTGGCCGTGGGGTTGTTGGGGTAGGCCAAGTAAACCAAGGCCGGTTGGTGCTGTGCAATGGCCGCTTGCATGGCGGCCTCGTCCAACGCAAAGTTGGTTGCCAACGGCACGCCCACAAAACGCAGGCCTTGCAAACGCGCACTCATGGCGTACATCACAAAGCCAGGTTCAGGGGCCAAGATGGTGGCATCGGGCACATCGCAGGCCATGGCCAACAAAGCAATCAGTTCGTCCGAACCGTTGCCCAGCATCAGGGCATAACCGGGCGGCAGGCCCATGTGCTGGGCCAAGGCGTGTTTGAGGTCTTCGATGCGCTGGCCGGGGTAGCGGTTGACCGCCACTGCACCCAAACGCTGGCCCAGCGCGGCCTGCAGTGGCCCGGGCAAGGTAAAAGGGTTTTCCATCGCATCGAGCTTGACCATCCCCTGTGAAGGCTGGATGGCATAGGCATGCATCGACTGGATGTCTTGGCGAATGAAGCGAAGGGGGTTTGCAGACATGAGAGTGGGCAATTCTAAGGGCTGGGCCATGGGCATGCGCCCTTCGCCAAGCCTTTGACCGGGTGCAAAACTCCGCTCAAAACCTTGAGCAGGGCGCAGCCATTCAATGGGCTTTGAACCGAGGCGGCCGCTTTTCGGCAAATGCCTTGCGGCCTTCTTTGTAGTCCTCGCTCATGAAGCAGGCATCGACCATGGCCATGACCCGGTCCAAGTCGCGCTGGCCGGGGTCTTTGCGCAACTCCATCAGGGCGCGCTTGGCAGCGGCCAGGGTCAGCGGGGCGTTTTCGCACACATTGGCGGCGTATGCGTCCACCACCGCGTCGAGCTCCGCGGCCGTCGTGACCTGTTTGACCAAGCCCATGTGCAGCGCATCGGCCGCACCAAAAATGCGGGCGCTGTAGAACAAATCGGCGGTGTGGGCCACGCCCACCACCTCGGTGAAGCGCTTGATCCCATCAAAGGCATAGCCCAAGCCCAATCGGCCAGCGGGCATGCGAAAACGCACATCGTCCGAACAAATGCGCACATCACAGTTGAGGGCCAAACCCAGGCCGCCGCCCATGCACACACCTCGGATCTTGGCCAAGGTGGGTTTGGGGCAATCCAACACCGCCGCATAACCGGCCTCTGAGGCCTGGTTGTAGGTATTGGCTGCATCGCCGCCGGTGCGCTGGGTATCGAACTGGGAGATGTCGGCCCCCGAGACAAAGGCTTTTTCACCAGCGCCCGACAGCACGATCAAACGCACATCCGGGTCTTGGGCAAATTGGGCCATGGCCACGGGCAGGTCGCACCACATTTGGTAGTTGACCGCATTGAACTTGCCGGGGTTGTTGAACACCACATGGCCCACATGGCCTTGTTTGTGGGTTTGCAAATGGCCAACAACAGGGGTGGTTTCAGACATGGCGCGGTCCTTTGGGATCAGTTGTTTTTCAGCCGCATTTCCGCCGCACGCGCATGGGCTTGCAAGCCCTCGCCATGCGCCAGCACCGATGCGATGCGGCCCAGCACCTGGGCCCCTTGCTCGGACACTTCAATCAGGCTGCTGCGCTTTTGAAAGTCGTACACACCCAAGGGCGAGGAAAACCTAGCCGTGCCTGAGGTGGGCAGCACATGGTTGGGGCCTGCGCAATAGTCGCCCAAGCTCTCGCTGGTGAACGCACCCAGAAAAATAGCGCCAGCATGTTTGAGCAGCGGCTCCCACTGGTGTGGCTTGTCGCTGGAGACCTCCAAATGCTCGGGCGCGATGCGGTTGCTGTTGTCGCAAGCCTCTTGCATGCTGCGGGTGTGGATCAGCGCCCCACGGCCATTGAGCGAGGCCAAGATGATGTCTTTGCGCGGCATCTCGGGCAGCAGCCGGTCGATGGCCGCTTGCACCGCATCGATGTAGGCGGCATCGGGGCAGAGCAATATGCTTTGCGCCAGCTCATCGTGCTCGGCCTGGCTGAACAAGTCCATGGCCACCCAATCGGGCGGGGTGCTGCCATCGGCCAGCACCAAAATCTCGGAAGGCCCGGCGATCATGTCAATGCCCACAGTGCCAAACACCCGCCGCTTGGCCGCGGCCACATAGGCATTGCCCGGGCCTGTGATTTTGTCCACCGCAGGCACGGTGGCTGTGCCATAGGCCAAGGCCGCCACCGCCTGCGCGCCGCCAATGGTGAAGGCGCGGCTGACACCCGCCACATAGGCCGCTGCCAACACCAATGGGTTTTTTTCGGCCTTGGGCGTGGGCACCACCATGATGATGTCGGCCACCCCCGCCACATGCGCCGGAATGGCATTCATCAACACACTAGAGGGGTAGGCGGCTTTGCCACCGGGCACATAAATGCCCACCCGGTCCAGGGGGGTGACTTTTTGGCCCAGCAGCGTGCCGTCGGCATCGCGGTAGGACCAGCTTTCGCCCGAGGCTTTTTTCTGCGCCTCGTGGTAGGCGCGCACCCGCGCCGCAGCCGATTGCAAAGCCTGTTGCTGCGCTGCGGGCAGGCCATCAAACGCGGCCTTTAATTCAGCTTGGGTCAACTCCAAGGCAGACATGGTGTCGGCTTGCAGGCCATCAAAACGCGCGGTGTATTCCAGCACCGCCGCATCGCCACGGGCTTTCACATCGGCCAAGATGTCGGCCACGCGTTGCTCGATGGCAGCATCGGTATCGGCGGACCAATGCAACCTGCGTTGAAACAAGGTTTCAAAGTCGGCTTGGGCCGTGGACAGGCGAAGTGGGCGGGCGTTCATGGTCATCAGGTTTTGGCGCGCGCCTCAATGGCCTGGGCGAACGCGTCGATCAAGGGGCGGATGCTGGCCATCTTGAGTTTGAGCGAGGCTTGGTTGACCACCAATCGTGAGCTGATGTCCATGATGTGCTCCACCTCGATCAGCTGGTTGGCCTTGAGCGTGCTGCCGGTGGAGACCAGGTCCACGATGGCATCGGCCAAACCGGTCAGGGGTGCCAACTCCATGCTGCCATACAGCTTGATCAAATCCACATGCACCCCTTTTTGGGCAAAGAACTGGCGCGCAATCGTGGTGTATTTGGTGGCCACCCGCAAACGCGAGCCTTGCTTGACGGCATGCGGGTAGTCAAAGCCTTGGCGCACGGCCACGCTCATGCGGCAGCGTGCAATGCGCAAATCCAGCGGCTGGTACAAGCCCTCACCGCCGTGCTCGATCAAGGTGTCCAAGCCCACCACGCCCATGTCGGCCCCGCCATAGCTGACGTAGGTGGGCACATCGGTGGCACGCACCAGCACCACCCGCACCTGTGGCTGGTTGGTGGCCAAAATCAGTTTGCGCGAGGTATCGGGGTCTTCCAGCACCTGTATCCCTGCCGCCTGCAAAAAGGGCATGGTTTCTTCAAAGATGCGGCCTTTGGGCAAGGCAAGGGTGACGGTCATTGGATTCTTTCAATGTCTGCGCCCAAGTTGCGCAGTTTCTCTTCCATGCGGTCGTAGCCGCGGTCCAAATGGTAAATGCGATCGACCACGGTCTCGCCCTCGGCCACCAAGCCGGCAATCACCAAGCAAGCCGAGGCACGCAAGTCGGTGGCCATGACCGTGGCCCCCGAAAGATGGGGCACGCCCTCGACCAAGGCCACCTTGCCCTCGATTTGGATGTGCGCGCCCAGGCGCACCAACTCATTGACATGCATGAAACGGTTTTCAAAGATGGTCTCGGTCACCTTGCTCGTGCCCTGGGCCACCGCATTGAGCACCATGAACTGGGCTTGCATGTCGGTGGGGAAGCCAGGGTATTCGGTGGTGCGAAAGTGCTGGGCCTTGAGGTGTTGGTGGGCCGGTGCGGCCGCGCGCACCCGCAAGCCACCGCTCACCGCTTCAATGGCCACGCCCGCATCGCGCAACTTATCGACCACCGCCTCCAGGTGATCGCCGCGCGCATGGCGCAGCACCACATCGCCACCGGTGGCGGCCACCGCACACAAAAAGGTACCGGCCTCGATGCGATCGGCCACCACGCTGTGCTTGGCACCGTGCAACTGGTCCACGCCCTGGATCAGGATGCGGCTGGTGCCATGGCCTTCGATCTTTGCGCCCATGGCGATGAGCAGTTCGGCCAAGTCCGGAATTTCGGGCTCTTGGGCGGCGTTTTCCAAAACGGTTTCGCCCTCGGCCAAACACGCGGCCATCAAAAAGTTTTCGGTCCCGGTGACGGTGACCATGTCAGTGGCAATGCGCGCGCCCCGTAGCCGGGTGCGCCCCGGTGGCAGCTTGGCCAGCATATAGCCGTGCGCCACATCGATCACCGCGCCCATGGCTTGCAAACCCTTGATGTGCTGGTCCACGGGGCGCGAACCAATCGCGCAACCACCGGGCAAAGACACCTTGGCGTGGCCGCAGCGCGCCATCAAAGGGCCCAAGGCCAACACCGAGGCGCGCATGGTTTTGACCAGGTCGTAGGGGGCTTGGGGGTTGTTCAAGGCCGCCGCATTCAAGGTGACCGAACCGTCTTCGCCACGCTCGGCGCTCACCCCCATGTTGCGGATCAAACGCAGCATGGTGGCCACATCTTGCAGGCGTGGCACGTTGTGCAAGGTGACGGGTTGTGCGGTCAGCAATGCGGCGCACAACTCCGGCAGGGCCGCATTTTTGGCCCCTGAAATGGGGATTTCGCCCTTGAGCTGTTGACCGCCTCGGATGCGCAGTTTGTCCATGTGGGTGTGGTGTTGATCGGCGAATCAGCCTTGCTGGGCCCATTCGCTGGGGGTATAGGTTTTCATCGACAAGGCATGGACCTCGTCGGTGTGCATTTTTTGGCCCAAAGTGGCATACACCTTTTGGTGGCGCTGGATCAAGCGCAGGCCTTCGAATTGGGTCGACACAATGGTCGCGTACCAATGGCGGCCATCGCCCTCCACGCTCAGGTGGGTGCATGGCAATTGGCTGGCAATCAGGGTTTCGAGTTGGTCGGCTGTCATGGTCTTATCCGCGAATTTTGAAACCGATGCGCAGCAGGTGCAAAGCCACGCCAGCGATCAAGCTGGTGCAACTGCCCACCACGGCCAGGCTCAACCAAGGCGACACATCGCTGGCGCCAAAAAAGCCGTGGCGAAAACCATCGATCATGTAAAAAAATGGGTTGAAGTGGCTCAAGGTCTGCCAAAACGGCGGCAGCGAGTGGATGGAGTAGAAAACCCCGCTCAAAAAAGTCATCGGCATGATGATGAAGTTTTGAAACGCGGCCATTTGGTCAAACTTCTCGGCCCACAGCCCGGCGATCACCCCCATGGAACCCAACATGGTGGCCCCCAAAAAGGCAAACACCAAAATCCAAACCGGGGCCACAAAAGACAGCGGCGTGAACCAAGCGGTGATGACAAACACCCCCAGGCCCACTGCCAAACCCCGCACCACCGAAGAGCCCACATAGGCCAGAAACCAGCTCCAGTGGTTCAAGGGCGTGAGCAACAAAAACACCAGATTGCCCATCATCTTGCTTTGGATCAGCGAAGAGGAGCTGTTGGCAAAGGCGTTTTGCAACACGCTCATCATGACCAAACCCGGCAGCAAAAAAGAGGTGTAGCTGATTTGGTCATACACCTTGACGCTGTCTTCCAGCACATGGCCAAAGATCAGCAGGTAGAGCATGGCCGTCATCACCGGGGCCGCCACGGTTTGGAAACCAACTTTCCAAAAGCGCAGTATTTCCTTGTAAAAAAGGGCTTGCCATCCGTTCATGCGGCCGCCCCTTGCGCGGTGGCGCTGGATGTGTTGCTCGGGTCTTCGCCCATGACCTGCAAGAACACGTCCTCCAGATCGGCTTTGCGGATTTCCACATCCTCGGCCACCAAACCCGCTTGCCGCACGGCGGCCAAATAGTGTTCGATGTCGGCCGCGTTGTGGGCGGGAAACTGCACGATGCGCCCGGTCACGCGCGCGCGTTGGGCCAAGTCAGGGGGCAGTTGGGCATCGAGTTTGAAGCGCAGCACATTGCTCGAAGCGGCTTTGAGCAGCTCGCTGGTGCGCGCCAGTGCCACCACCTTGCCTTGCTTGAGCATGGCCAAGCGGCCACACAAGGCCTCGGCCTCTTCCAGGTAGTGGGTGGTCAGCAACACCGTGTGGCCTTCGCGGTTCAAGCGGGCGATGAACTGCCACAGGGTTTGGCGCAATTCCACATCCACCCCGGCGGTGGGTTCGTCGAGCACGATCACCGGCGGCTTGTGCACCAAGGCCTGGGCCACCAAGACGCGCCGCTTCATGCCGCCCGAAAGCTGGCGCATATTGCTGTTGGCTTTGTCGCTCAGACCCAAGTGGTGCAGCAATTCGTCAATCCAGTCGTCGTTGTGGCGAATGCCAAAGTAGCCCGATTGAAAGCGCAGCGCTTCGCGCACATTGAAAAACGGGTCAAACACCAACTCTTGGGGCACCACGCCCAACAAACGCCGCGCCCGGGCCGCCTGGGTTTGCACATCACAGCCTTGCACCTGGGTGCGCCCAGAGGTGGCGCGGGTCAGGCCCGCCAAGATGCTGATCAAGGTGGTTTTGCCCGCGCCATTGGGACCGAGCAAACCGAAAAACTCACCCTCTTGGACCGACAGGCTGACGCTGTCGAGGGCCTGCAAAGGACCGCGCGGGGTTTGGAACACCTTGGATACAGCTTCGAAAGAAATGGCGGTCATGTGGGGTGATTTTATGTTTTCAAGCCATCGCCACCGTGTCGATGGCCCCATGCAGGGGTGGCCTGTGTGCCAGGCCCAAAGGTCGGCAAAAAGCGAATAAACCGGCCGCGTCAGGCGCTGCTGCTCAGCCCCAAAAATTCGGCCACGCCATAAACCTGCGCCAAGGTGTTCAAGCGCTGGGGCAAGCCCTCAATGGCCAAGACCGTGCCACGGCGCTGTGCCTCGCGGGCACAGGCCAACAAAACGGCCAGGGTGGATGAATCGAACTGCTGCACGCCGCTGGCATCCAAGCGGGGGGCACCTTGTGTGGGCCAGGCCTGCACCAACTGGCGCAACACGCCTGGGGCTTGGGCTTGGGTCACAACGGCAGGCAGGGCAAACATGGCTTACTTTTTGGCGTTGCTGCGGTTGCGCTCGGCCAAGGTGTTGATCAGGCCATCGATGCCTTTGGCATTGATTTCTTCGGCAAACTGGCTGCGGTAGGTGTCGATCAACCAAATGCCCATGACATTGAGGTTGTAGATTTTCCAGCCCGCACCTTCGCCCGGGGTTTTTTCCAACCGGTAGTCCAATTGGATCGGCTCGCCCCGGCCTTTGAGCTCAGAGCGCACCAGCACTTCGGCATCGGTGGGTGCGCCGCGCAAGGGCTTGACCGTCACGGTTTGGTCGCCAATTTGGGTCAGCGCCCCGGAATAAGTGCGCACCAGCAAGATTTTGAATTCGGCTTGCATGCGGCTTTTTTGTTCGGGGGTGGCTTGGCGCCAGCCAGGGCCCACGGCTTGCGCCGTCATGCGCTGGAAATTCAAATGGGGCAATACCCGGGCATCCACCACAGAGGCGATGTAGTTCAGGTCACCGGCCTTGATCATTTTGTCGGTGCGCACCAAATCGATCATCTCGCTGGTGAAGCGGCGCACAAAAACATCTGGCGCTTCGTCGGCGGCCCAAGCGGGCACGGCGGCCCACACAGCCATGGCCAAACCGCACAACAAGCGGCGTCGCAGGCTCAACAAGGATGGTGTCATGGCGGGTTCACAGGGCGGGCAGATCAGGGCTTGGCATTATCGTTCAGCCCGGGTTCGTCCGGTGGGTCGCCATCGTGGACATCCGATCGGCGCTTTTGCAGCCACACCTGTCGGGTGAAGGTGTATTTGTCCAAGGCCACCTCGTTGAGCATCTCACCCGCTTGCAAATAGGCGGCGCGGCGGTCCACCACCCGCAGGCCAAACACGCCGCCAAAGGTCCAGGGGTCATGGATTTGGATGACCGGGTCGCCCGCCACCAACTCGACCACCGTGCCGGTCGCATCGCGCACCGTGGACGGCCCCCACAGAGGCAACACCAAATAAGGCCCTGGGGGCACGCCCCAGTAACCCAGGGTTTGGCCCAGGTCTTCCTTGTTGCGCTCCAAGTTCATGTCGCTGGCCACGTCGATCACGCCCAACAAACCAAACACGGTATTGACCGCAATGCGACCAGAGGTTTCCAAGGCCTGCTTGGGCTTGAATTGCAACAAATTGTTGACCACCGACCACACATCGGAGAGGTTGCTGAAGAAATTGCGCACCCCGGTGCGAACCGGGTCCGGCGTGTGCTCTTTGTAGGCGGTGGCCAGCGGTTTGAGGGCCGCCTCGTCAATGGCCGTGTTGAAACGGTCCACAGACCGGTTGAACGGCTCAAAGGGGTCGCTGGGGTGTGCGGTCGGTCCACTGGCGCAAGCGCCCAACAGAGCCAAAACCCCGGCGGCCAAGGCCAACCGAAGGCTGGAACGCCATGCCGCGTGCATCACGGCTTATCGCCCGAGTTGTCTTTGCCCGCAGCGGCTTTGTCGTACAAAAACTTGCTGATCAGGTTTTCCAGCACCACGGCCGACTGGGTGCTTTGCACGGTATCGCCCGCGGCCAGGTTCTTCTCGTCGGCACCGGCTTCGATGCCAATGTATTGCTCGCCGAGCAATCCGCTGGTGAGGATTTTCAAGGAACTGTCTTTGGGGAACACATAGCGCGACTCCAGTGCCATGGTGACACGCGCTTGGTAAGAGGTGACATCAAAGTCGATCGACTCGACCCGCCCCACCACCACGCCAGCGCTTTTGACCGCCGCTTGCTTTTTCAGCCCGCCGATGTTGTCGAACTTGGCCGACACCTTGTAGCTGGACTGGAAACTCGCGCTGAGCAAATTGGCCGACTGCAATGCCAAAAACAAAATGGCCGCCGCACCGAGCATGACGAACAAACCCACCCACACATCATTTTTTGATCGTTGCATCACACACCCTCGTCAAAGACTGAACATCAGCGCAGTGAGGACAAAGTCCAAGCCCAGCACCGCCAATGAAGCCACCACCACCGTCTGGGTGGTGGCCCGCGAAACCCCCTCGGGCGTGGGTTGCGCCTCGTGGCCTTGGTACAAGGCCACAAAGGTCACGGTGATGCCAAAGACCAGGCTTTTGAGCACCCCATTGCCCACGTCTTTCCACACATCCACACCCGACTGCATTTGGCCCCAAAAAGAGCCCGGATCCACCCCGATCATGACCACGCCCACCACCCAGGCACCCAAAATGCCCACAGCGCTGAACACAGCGGCCAACACCGGCATGACCAAGACCCCCGCCCAAAAACGGGGGGCCAAAATGCGTTGCAGCGGGTCCACCGCCATCAAATCCATGGCGCTGAGTTGCTCACCGGCTTTCATCAGGCCAATTTCTGCGGTGAGCGACGTGCCCGCACGACCGGCAAACAACAAGGCGCTGACCACCGGCCCCAACTCGCGCACCAGGCTGAGCGCCACCAACAAACCCAGGGCCGATGAAGAGCCATAGCGCTGCAAGGTGTAATAGCCCTGCAAGCCCAACACAAAACCCACAAACAAGCCCGACACCGCAATGATGGCCAGCGAGTGGTTGCCCAAAAAATGCACCTGATCGACCACCAGGTTCCAGCGGCGCAAGCTCGCGCCCAGCATGCCCACCAAACGCACCCACAAGCGGGCCGCATGGCCCAGGTCGGCCAGTTTGCGTCGGGTCCACCAACCCCAATCGGCAGGCTTGAACCAGCTCATGACCGGCCCTTGCGTTGGGCAGAGCCCAGCGCGCCAAAGTCGCTGGCCACGTCCGGGCCAGGGTGGTGAAAGCGCACCGGCCCATCGGGCGCGGCGGTGACAAATTGGTGCACCAGCGGGTCGGTGCTTTGGCGCACGGCCTGTGGCGTGCCCTGGGCGGCAATGCGCCCATTGGCCAAGATGATGACTTGGTCGGCGATGCGAAAGGTCTCTTCCAAATCGTGCGAAACGATGATGCTGGTCAGGCCCAAGCTGTCGTTGAGCTGGCGAATCAAGCGCGCGGCCGTGCCCAATGAAATCGGGTCCAGACCGGCAAAGGGCTCGTCGTACATGATCAACTCTGGGTCCAGGGCCATGGCCCGCGCCAGCGCCACCCGCCGCGCCATGCCCCCCGAGACTTCGCTGGGCATGAGGTCGCGCGCGCCGCGCAAACCCACGGCTTGCAATTTCATCAGCACCACATCGCGGATGAGTTCTTCGCCCATTTGGGTGTGTTCGCGCAGGGGAAAGGCCACGTTGTCAAACACGCTCAAATCGGTGAACAAGGCACCAAACTGAAACAACATGCCCATGCGCCGACGTGCCTGGTACAAGGCGGGCTGGGCCAATTGGCCGACATCTTGACCGTCAAACAGGAGTTGCCCCGACTGGGCCCGGTACTGGCCGCTGATCAAGCGCAATACGGTGGTCTTGCCCCCGCCAGATGCACCCATCAAAGCGGTGACCTTGCCCCTGGGGACTTGAAAGCTCACGCCATCGAGAATGCGCCGCTCTCCATAGCCAAAGCACAGGTCTTGGGCCGATACGAGGGGGGTGGGGGACATGGGGATGGGCGGAGGTGACAGGGGGCGGATTGTAAATTGAAGGCTTTCCAGCCCGCCACCTGGCCCATCAGCGTGGCAAATCGCTCTGGCCCATCAGGAATTGGTCGACCGTGCGGGCCGCTTGGCGGCCTTCGCGGATGGCCCACACCACCAGCGATTGACCGCGGCGCATGTCACCAGCGGCGAATACCTTGGGCACATTGGTCATGTAACCGCTGCCCTCTTCGGTGTGGGCGCGGGCATTGCCGCGCGCGTCTTTGTCCACGCCAAAGGCATCGAGCACCGAGGCCACCGGGTTGACAAAACCCATGGCCAACAAGACCAAGTCGGCTTTGTATTCTTTTTCGGTGCCCGCGATTTCGGTGAGCTTGCCGTCTTTCATCTCCACGTGCACGGTTTTCAAACCGGTCAGCTTGCCGTTGCTGCCCATGAAGGCTTTGGTGGAGATGGCGAATTCGCGCTTGAGCACGCCCTTTTCCTCGCCCTCTTCGTGGCTGGAGCTGGTACGCAACTTGAGCGGCCAATAGGGCCAGACCAAGGGCTTGTCTTCTTGCTCGGGGGGCATGGGCATCACCTCGAACTGGGTGACGCTGGCCGCGCCGTGGCGCGTGCTGGTGCCCACGCAGTCAGAACCCGTGTCGCCGCCACCGATGACGATGACGTGTTTGCCATCGGCACGCAACTGGTCTTTGAGCTGGTCGCCGGCATTGACCTTGTTTTGCTGGGGCAAAAACTCCATGGCGAAATGCACGCCATCGAGCTCGCGCCCCGGCACGGGCAGGTCGCGCGACTGCTCTGCGCCGCCGGTGAGCAGCACCGCATCAAATTCTTTTTTCAGCTGATCGGCGCTGATGGTTTCTTGCGACCAATTGGTGACCTTGCTGTCTTTGGGCCAGGTGCCAATCAGCACACCGGTTTTGAACACCACGCCCTCGGCTTGCATCTGCTCCACCCGGCGGTCGATGTGGCTTTTCTCCATCTTGAAGTCGGGAATGCCGTAGCGCAACAAGCCGCCAACCCGGTCGTTCTTTTCGAACACCGTCACCGCATGGCCCGCACGGGCCAATTGCTGCGCAGCGGCCATGCCTGCGGGGCCGGCCCCGACCACGGCCACTTTTTTACCCGTTTTGTGGGCCGCGACTTGTGGCTTGACCCAACCCTCGGCCCAGCCCCGGTCGATGATGGCGTGCTCAATGGACTTGATGCCCACCGCGTCACCATTGAAGTTGACCACGCAGGCCGCCTCGCAAGGCGCCGGGCAAATGCGACCCGTGAACTCGGGGAAGTTGTTGGTGCTGTGCAAAACCGTGAGCGCGTTTTGCCATTGGTTGGCAAACACCAGGTCGTTGAAATCGGGAATGATGTTATTGACCGGGCAACCGCTGTTGCAAAACGGCGTGCCGCAGTCCATGCAGCGTGCGCTTTGGGTTTTGGCCTGCTCGGGGGTCAGGCCGATGACGAACTCTTTGTAATGCTTCAAACGCTCGGGCACAGGTTTGTAACCCTCTTCGATGCGCTCAAATTCCATGAAGCCAGTGATTTTTCCCATGATGATTTCCTTAATGAGCGCTCAAGACTTGGCCGTGGCTTTTTTGGCCTTGGCGGGTTTCTCGGCGGAAGCGGCGGCCAACTCACCCAAAGCGCGTTTGTATTCGTTGGGGAACACCTTGACAAACTTGCCACGCGCCTGTGCCCAGTCGTCGAGCAGGGCGCGGGCGCGTTTGGAGCCGGTCCAACGGTGGTGGTCTTCAAGCAACTTCTTGAGTTGCGCTTCATCGCTCAAACCACGGTGCCACAAAGCTGGCGGCACATCGGCGGCCTGCTCTTTTTCGGTGAGCACTTTCTCCATGCTGACCATGGCGGTGTTGCAGCGCTTGTTGAACTGCCCGTCTTCGTCGTATACATAGGCAATGCCGCCGCTCATGCCAGCCGCAAAGTTGCGCCCCGTGCCGCCCAGCACGGCCACGGTGCCGCCCGTCATGTATTCGCAGCCATGGTCGCCCGTGCCTTCCACCACCGCGGTTGCACCCGACAAACGCACGGCAAAACGCTCACCGGCCACGCCACTGAAAAACGCCTCGCCGCTGGTCGCGCCGTACAACACCGTGTTGCCCACGATGGTGTTGGACACCGCCTCGCCACGGAACTCCAGGCTGGGGCGCACCACCACGCGGCCACCCGACAAACCCTTGCCGGTGTAATCGTTGGCATCGCCAATCAGGTACAGGGTGATGCCTTTGGCCAAGAAAGCGCCAAAGGACTGCCCCCCTGTGCCTTCCAACTGGATGCGCAAGGTGTCGTCGGGCAGGCCTTCTGGGCGCACCTGGGTCAAGGCACCGGAGAGCATGGCACCCACCGAACGGTTGACGTTGCGGGCCACCTCCATGAACTGGACTTTTTCGCCCTTTTCAATGGCGGCGCGGCTCTTTTCGATCAACACCTTGTCCAAGGATTTGTCCAATCCATGGTCTTGCGTTTGGTTGTGGAACAGCACGGTGCTCGCGGGCACCTTGGGCATGGCCAGCAAACGGGTGAAGTCCAAGCCTTTGGCCTTCCAGTGCTCGACCCCTTTGCGCATGTCGAGCAAGTCGGCGCGGCCAATCAGGTCGTCAAACTTGGCAATGCCCAACTGCGCCATGATTTGGCGCACTTCCTCTGCGATGAAGAAGAAATAGTTGACCACATGCTCGGGCTTGCCAGAGAACTTCTGGCGCAGCAGCGGGTCTTGGGTGGCCACACCCACCGGGCAGGTGTTCAAGTGGCATTTGCGCATCATGATGCAGCCTTCCACCACCAGCGGCGCGGTGGCAAAGCCAAACTCATCGGCACCCAGTAAAGCGCCAATGGCGACATCGCGGCCGGTTTTCATTTGACCGTCGGTTTGCACCCGGATGCGGCTGCGCAGGCCATTGAGCACCAGGGTTTGCTGGGTCTCGGCCAAACCGATTTCCCAGGGGCTGCCCGCGTGCTTGATGGACGACCAAGGTGATGCGCCCGTGCCACCGTCGTGGCCAGCGATCACCACATGGTCGGCCTTGCACTTGGCCACGCCCGCTGCGATGGTGCCCACGCCCAGCTCGGAGACCAGCTTGACGCTGATGTCGGCATGGGGGGCCACGTTTTTCAAGTCGTGGATGAGTTGCGCCAAATCTTCAATCGAGTAGATGTCATGGTGCGGCGGCGGCGAGATCAGGCCCACACCGGGCACCGAGTAACGCAAAAAGCCGATGTACTCCGACACCTTGGTGCCCGGCAATTGACCGCCTTCGCCGGGCTTGGCACCCTGGGCCATCTTGATTTGGATTTGATCGGCACTGGCCAGGTATTCGGCGGTCACGCCAAAACGGCCCGAGGCCACTTGCTTGATCTTGGAGCGCAGCGAGTCGCCCGCCAGCAAGGGCAAATCGACTTCCACTTGCTTGTCGCCGATGACGCTCCTCAAAGACGCACCGCTTTGGATGGGAATGCCCTTGAGTTCATTGCGGTAGCGCGCAGGGTCTTCGCCGCCCTCGCCCGTGTTGCTTTTGCCGCCAATGCGGTTCATGGCCACCGCCAAGGTGGCATGGGCTTCGGTGGATATGGAACCCAGCGACATGGCACCGGTGGCAAAGCGCTTGACGATTTCAGAAGCGGGTTCGACCTGATCCAGGGGAATGGCTTTGGCCGGGTCGAGCTTGAACTCGAACAAACCGCGCAGGGTCATGTGGCGACGGCTTTGGTCGTTGATGATCTGGGCATATTCTTTGTAGGTGCTGAAGTTGTTGGCACGGGTGCTGTGCTGCAACTTGGCGATCGCGTCGGGTGTCCACATGTGGTCTTCACCACGGCTGCGCCAGGCGTATTCACCGCCCGCATCGAGCATGGTGGCCAGCACCGGGTCGTCGCTGAACGCGGCTTGGTGCATGCGAATGGCTTCTTCGGCGATGTCAAAAATGCCAATGCCCTCGACGCGGCTGGGGGTGCCGGTGAAGTACTTGGCAACGGTTTCGGTGTTCAAGCCAATGGCTTCAAACAACTGGGCACCGCAGTAAGACATGTAGGTGGACACGCCCATCTTGGACATGATTTTGGACAGCCCTTTGCCAATCGCTTTGACGTAGTTGTAAATGGCTTTGTCGGCCGACAAATCGCCGGGCAACTCGGCATGCATGGTGGCCAAAGACTCCATCGCCAAATACGGGTGCACGGCTTCTGCGCCATAACCGGCCAACACGGCGAAGTGGTGCACCTCGCGCGCGCTGCCGGTCTCCACCACCAAGCCAGCGCTGGTGCGCAAGCCTTCTTTCACCAAGTGCTGGTGAACAGCCGACAGGGCCAGCAAGGCTGGGATGGCCACCTGGGTGGCAGTGATGGCCCGGTCGCTGATGATCAGGATGTTGTGGCCGCTCTTGATGTGGTCCACGGCTTCGGCGCACAGCGATGCCAGCTTGGCCTCCACACCCTCATGGCCCCAAGCCAGGGGATAGGTGATGTCCAAGGTGGCGCTTTTGAACTTGCCCTGGGTCATGCTCTCGATGTGGCGCAGCTTGGCCATGTCTTGGAAGTCGAGCACCGGCTGGCTCACCTCCAAGCGCATCGGGGGGTTGACCTGGTTGATGTCGAGCAAATTCGGCTTGGGGCCGACAAAGGACACCAAAGACATGACGATGGCCTCGCGGATCGGGTCGATCGGCGGGTTGGTCACCTGGGCAAACAACTGTTTGAAGTAGTTGTAGAGCGGTTTGTTTTTGTCCGAGAGCACGGCCAAGGGGCTGTCATTGCCCATGGAGCCCAAGGCTTCTTCCCCATTGGCAGCCATGGGGGCCATCAGGAATTTGAAGTCTTCTTGGGTGTAACCGAAGGCCTGTTGGCGGTCGAGCAAAGAGATGCCGCTCAACTCTGGGCTGCCCACCGGGTGCTCGGCCACATCGTCCAAACGGATGCGCAGGTTTTCAATCCACTGCTTGTAGGGCTTGCTGTTGGCCAAACCGGACTTGAGCTCTTCGTCGTCGATCATGCGACCTTGTTCGAGGTCGATCAAGAACATCTTGCCGGGCTGCAAACGCCATTTGCGAACAATCTTGCTCTCGGGCACGGGCAGCACACCCGACTCTGAGCCCATGATCACCAAATCGTCGTCGGTGATGCAATAACGCGAGGGGCGCAAACCGTTGCGGTCCAAGGTCGCGCCAATTTGGCGGCCATCGGTGAACACGATCGAGGCAGGGCCATCCCAGGGCTCGAGCATGGCGGCGTGGTATTCGTAAAACGCCCGGCGACGGGTGTCCATGGTGCTGTGGTTTTCCCAGGGCTCGGGGATCATCATCATCACCGCTTGGCTCAAGGGGTAACCGGCCATGGTCAGCAATTCCAGGCAGTTGTCAAAGGTGGCGGTATCGGACTGATCGGCAAAGCTGATGGGATAGAGCTTTTGCAGGTCAGCGCCCAGCACCGCTGAGGACATCACACCTTCGCGCGCCTTCATCCAGTTGTAATTGCCCTTGACGGTGTTGATCTCGCCGTTGTGCGCCACATAGCGGTAGGGGTGGGCCAAGGGCCACTCGGGGAAGGTGTTGGTGGAGAAACGCTGGTGCACCAAACCCAGGGCAGACACGCAGCGGGGGTCTTGCAAGTCGGTGAAATAGGTGCCCACCTGATCGGCCAGCAGCAAGCCCTTGTAGATCACCGTGCGGCTGGACATGCTGGGCACGTAATACTCTTTGCTGTGCTTGAGGTTCAAATGCTGGATGGCGGCGCTGGCGGTTTTGCGGATCACATACAGCTTGCGCTCCAAGGCATCTTGCACGATGACATCGTTGCCCCGGCCAATGAAGACCTGGCGGATCAGCGGTTCTTTGGCCCGCACGGTGGGTGACATGGGCATGTCTTTGTTGACCGGCACATCGCGCCAGCCCAACAACACCTGCCCTTCGGCCTTGATGGCGCGCGCCAACTCTTGTTCACAGGCCAGCCGTGAGGCATGTTCCTTGGGCAAAAACACCATGCCCACGCCGTACTCGCCTTGCGGGGGCAAGGTCACGCCTTGGGCGGCCATGTCGGCGCGGTACAGCGCATCGGGCAATTGGATCAAGATGCCAGCGCCGTCGCCCATCAGCTTGTCAGCACCGACCGCACCCCGGTGGTCCAGGTTTTCCAAAATCTTCAGCGCTTGGCTGACGATGTCATGCGACTTCTGTCCTTTGATGTGCGCCACAAAACCCACACCGCAGGCATCGTGCTCTTGGTTGGACTGGTACAAACCCTCGGTGAATGAACGGGGATCGATCGGATGCTGGGCCTGAGACATGGCGCGTTCCTTGGCGGTTCAAATGAAAAAGGAAATGGATCTTAGTGCACCGCAACATCAATGCCAAGAAAATTAATGGGGGTCAGATTCCAATTAATTTCACCCAAAAAATTAGGAAATTAAATTAGGGACAGATAAAAATGAGCCGCAAGATATTGTTTAGTATGGGTATTTTTTATGCCTCCGACTCCCCCTCGCCCGATTTGGGCGACAAGCGCGGTCGCCCGGGCTTGGATTTTTGCGGTCGGCGGCTGGATTTCTCTTGCAGCGTGGCGATGAAATCGGCCTCACCCAAGGCCCAACCACTGAGCGCCGACTCGGTCAATGCGCTTTGTTGGTTCGCGCTCAGGCCGGCATGCACCAATTCGGCGTATGCGGCCTCGCGCTCAAATGGGGTGTTACCCAAGTCCCAAAACAAGGGGTGCGGCGTGATCAGCCGGTCCACCCGACGGCCCAGGTAATGGGCATGGCTGGACCAGGGGTGATCGGCCGCTTGCGCCACCATGCCCGCGCGCACCGGGTTGAGGTCGATGTAGACCATGCAGGCCAGCAAATAGCGCTCGCTTTGCACCAAGGTTGAGCGGTAACGCCCTTCCCACAAAGTGCCACTGCGCCCATGCAGTTGGTTGAACAGCCTGACATAGCTGCGCCCAATGGCTTGCATCATGGTGGACACCGCAGCCTCTTTTTGCGGTGTCAGCAGCAGATGGAGGTGGTTGTCCATCAACACATAGGCATGCACATGCACCGCTTGGGCCTGGCTGTGTTGCTCGATCAAAGCCAACATGCGTTCGCGGTCGGCGTTGCCTAGGAAGATCGGTTGGCGGTTATTGCCCCGCAAAATGACATGGTGCGGAAAACCAGTGACGGTCAAACGGGGTAAGCGGGCCATGCGCGCATATTAATTGGAATCTGACCCCCATTAAATCAGGGCAGGGAAACGGCGCGCGCCCCAGTCTTGCAAACCCAATTGCGCCAACAAGTCCTGCAAGCGTTGCTGGGCACTGTGTTTGGAACGGCCCGTGTGCTGGGCCAAGATAAGTTCGTTTTTCATGCTGTGCTCCCATCCCACCAACTCGGTCACGGTGACTTGGTAGCCCTGGGATTCCAAATACAAACAGCGCATCACATTGGTGATTTGGCTACCCATCTCGCGCGTGTGCAAGGGGTGTCGCCACAACTCGGCCAAGGGCGTGCGGGCCAATTGCAGGGCTTTGTCTTGGCGCAGGCAGGCGGCCACCTCGGCCTGACAGCACGGCACCAAGGCCATGTATTTCGCTTGTTTGGCCAAACCAAAAGCGATGGCGTCATCGGTGGCGGTGTCGCAAGCGTGCAGGGCCGTGACCATGTCCACACGATCGGGCAAGCGCTGGTCCGCCGTGGCTTGGCTCACGCTGGCATTGACAAATTGCATGCCCTGCGCGAACCCCAGCTGTTGGGCCAGCAGTTGGGAGGCCGCCACCAACTCGGCGCGGGTTTCAATGCCCAACACCAAGCCCACCTGCCGCCCGTGGGCCAGTGCTTGCGGCTTGAAGAACCAATCGTGGATCATGAAGCCCAAATACGATTTGCCCGCACCGTGATCGGCCAGGGTGATGGGCGCGGTGCTGCCTTGCGCCAAGCGCTGGGTCAGCAGGTCCGTCAAAGGCTTTTCAATGAACTGATACAGGTGATTGACCTGCTTGAGTTTGCGCCGAGAGTCTTGGTTGATCTTGCCCTCGCGGGTGAGGATGTGCAAGGCTTTGAGCAGCTCGATGGATTGGCCGGGGCGCAGGTCGAGTTGATCGCTGGGGGGCGAGCGCTTGGGGAGAGTTTTGTTTTTTGCTTTATCCATGGCTGGCATCTTGTTCGGTCACCCAACGGATGGCGGTCAGCACATCCACCACCTGAATGCCATCCTTGATGGGGTATGGTTGCTCAACAGGGGCCACCAACAACTTGCGGACTGCGCCCAAGTCCGTTGCAGCTTGGTAAAAGCCTTTTGAAACGCTGGGCGCGCTGGAACGTTTGATTTCAATGACCCAGGTTTGCTGGCTTCGGAAGGTCAACACCAAGTCCACCTCGGCCCCATTGCTGGTTCGGTAAAAACTGGCCTCGGCCTGCGGTGCTGCGTTGATCAACTGCTCGATGACAAAACCCTCCCAGCTTGAACCCGCTACCGGGTGGCCCAGCAACGCGTCCCCATTGGACAAGCCCAACAAGGCATGAACCAAACCACTGTCACGCACATAGACCTTGGGCGAGCGAATCAAGCGTTTGCCCACATTACCGTGCCATGCGGGCAAGCGGCGCACCAGCATCAAATCGCACAGCAAGTCGATGTATCGGCTCACGGTTTGACCGCTGATGGCCAAAGCGGCTGCGAGTTTGGACAGATCCAGCAACTCCCCTTGGAGATGGGCCAACATGGTCCACAAGCGCCGCAAGGTGGTTGAGGGTATGCGCGGGCCCAGTGCTGGGATGTCTTTTTCCAGGTAAGTGGAAATGAAGACCTCGCGCCATGTCATGCTGTCGGTATCGGTCTTGGCCAACCAGGACATGGGGAAACCGCCCCGCACCCACAGCAAATGGAGGTCTGCGATGCTGGACTGCGCCAAGAAAATTTCTGATGCTTGAAGCGGCGGCAACTCCACATAAGCCACCCGCCCGGCCAAGCTTTCACTGGACTGTTGCATCAACACGCCTGTGGCCGAACCCAGCAACAAGAACTGCCCACTGGCTTGGCCCATGCGGCGACGCTGATCAATCACGCCACGCAAAATGCCAAACAACTCGGGCATGCGCTGCACCTCATCCAGGATGACCAACTGCTGCGCATGCGCCATCAAAAAAGCTTCGGGGTCATCCAGTTGCCTTTGCGCGGATGGCAGTTCAAGGTCCAAATAAAGTGCGTCCGGGTACAGCGTTTTTTGGGCCAATGCCAATGTGGTTTTGCCCACCTGGCGCGGCCCCAGCAAACCCACTGCTGGAAACTGTTGCAAGCGTTGGATGAGCTTTTGCTGGAATTGGCGCGGATACATCCATGTATTTTAACCAAATATTGGAGAAAATACATGGATTAATGGGTTGGCAAACCGGGTGGGCCGTTGTCGCAGCCCTGAAAAGCACCCACCACCCCGCAAGAGAAAACACGACACGCCCAGTGTGACCCTGGTTCGGCGTGGCTTGACCCTCCCCAACATCTGTTCAGGCGGTGCCCATCGAAGTGTCTATGGATACAGCCTCGCAACCAACTCCAAATTCGCCCACCCCGCCTCGCCCATTTCGCGCAGCAAAGCGGTGTTGCGCTCATAGATCAAAGCCGCATCGGGAAAGGCCTCGACGGCGCGGCTGACGCTGTCTTCGCGCAGCAAATGCAGCGTGGGGTAAGGCGACTGGTTGGTGCGGTTTTCCACATCACCGGGCTGGCTGCCTGCAAATTGGTAACGGGGGTGAAAGTCTGCGATTTGCAACACACCGTCCAAGTCCAGGCTTTCGAGCAAGCGATCGGCTGGCTCCAAAAAATCATTGAAGTCCAAAAAGTCTGGGCATAAAAAGGGGGCGATCACGAGGGTGGTGTCCACCGCGTCGGCCGGGGCGTTGGCCAAGTGCAGCATTTCATCGCGCAACAGCTCCAAGCAGGTTTGGGGATCGCTGTCATGGCACACCACATAGCGCACCTGGCCTTTGGCCATCACCGCTTTGGCAAACGGACACAGGTTCAGGCCCACCACCGCGCGGCTCAACCAAAGCTGGGTGTCTTCGATGGCGATGCGCGCGGTGTCAGCGGGTTCACGCATGGGACTGGGCGACCCCTTGTTTGCGGTCCAGCGCTTGCTGTATGCGCCAAGCCAAGCCCACGCCCACGCTGGCCATGCTGAGGGTGACCACCCAAGTCCATTGCCAGCCGCCCACCGCAGCGGCCACCCATGCCACCAACAAGGGGCCGAAAAATTGGCCCGTGGCCGACCACTGCTGCATCCAGCCCACGGTGGTGGAAACCGTGTCTTCGCTGGGGGCCAGGCGCACCGCGCAGGCAAACAAGGTGCCGGGTATCAAACCACCCACGGCAGAAAACAAGACCACGCAGGCATAGCGGGCGGCAAAAGGCAGCTGCCAGCCGCCCCAATCCAAAAAGGCCCCCAACGCGCCCAAGCCCATCACGCCATAACCGGTGGCCATGGTCAGGCGGGCGCTCCACCCGCGTTGCAACAAACGGCCCGACATCCAATTGCCCGAGAAATTGACCAAGGCCACGGTGGCGGTGAGCACACCCGTCATGCCCCAAGAAATTTGGTTTTGGGTGTAGATGGTGGGCAAAAAACCAATCACCGACATCCATTGCCCGGTGTAGACGGCAAAGGCAAAGGCCATCATCCAAGGCCCGGGCGTGGTCAGGGTGCGCAGCAAACGGTCGCGCCAACCGGCTGCGGCAGCCAATTTTTGCGCGGGGGCCATGGGGGCCGGTCGGGCCAAGGGCCGTGGCACCACGGCCCACACGGCCAGCCAGGCCAACAAGGAAACTCCGCCAGCAAACATCCACCAGGTCGGCCTGTCCCACAAGCCCATGACGATGGGCCCGAGCAACAAACCCAAGGCACTGCCAAACGACATGTAGGTGCCCCAACCGCCCATGCGCGCGCTCAACTCTGCCGGGGCGACGTTTTGCCGGATCAAGGCCGGGGCCGGCGTGACCACCAACAAAAACCCCAGGCCCTCGACACCGCGCAACACCAGCAGCGTGGTGGCATCGGGTGCCAAGCCGCCCAAGCAGCTGGCGAAAAACATCAGGCTCAAACCCATCAGCATGCATTTGCGCAAGCCCCAATGGTCGGCACTCAAACCCACCACCAAGCCCAACACCATGCCAGCGAACTGCACCATCGACAACATCAGCCCGGCCTGCATCAAGCTCATGCCCAGCTCCAGGTGCAGCAAGGGGATGGCGGGTGGAATTTTTCCCACGTGCAAAGCCGCGCTGATGCCCGCCCAAATCACCACGGTGGCCGGGCTCAAACCGGTGCGGGTTGGGTCAAGGCTCATGGCCAATGCCTGGACAAAGCGTGGGGCCAGGGGGTGGCCGATGCCGCGCACAAGCGTGCGTGCTCGCGGCTGGCAAAGCGATCGGTCATGCCAGCGATGTAGTCGGCCACGGCCCGGGCGCGGTTGCGCCGCGCGCGGTGCTCGGGTGGCATTTCTTGGGGTCTGTCCAAATAGACCTGAAACAACTCGTCCACCACGCTGCGCGCCCAGTCGGTGGTGGCCATGACTTGCGGATGGCGGTACAGGTTGTGAAACAAAAACTGCTTCAAGGCCAGCGATTGCGCCCGCATGTCGGCCCCAAAGCCCACCAACGGGGGCGATTGGCGCGCGCCATCGGCACTGCGCTGCACAACCGTTTGCATGGCGGCGCGGGTGTGCTGCATCACGTCGTACACCTGGTCGCTGAGCATGCGCCGGATCGATTCGTAGAGCAAACGCCGTGGCGACAGTGCCGGGTATTCGCGCTGGACGGTTTGCCGATAGGCATCGAACAAGGGCACTTCCTGCAATTGCTCCAAGGTCAGCAGGCCCGAGCGCACGCCATCGTCGATGTCATGGGCGTTGTAGGCCATTTCATCGGCCAGGTTGCACAGCTGGGCCTCCAGGCTGGGTTGGCTGCGGTTCAAAAAGCGTGCGGCCACGCCGCCGGGCTCTTCAAGCTCAATGGCCTGGGCATTTTTCAAGGAGCAGTGTTTGAGGATGCCTTCGCGGGTTTCAAAGCACAGGTTGAGCCCGTCAAAGTCGGGGTAGCGCGCTTCCAAACGGTCGACCACCCGCAGGCTTTGCAAATTGTGTTCAAAGCCACCGTGCTCGGCCATGCACGCGTGCAAGGCATCTTGCCCGGCGTGTCCAAATGGGGTGTGGCCCAGGTCGTGCGCCAATGCAATCGCTTCGACCAAGTCCTCGTGCAAGCCCAAGGCCCGCGCCAGCGAGCGCGCCAGTTGCGCCACTTCCAGCGAGTGGGTCATGCGGGTGCGAAACAAATCGCCCTCGTGGTTCAAAAAAACCTGGGTCTTGTAGACCAAGCGGCGAAACGCCGTTGAATGCACGATGCGGTCGCGGTCGCGCTGAAAAGCATTGCGGGTGGGCGCATCGGGCTGGGGATGGCGACGGCCTCGGCTGAAACGGGGGTCACAGGCCAAATCACTCAGCGCCGGGGCCACCTCGTTCAGCGGCAGGGCCTGGCTCATGCGGCGCAACACGCTTGCAGCACCTGCACCACCACCTCGTCCGGGGCGGCACGCACCACGGCGCGGCCTGGCCCATCGATCAGCACAAAGCGAATGTCACCGGCCTGGGCTTTTTTATCCAGCCGCATGTGGTGCAAATAGCTGTCGGCCCCCAAGGCCGGGCCGACGATGGGCAAACCAGCGCGCTCAATGATGCGGGTCAGCCGCTGCACAAAGGCTGCGTCCACCAGCCCCAAGCGCTGCGACAAATGGGCCGCCATCACCATGCCGCAGCCCACGGCCTCGCCGTGCAACCATTCACCAAAGCCCAAACCGGCTTCTATGGCATGGCCAAAGGTGTGGCCGAAATTGAGGATGGCCCGCAAGCCGCCCTCGCGCTCGTCTTGGCCCACCACCTCGGCTTTGATTTGGCAGCTGCGCTCGACCGCCCAGGCCAAGGCCTGCGGGTCACGCGCCATCAGGGCATCCAAGTGGGCCTCGATCCAATCGAGAAAGGCCATGTCTGCAATGGGCCCGTATTTGATGACCTCGGCCAGCCCCGCGCTGAGTTCGCGCGCCGGCAGGCTTTGCAAGGTGCTCAGGTCACAAATCACCCGCTCGGGTTGGTAGAAAGCCCCGATCATGTTTTTGCCCAAGGGGTGGTTGATGGCGGTTTTGCCACCCACCGATGAATCCACTTGCGCCAGCAAAGTGGTGGGCACTTGGACAAAGGGCACGCCCCGCATGTAGCAAGCGGCGGCAAAACCGGTCATGTCGCCCACCACACCGCCACCCAACGCGATCAGCACCGTGCGCCGATCGCAAGCCTTGGCCAGCAACACGTCAAAAATTTGGTTCAAGGTTTCCCAGTTTTTGTGGGCTTCGCCATCGGGCAAAGCCAGCACATGCAACTGGGCATAGTGGGGGGCCAAGGCCGCTTGCACAGCAGCGGCAAACAGCGGGGCCACGGTGGTGTTGGTGACGATGAGGGCGCTGCTGGCCTTGGGCAGATTGGCCCAGGTGCTGGGCGCAGACAGCAGGTCCGCCCCAATCAGGATGGGATAGCTGCGCTCGCCCAAATGGATGTGAACGGTCTGGTGGGAGGTTGGGGCCATGACAAGGGTTCAGTTTGAAGGGGGAGCGGCTTGCGCCACATGGGCAGCGGACACCCCCAGGGCCGTGTCGGGCTCGGCGGGTCGCTCCAAATGCTGCATCACACCTTGCACCATGGCACCCACCGATGGGCGTGGGCTTTCAATCACATGGTGCGCTGCGGCGCGGTAGAGCGGGTCGCGCAGGTCAAACAGGTCTTTCAAGCGCTGCAAAGGGTCGTTGACTTGCAACAAAGGGCGGTGCCGGTCGTGCCGCAATCGGCGAAACAATTCTTGCGGGCTGGCATAAAGGTAGAACACCCGACCGCTTTGTTGCAGCAAAGCCCGGTTTTGCTCGCGCAACACCGAGCCGCCGCCCGTGGACAACACGCCAGCGCCTTGCTGTGCCAATTCGGTGAGCACTTCGGTTTCCACATCGCGAAAGCGCGCTTCTCCCTGGCGCTCAAAATACTCGCGGATGGAGCAGCCCAAGCGCTGTTCAATCGCATGATCCGAGTCCACAAAGGGGATGTCGAGTCGGCGGGCCAATTGGCGACCCACCGTGGATTTGCCAGAACCTGGCATACCAACCAATACCAACAAAAGAAGCTTTCTTAGCGTGCAGGTGCACTGGAGTGAACCATTTTAGGGCTTATGAAAACCAGCAATTCTTGCTTTTTGGTGCTGCGCAAGCTGTTTTGAAACAGCCATCCCAAGCCCGGGATGTCGGCCAAAAACGGCACTTTGTTGCGCCCGCTGGACTCGTTGAGCTCGTAGATGCCGCCAATCACCACCGTGCCGCCGTCTTCCACCAGCACCTGGGTGTTGACATGCTTGGTGTCGATGGCAAAACCGGCGGTGGTGGACTGGCCCACGCTGTCTTTGCTGATGTCCAAATCCAAAATGATGCCGCCATGGGGTGCGATGTGGGGGGTGACCTCCAGCTTCAAATTGGCTTTGCGAAAGGCAATCGAAGTCGCCCCGCTGGAAGTGGCGGTTTGGTAAGGCAACTCGGTGCCTTGCTCAATGACGGCCTTGGTTTGGTTGGCGGTGACCACCCTGGGGCTGGACACCACTTTGCCCTGGCCATCGGATTCCAGGGCCGAGATTTCCAAACCCAATAAGCGGGTTTTGGATGCGTCATAAATCGACACCGCCACCGTGGCTGCGGCCACCCCGTTGAGAGCCGCAGCGGGCAAATTGACCATGCTGCCCGACACATCGGTGGCCGCAGCGCTCACCCCGGGCACGCGCGCATTGTTGATGACCGCGCCCAGGTTGTTGCCCACCCCTTGGGACGCGCCAGCGGCATCGATGGCACCCAAGCGAACCCCCAGCGCTTTGCTGAAGGTGTCGGTGGCCTCGACGATGCGCGCCTCGATCAAAATTTGCCGCAGGGGCACATCGATGCGGGCCAACATTTGCGCCACCTGCTCCAAGCGATCGGCCACGTCGGTGACAAACACCTGGTTGGTGCGCGGCTCGGCCAAGGCGCTGCCCCTGGCGCTGAGGATGCGTGGGTTGCCACTGTGGCTGGCCAAGGCAGCAGGGGTATTGGCCGCAAACGGGTTGTAAGGGTTCCAAGGCGCTGCCGGGCCAACCAGGCCGGCACTGTTGCCCAACAAATGCGCCAGCACCTCACTGGCGCGCGCATAGTTGAGTTCAAAGGCTCGGGTTTGCAAAGGTTCAATGGCTTGCAAGGCCTGGCGCGCTTCCAAGGCTTTTTTCTCGCGCGCGCTGATCTCGGCCTGGGTGGCCACCCACAGCACCGAGCCCTGGCGCTGATAGGCCAGCCCTTTGGCTTGCAACAAGGCATCCAGGGCCACCTCCCACGACACGTCTTTGAACCGCACCGTCACATGGCCGGTGACCGAATCGGACACCACCACGTTCAAGCCGGTGAAGTCTGCAATGACCTGCAAAGCGGCCCGCATCTCGATGTTTTGAAAATTCATCGACAAGACCTGGGCTTTGTCGCCGGGTGGCGCTGCCCCAGCTGTGGCCGTGGGTGTAGCGCCCAAGCCTTGGGCCCAAGCCAGGTTGCTGGTCGGCCAGGCTTGGATGCACAAAGCCAATGCAATAAGCCAATGCCCCACCCACCGGCCAAGCACGCCCTGGGGCAAAGGCCGAGGACGCATGGCACAAGCCATCGACAGGTGAGTTTGGTTCATGGCCGTGCCTTGGCAAGGGTGGGTGTTGTCTGGGCAGGGTTGAGCGCGGGCTTTTGGCTGGGCCAATGCACAAAATGCGGCCCCCATTGGCCTTGGGCGTTGCGCTGGATTTGGCGCAACACCAAGTGGTCGTCGCCAATGTGTTGCACCCGCCCATGCTGGCGGCCCATGTGCCCGCCCACCGCCACCCGGTGCAGGGCATGGCCCGCTTGCACCACGGCCAATCGCTGCTCCCCTTGTTGCAGCCAACCCACCCACACCAACTGTTGCAGGTCAAAGGCCTCTAAGACCTCTGATGGCCGGTTCAATTCGGGGGCCAGCCATTGCTGGCGACCGGCTTGTTGGTTGATTTGTTCACGCCAATGCGCCAACAAAGCTTGCTCGTCCAGCAAGGCTTGCCCGTCGAACACGGTTGTCGCTGCTGGGTGGGGTGCTGGCGGGGCCGCGTCACCGGCCACTTCCCAGCTGAGTTGCCAAAGGCCGATCTGTTGCAGGCGCAACAACTCCACTTGCAAGGGCGCTGCGCCCTGCGCCAATTGGCCCAGCACGCTGGCCACCGCAAAGGCCTGGCCTTGCACCACACCCCGCCAGCGCGTCGCAGCAGGCCCTGTCCCACCCGTCACCGGTGACCAGGTCACGGGCAAAGCCCAAGCCGCAGAGCCCGAGGCCTTGGACGGCTGGCGCTGCGCCAGCGCCGCCCGCAAGCTTTGCACCTGCTGCTGCAACTCCGGCAAAGCCTGTCGCATCGACTCGCCCGACTGGTGTTGCGCCAACAAAGCCTGGTGGGCTAGTTGCAAGGCCGAGATGGATACCCAAGTCGGCCACAAAGAGGCCACGCAAGCGGCCAAGGCCACGCCCACCCCAGCACCGAGGGCAGCCACTTGCTGCCCCAGACCCCAGGCCCAGGGGGCATCCCATCGCCACGCTTGGGCGATTTGCGGCGGCGCAGGCAAGGCGCTGGCGGCGGCAGGATTCATGGCTGCACCCGCGCGGGGTTGACTGGGCTGGCGACCCAGCGCCATTCAAAGGCCCACCAACTGTCGGGCATGCCCTGCGGGTCTGCCACCGGCACAGGCTGCAGGGCCACCACTTGCACCGCCGCGTTGCCCATGCGCTGCTGCCAATTTTGGAGCACCTGGGCCGCGTCTGCGGCCTGCACGGCATGGCCTGCCACCGTCAGGCCTTGCGCATTCCACACCCATCGTTCCAGGTGCAGGGGTGGCGTGAAAGCCGCCGCCAAAGCTTGCCAGCTTTGCCAGGGTTGGTGTGTGGCCAACGGCGCATGGCCTTGCAAGGCGTTTTGCAAGGCTTGGCGTTCTTGGGTCCAGCGCTGGTGGGCCAGGCGATCAGGGGCCTGCGCTTCGATGTGGGCTTGCAATTGCGCGTTCGCTTCGGTCCATTGCCCATGCTGCCAAGCCATAACGAGAGCAGCCGATGCCCAGACCAACCCAGATAGGCCCACGGTCCAGGTCCAACGCTGTCGCCACCAACGGCGTTGGCGCTGCCATAAGCGCTCACGCCCAGGCAATAAATTGATAGGCATCATGCGACAAACCGGCGCAAAGCCAGCCCCATGGCCAAGGCACTGGCCTGGTCGTTGTGCCGCCCCGGCACCAAGCGTTGGGCATGTGCGCGCCAGCGCTGCATCGCCTGCGAGCGGATGTCCACCACCCAGGGCAGCAAACCCGCGCGGCGCACCCAATCGAGCATGGGCTGCAGGTCTTGCACGGGCAGCGCAAACACCCCATAAGTGGACGCTTTGGGATTTGGGCCATCTTGCAAGGCGTAGTCCCAGCTCACCTGCGACATGTCCCAGGGCAGCAGATCGCGCAATTGCAGGCCAATCTGAAAGTGCAGGTCTTCGCCCTGCAACCGGGTGTCAAAGGCCATGGCCTGTTGCCACACCTGCCCATCGGGCACGGCCAGGGCCACCCGGCGCACCCGGCTGGCGCTGCGCCGCCACGCGCTGGCCAGGGCTTGGCTGGGATCGGCTTGCCCATGCCAACTGGCTTGCTCGCACAAACTCAGTCGCCAGCCTTGTGCAGGGTGGCCATCCACCGCCACCAGGCTCAAGTCGCCCTCGCCCCAATCCACCCCCAACAAGGCTTGGCGACCCGAACGTGAAATGGTGTTGAGCCATGACATGTGCACCTCCCAGGATGTGAGCGGACATCCTAGCGATGAATGCTTTTGGTTTCAATACCGCCGACCCGAACCACACACGGGTTGTATTTTTTATAATCGCTGTTTTGTTTCACCGCGCCGACCACACCGGCGCGGTTGCCCATGAACCGCAAGTCCACCCCCGACACGCCGCCCAGCGACAGCAGTCCTTCTCAATTGGGGGCCTTGGTATGGGGCTTTTTCAAGTGGTCATTGGGCTTGGGGCTGGCCGGTGCGCTGTCGCTGGCCTTGCTGGTGGCCTTGGCCTTGGCCATGGCCTACCCCCAACTGCCTGATATTTCCGACCTGGCCGACTACCGGCCCAAGCTGTCGATGCGGGTGTTTTCAGCCGAAGGCACTTTGATTGGCGAATTTGGCGAAGAGCGGCGCAATTACACCGAATTCAAAGACATCCCGCAGGTGATGAAAGATGCCGTGCTGGCCATCGAGGACGCGCGCTTCTACCACCACGGCGGCGTGGACTACATCGGCTTGGCACGCGCGAGTTTGGCCAATCTGGGCCGGGCCAAAAGCCAGGGCGCATCCACCATCACCATGCAGGTGGCCCGCAATGTTTACCTGAGTTCTGAGAAAACCTTCACCCGCAAAATTTACGAATTGCTGCTGACCTTCAAGCTCGAGCACTTGCTGACCAAAGACCAGATTTTTGAGATTTACCTCAACCAAATTTTCTTGGGCAACCGCGCTTATGGCTTTGCCGCCGCTTGCGAGGCTTATTTCGGCAAGCCCTTGAATGCCATCACCGTGGCCGAGGCCGCCATGCTGGCGGGTCTGCCCAAAGCCCCTTCGGCCTACAACCCCATCAACAACCCCAAGCGGGCCCGCTCGCGCCAGCTCTACATCATCGAGCGCATGCTCGACAACGGCTTCATCACCCAGGCCCAAGCCGATCAGGCCAAGGCCGAAGAGCTCAAAGTGCGCAATGCCAACCAAGGGTTTCGCAACCATGCCGACTATGTGGCCGAGATGGCGCGCGCATTGATGTTTGCCCAGTACGGACAAGACGCTTACACCCGGGGCTTGAAGGTCTACACCACGGTGCGTGCTGCCGACCAAGAGGCGGCCTACCAAGCCCTGCGGCGCGGCATCATGGACTACGAAAAGCGCCAACATTACCGGGGGCCTGAAAAATTCATCGACCTGCCCAGCAATGCGCGCGAGCGCGAGGAGTTGATCGACGACACCTTGATCGAGCAAGGCGACAAGGGCGACCTGTTGGCCGCCGTGGTGTTGGAGGCCTCGCCCAAACTGGTGCGGGCGGTGCGGCAAAACGGCGAGGTCATTGAGGTCACTGGCGAGGGGCTCAAGCCGGTGCAATCGGGCTTGAGCGACAAGTCGCCGCCCAACATCAAACTGCGCCCGGGTGCGGTGATTCGCATCGTCAAAGGCACGCAATGGGAAATCACCCAATTGCCCGAGGTGGAGGGGGCCTTTGTCGCCATGGACCCGCGCGACGGTGCGATCCGCGCCCTGGTCGGTGGCTTTGACTTTGACAAAAACAAATTCAACCATGTGACCCAGGCTTGGCGCCAGCCCGGCTCGAGTTTCAAGCCCTTCATTTACTCGGCCGCCCTGGAAAAAGGATTCACCCCAGCCACCGTGGTCAACGATGCGCCGCTGTTTTACGATGCCAGCGTGACCGGCAGCCAGGCTTGGGAGCCCAAAAATTACGACGGCACTTTTGAAGGGCCGATGAGCCTGCGCAAGGGCTTGGCGAAATCGAAAAACATGGTTTCGATCCGGGTGCTCGAATCGGTGGGGCCACAAAACGCGCAAAACTGGATCGCGCAATTTGGCTTTGATGCCCAACGCCACCCGGCCTACCTGACCATGGCGCTGGGCGCAGGCTCGGTCACCCCCTTGCAAATGGCAACCGGCTATTCGGTGTTTGCCAACGGCGGTTTTCGCATCAACCCCTACCTGATCAGCAAAGTCACCGATGCCATGGGCAAGGTGTTGTCAGACTACACGCCCATTGAGCAAGAAGAGTCGGTGCGCGCCATCAGCGCGCGCAATGCCTTTGTGATGAGCAGCTTGCTGCAAGAGGTGACCCGCTCGGGCACGGCATCCAAAGCCCAAACCACCCTCAAGCGCAATGACATCTACGGAAAAACCGGCACCACCAACGATTCCATGGACGCTTGGTTTGCCGGTTACCACCCCACCCTGACCGCCGTGACCTGGATAGGCTATGACACGCCACGCAAGCTCGGGGACCGCGAAACCGGGGGCGGTTTGAGCCTGCCGGTGTGGATCCAATACATGCAAACCGCGCTCAAAAACACGCCCATCACCGAAATGAACGCGCCCCCCGGCGTGGTGTTTGAAGGGGGTGACTGGTTCTTCACCGAATTTGCCCGCAGCTCAGGCATCAGCAGCTTGGGAATGGATGGCAAGTCGGGCAATGCCGAGTTGCCTGCGGCCGACGAGAAAAAGAAGATCCTCGATCTGTTCAAGAACTGAAGACCAGGGGCAAACCCGCTTGGGCACTGGCATCGGCGCTCAGTTGCGCCCAAAAATCGCCCTGCCCTTTGGTGTCCATCCAAGCCTGACCATCGTGCCGATAGTGGTAGCCGCCGCTGCGGGTGGCCAACCACACCTCGTGCAAGGGTTTTTGTAGGTTGATGACGATTTGGCTGCGGTTGGCAAACACCAAGGTCACCATGCCACCGACCCGCTGGTTGTCGATATCGGCATCGGTGGTTTCGTTGATGCGGTCGCAATGCCGCTCGACCGCGAGCAACAATGCCTCGGCCAGGTTCATGAATTCGGTATCGGTCATACAGAGGCACCACAGGCGCTGGCTACAATTTCAAGATGAAAAACTGGCCCATTCTATTCAGCCGAAATGTCCTTGCCCTTGGTGTGGCCGCCATGGCATCGGCTTGTGGCCAACGCGGTGCCCTGTACCTGCCCAACAACATTCCACCCGATCAGCGTGGGCCCTACACCAATCCCACCCCTTCTTCGCCTATCAACCCCACGGCCTCAACACCCACACCATGAACCCCACCGAATTGCCCGGCGAACCTTTTTTGTCCCAACGCGACGGCCAGTTGTGCTTGGAAGATGTGCGCCTGTCCGATCTGGCAGCCCAATGCGGCACGCCCTTGTTTGTTTACTCCAAGGCCGCCATGCTCAGCGCCTTGGGGGCTTACCAAAGGGCTTTTGCCGGGCGCGATGCCAGGGTGCATTACGCGATGAAAGCCAACTCGTCATTGGGTGTGTTGCAGGTGTTTGCCCAAGCCGGTTGTGGCTTTGACATTGTCTCGGGCGGAGAACTGGCCCGCGTGCTGGCCGCTGGCGGGCGGGCCGATCGCGTGATTTTTTCGGGCGTGGGCAAAACCCGCGCCGAAATGCGCGCGGCTTTGCAAGCGGGCATTGCCTGCTTCAATGTCGAGAGCGAGGCCGAGTTGGATGTGCTGAGCGAAGTGGCTGTGTCAATGGGTCAGCGTGCGCCGGTGAGCATCCGCGTCAATCCCAATGTGGACCCCCAGACCCATCCCTATATTTCCACCGGGTTGAAGGGCAACAAATTTGGCATTGCCCACGAAGACACCTTGCGCTGCTACCTGCACGCGGCGCAGTTACCGGGCTTGCGGGTGGTGGGCATCGACTGCCACATTGGCTCGCAAATCACCAGCGCAGGCCCGTATTTGGATGCCGTGGACAAGGTGTTGGACCTGGTCCAAGCCATCGAAGCCGCAGGCGTGCCCATCGCGCACCTGGATTTTGGCGGGGGCTTGGGCATCAACTACAACGGCGACACCCCACCCGCGGCCGATGCCTTGTGGACCCAGTTGTGGGCCAAGTTGGATGCGCGTGGTTTTGGCCAGCGGCCCGTGATGATCGAGCCTGGGCGCTCTTTGGTGGGCAATGCCGGTGTGTGCCTGACCGAGGTGCTCTACCTCAAGCCGGGTGAGCAAAAAAACTTTTGCATCATCGATGCGGCGATGAACGACTTGCCCCGACCGGCCATGTACCAAGCGTTTCACCAAATTGTGCCCTTGGTGCCGCGCCATGGCCCTGCCGCAACGTACGACGTGGTCGGTCCGGTGTGTGAAAGCGGCGACTGGATTGGCCGCGACCGCTCACTGTCGGTGCAAGCCGGTGACCGATTGGCGGTGCTGTCTGCTGGGGCCTATTGCATGAGCATGTCGAGCAACTACAACACCCGTGGACGCGCCGCCGAGGTGTTGGTCGATGGTGGGCGCTGGCATGTCATTCGCGAGCGCGAATCCACCCCAGACCAAATGCGCGGCGAGCGCCTCATTTAAAAGCCGCCTGGCCAAACGCCTTTAAGCCGCTTTTCCCGGTGGATCGGCACGGCCGGGGCCTTTGGTGCGTTGCTGCCACCACAGCCACAAACGCCAAGCCAACAAGCTGGCCAAAATGCCGCCATAGACCCAAACCTCGGTTTGGTTGTTTTTGCCCGCACGCATCCAATAAAAATGCAACACCGCCAAAGCGGCCACGGCATAAACCAAACGGTGCAGCCCTTGCCACCGCTTGGGCCCCAACCAACGCACGGCGCGGTTGAAAGAAGTGGCGGCCATGGCGGCGAGCATCACCAAAGCCAAAAAGCCCACCAAGATAAAGGGGCGCTTGGCAATGTCACGCGCCACATCGGCCCATTCGAAACCCATGTCCAGCCAGGCGTAACACAACAGGTGGGCCAGGGCATAAACAAAGACATTCACGCCGATCATGCGCCGAAAGCGCATCAAAGCCACCTGCCCGGTGATCACGCGCAGCGGTGTCACGGCCAGGGCCAAACACAGGGCGCGCAAACTCCAGTCACCGGTTTGGCGGATCAGCGCTTCGGCGGGATTGGGGCCCAATGCGTCGTTGAGTGCGGCCACCAACAGGGCCATCAATGGTGTTGCCAACAACACGCCCAACAAGGGCTTGGCAGCAGGGTGTCGCCACATGGCGGGGCTCAGTAGTTTTTGGTCAAGTCCATGCCGGCATACAACTGGCCCACCTGCGCTTCGTAGCCGTTGAACATCAAGGTTTTGCGTTTTTTGCTCAACAAGCCGTCTTCACCAATGCGCCGCTCGGTGGCTTGGCTCCAGCGCGGGTGGTCCACCTGGGGGTTCACGTTGGAATAAAAGCCGTATTCATGCGAGGCCGCCTTGAGCCAAGCGGTGGCCGGTTGCTTTTCGACAAAGCGGATTTTCACAATGCTTTTGGCGTTTTTAAACCCGTATTTCCAGGGCACGTTCAAGCGGATGGGGGCCCCATTTTGATTGGGGAGGATCTCGCCATACATGCCAAAGGTCAACAAGGTCAAAGGGTGCATGGCCTCGTCCATGCGCAAACCTTCGACATAAGGCCACTCCAGCACCCGCGAACCAACAAAAGGCATGGTTTTGGGGTCGGCCAAGGTGACAAATTCAACAAACTTGGCACTGCCCTGGGGTTCGACCCGCTTGATCAATTCGGACAAGGGGTAACCGATCCAAGGGATCACCATCGACCAACCCTCGACGCAGCGCATGCGGTAGATGCGCTCTTCCATTGCACTGAGTTTGAGCAAATCTTCGATGTCCCAGCGGCCAGGCTTTTTCACCAAGCCTTCGACCTCGACCGTCCAAGGCCGGGTTTTCAAGCTGTGGGCGTTTTTGGCCGGGTCGGCTTTGTCGGTACCAAATTCGTAAAAATTGTTGTAAGTGCTGGCATCCAGGTAGGTGGTGGGTTTCTCCATCGTGTTGGCCCCCGCCACGGTGGAGGGCCGCGCGGCCAAGGCGGGCAGTTTGCCGGGTCGGCCCACCGCCGGTTTATCGCTTTGGGCCAAGGCTTGGCGCGATGCCCATGTGGCCAAAGCCGCCCCGGCCACACCGGTGGCCAGCTGCTGCATCAGGGCGCGGCGGTGGCGGTGGACCGGGGCTGGCGTGATCTCGCTGGACAGAGGGTGGTTGTGTCCGTCATCATGGGTGCGAATCAGCATGGCTTTCTCCAATTGAATTCAAGGCATTGTGCCGCAGGGCCGAAAAAAAACCGGCCATGTAGGCCGGTTGCTGCACATGCTGTGGGGTCAAGAATCAACGCAAACCGGCGATGTAATCGGCCACCGCTTTGATTTCGCGGTCATTGAGTTTGGCCGCCACTTGGGTCATGGTCAGGTTGTTTTGGCGCACGCCATCGCGAAACCCGCTGAGTTGTGAGGCGGTGTATTCGGCATGCTGGCCAGCCAAACGGGGGTATTGCGAAGGCACGCCCGCCCCGTTGGGGCTGTGGCAACCCGCACAAGCTGGGATTTGCCGGTCAGCAATGCCACCACGGTAAATGCGCTCACCCAAGGCCACGGTTTGTTTGTCTTTGGCAAAACCAGGCTTGGCCTTTTGCTGGGCCAACCAAGCGGCAATGTTTTTCATGTCCTCTGGGCTGAGGCCTGCGGCCATGCCCGACATGATGGCATTGGCCCGTTTGCCGGATTTGAATTCTTGCAACTGCTTGGCGGTGTATTCGGGGTGCTGGGCGGCCAACTTGGGGTTGGCAGGCGAGCCGGAATTGCCGTCGGCACCATGGCAAGCCGCGCAGGCTGCGAAACTGGCTTCGCCTTTGGCCAAATCTGGGGCTTTGGCGGCGGGCGCTTTGTCAGAGGCGTGCAGTTGGAACACAGGCAAGGCGAGTGCGGCGGCAACAAAAAGGGGGGCTAACAGCTTCATGGCTTGGGTCGGTTGTGTGGCGCTAAACCGGTGGATTCTACAATGCCCACTTGGGGTCCACGGGCCCCCCACCACTTGCCGGACCCGTGATGACC
>JACCDX010967080.1_pt1 | contig 41822 bp, 27 predicted proteins | sample 7449681 | NCBI WGS metagenome assembly JACCDX01 (sample SAMN15323450, study PRJNA562643) | freshwater metagenome | isolation source: river surface water | place: USA:Blue River Watershed | collected 2017-08-18
CGACCTCCGCGGTAGAACGTCACCCTCCCGGGGCGCGCCTGCCGCTCAGCGGCTCTGCAGGCTGTGCTTGTTGAGTCCGGCCTTGCGGCAGGCGTCCCAGACGAAGGTCAGCCGATCGAGCGTCGCCTTTTCGTCCGATCGAATCAGCACGGGAATATCTTTGCTCACGTCTTTCACCTGCTGGAGCGCGCCGGGCAGCTCCGCGTCGGTGATCGGCTTGCCGTTGAACGACAGCTTGCCGTCCTTTTCGATCGCGATCGTGACGCTGCCGCGAAACTCGTTTTTGCCGGCCGTCTCGACCTTGGGCAGCGTGATGTTGAGCGTCGACGCCGACTTGAACTGCATCGTGACGAACGCGAAGAAGATCAGCATCACGAGCACATCGATCAACGGCACGAGGTTCATCTCGGGCCGCTTGCGCCGCTTGTGTTGGAGCAGGCTCATGCCTCAGCGCGTGCGTTGGAGGATACGTTCGAGCAGCACGTCGAGCTGCGCGGCGTAGTTCTCGATCTTGCGCTGCAGGTAACCGCTGCCGACCAGCGACGGGATCGCGATGCACAGACCGATGATCGTCGCCGACAGCGCGAGCGCCACGCCCTTGGTGAAGGCGACCGGATCCGGCAAACCCGTGTCGGCCGAGATCTGCGAAAACACCTGCAGCAGGCCCGCCACCGTGCCGGTGAGGCCGATGAGCGGGGCGGCGGCGTAAATGACATCCAGATACGGGATGCCGCGCTCCATGCGGTTGAGTTCGAGCCGGGCGAAGGCCTTCACCGCGCCTTCGTCGTTCTTGTGCTGCTCGGCGAATTCCACGATGCGGGCGAGCACGGTGTGCTTGCCCCCCACCAGCGGCCGCCCCTGCACCACCGCGTCCACGAGGTCCTGGGGCATCACCGCCGCCCGCCGCAGCGCGAAGGCGCGCTCGCAGACGATGAACACCGCGGCCGCGGAGCAGATACCGAGCGGGTAGATCAGCACCCCCGCGCCTTTGAGCACTTCGATCATGGGAATTTGGAGACTGGTTGGAAGAACGTGCCGCGATGTGACGGCGTCGCGAGGGAAAAGTTCACCCGAAAACCTTACGGGCGGCGCGGAAGGTCATCCGTTTGCAGGAGCAGGCCAAGACGGTGCGTCCGGGCAGACCGACCGCAAACCGCACCGCGCCGAAAACGGGCGCGGCGCGGCCCTTCCCCCACTCGGCCTCAGGCCGCGAGATACGGCAGTTTGGCCGCCGTGGCCTTCACCGCCGGCACGCCGTCGAGCAGTTCGCCGATCGCGTCCCAACGGCCGTTGACCAGCGCATCGCGCGCCGTCTCGCGCTGCGTCACCTTGATCTTGTCGCCGCCGAACCGCACTTCGAGCGCGGCCACGTCGACCGTGATCTCGACCGCGGGATTGGCCGCGATGGCCGCGGCGACCTTGGCGATATCCTCGCGGGTGGCGTTCACGCAGGGCAGGCCGAGCGTCGTGCTGTTGCCGAAGAAGATCTCGGCGAAGTTCTCGGCGATGATGGCGCGGAAGCCGGCCTTGTGGATCGCCTGCGGGGCGTGCTCGCGCGAGGAGCCGCAGCCGAAGTTGGCGCCGGAGAGGAGAATTTTGGCGCCCTTGTGCTCGGGCCGGTCGATCGGGTGGTCGAGTTTCTTGCCCGACGGGTCGTGGCGCACGTCAAAGAAAACGAATTCGCCGAGACCGTCGAACGTGACGCACTTCATGAAGCGCGCCAGGATGATGCGATCGGTGTCGATGTCGTTGCCGGGGACAAACACACCGCGGCCGGACACGGAGGTGATTTTTTCGAGAGCCATTTGGAAATCAGTGATGAGTGAAAAGTGATAGGTGATGAGATCAGAGCGACGAGCGGCCGAGGCGGTGAAGGAGGCGCGGTTTGGGCCGCGGTCTCATCACTCGTCACGCATCACTCGCCACTCCAGGTCAGTTGACCGCGAAGACCTCGCGGGCGTCGGCGACGGAGCCGGTCACCGCGGCGGCGGCGACCATCACCGGGCTCATCAGCACGGTGCGACCCGTGATGGAGCCCTGGCGGCCCTTGAAGTTGCGGTTCGACGACGACGCGCAGAGTTCGTCGCCGATGAGCTTGTCGGGGTTCATCGCGAGGCACATCGAGCAACCCGCGGCGCGCCACTCAAAGCCGGCCTCGGCAAGGATCTTGTCCAGACCGAGCTTCTCGCACTGGAGCGCGACGATCTGCGAGCCGGGCACGGCGATGGCGCGCACGCCCGGGGCGACCTTGCGGCCCTTGATGAATTTCGCGACCTCCTGGAAATCCGAGAGGCGGCCGTTGGTGCAGGAACCGAGGAAGGCCACGTTGATCTTGGTGCCCTTGATCGGCGCGCCGGCGGGCAGCTTCATGTAGGCCAGCGCCTCGATGATGCCCGCGCGGTCGTCGTCCGACGTCGCCTTCGCGGGATCGGGGATGTTCTCGGTGATCGAGATACCCTGGCCCGGATTGATGCCCCACGTGACCGTCGGCGCGATGTCGCCGGCGTCGATCTTCACGACGTCGTCGTAGCGGCAGCCGGCATCCGACGCGAACGACTTCCAGCGGGCGACCGCCTCATCCCACGCCGCACCGGTCGGCGAGTAGGGCCGGCCCTTCAGGTAGGCAAACGTCGTCTCGTCGGGATTCACGTAGCCAACGCGCGCTCCGCCCTCGATGGACATGTTGCAGACGGTCATGCGCTCTTCCATGGAGAAGCCGTCGAAGACCGAGCCGGCATACTCGTAGGCGTAGCCGGTGCCGCCGTTGACGCCGAGCACGCGGATGATGTGGAGAATCACGTCCTTGGCATAGACGCCGGGGCGCAGTTTCCCGTTCACCTCGATGCGGCGGACTTTCAGCGCGCCGAGCGCCATGGTCTGGGTCGCGAGCACGTCGCGCACCTGGCTGGTGCCGATGCCGAACGCGATCGCGCCGAACGCGCCGTGGGTCGACGTGTGCGAGTCGCCGCAGGCGATCGTCGTGCCGGGCTGCGTGATGCCCTGCTCCGGGCCGACGATGTGCACGATGCCCTGCTTGCCCGTCGCGCGGTCGAAGAAGGTGACGCCGAACTGCGCGCAGTTTTTCCGCAGCTCGTCCATCATGGCCTGCGCCAGCGGATCCTTGTAAGGCTCCACCAGTTCGTTGGTTGGCACGATGTGGTCGACCGTCGCGAAGGTGCGGTGCGGCATCAGCACCTTGAGTCCCAGGTCGCGCAGCATGCCGAAGGCCTGCGGGCTCGTGACCTCGTGGATCAGATGCGTGCCGATGAGCAGCTGCGTCTGGCCGTTGGCCAATTTGCGGACGGAATGGGCGTCCCAGACTTTTTCGAAGAGCGATTTGGGCATGACGTGAGAGGAGAAATTTGCGGTGAGGGTGAGGCCCCGGTGCCGTGCAATGGCGAAACCGGGAGGCCCGAACCCAGAGAAACAAGGCGCGGCTGTCACCCCATTTCCCGATCCGAACCGACGCCATCCTACCAGAACGTTGCCATAACCGGGAAATACTTGTTTAGCGGTCGGTGATGCCGCGCGAGTATCAGTATCCGTTCGAATTGCGCCACCTCGTCTACTTCCGCGAGGTCGCCCGCCAGCTGCATTTCCGGAAAGCCGCCGAGACGCTCGCCATCGCCCAGCCGGCCCTCAGTCGCGCCATTGCCCAGCTCGAGTCCGCCCTCGACGCCGACCTGCTCAACCGCACCCGCCGCGGCGTCGAGGTGACGCCGGCCGGCCGGCTCCTGCTCGAGCGCATCGAGCCGCTGCTGCGCGGCCTCGCCGCGGTTCCGGGTGACCTGCAGGCGCTGGCCGGCGGCGAGGTCGGCCACGTGCGGATCGCCTTCACCGGCCTGGCCATGGCGACCGTGTTGCCCCGGATCCTGCGCGAATTCCACCGCCGCCACCCCGGCATCCGCCTCGAACTCACCGAGTCGCCGACCGCGGCCCAGCTCGCCGCGCTGCAGGCCGGAGACCTCGCCTGCGGTTTCTTCCATCCCGACGCACCGACGCCCTCGATCCGCACCCACGTGCTGCTGCGCGAACGCAACGGCGTGCTCCTCCCCGTCTCCCATCCCCTCGCCGCCCGCCGCACGCTGCGGCTGCGCGACTTGGCGGCGACGCCGTTCGTGCTTTTTCCGCGTGCGCACAACCCCGGCTTCCATGACCGGATCCTCGCCGCGTTCGCCGCCGCCGGCATCACCCCCCGGATCGCGGAGGAAATCTGGCCGCGCGCCAACGGCGTGGGTCTCGTCCGCGCCGGTCTCGGGGTCACGTTCATGACTCCGTCCGAGGCGCAACACCTGCCGCCCGAGATCACCTTTCGGGCCCTGCAGGGCCCGGCCCCGGAAAGCCGCCTGGTGCTCGGCTGGCGTCAATCCGACCCGCCCGATCCGGCGCTGGCCGCGTTTGTCGCCGTGGCCGTCGGCCCGACCTGACCGCACCCCGGATATGACCGCCCGCGGCGTCGCTGGCGGGTTGACCGGGACGATACCGGGTTCTTTCCTGCGCGCATGGCGTCACTCCGGGCTCCGATCATCGCGTGCCTGCTGGGCGCGGTCGGAGCGCGCGTTGCACCGCCCGCCTTCGCCGCCCGGCCGCTCAGCGAAGCCGGCCGGCCCTTCGTCACCGCCTACGCCCCGCGCGACTACCGGGCCCACAACCAGATCTGGGAGACGGTCCAGAGCCCCGAGGGCCTGCTCTATTTCGGCAACAGCGGGCGGGTCCTCGAATTCGACGGCACCACGTGGAAACGCATCCCCGTGCCCGGTTCGTTCGTGCGCCGTCTGGCCTACGGCGCCGACGGCCGCCTCTACGTGGGCGCCACCGACATGCTCGGTTGGATCGAGCGCGATCCCGCCGGCGAGTCCCGCTTCCGGTCGCTGCTCGACCAGGTGCCCGCGGCCGCCCTGCCGCTCGGCATGGTCACCGATGTCACGCCGCACGGCGACGCCGTCTATTTCACCACGGTCAACGGCGTGCTGCGCTGGCAGCACGGCCGGATGCGGTTTTGGCCGGGGTCGCCCGACCGGAAGCCGCCTTGGCTGAGCATCGTCGGCCCCGACGTCTATCTGCACCGCACCGGCGCCGGACTTTTTCGGCTGCAAAACGACGAATGGAAGCCGCTCAGCACGGATCCGCGCTACACCCAGTCGCACATGGTCCTGCTCACCGCGGGCGAGCCGGGTGCGCCGCTCGTGCTCGTGCGCGAGGGCACGCTGGGCTTTCTGCGGCCCGACGGCTCGCTCGCCCCGTGGCACCCCGAGACCGCCGCGCTCCTCGCGCGCACGCGCCTGCGGATCGCGCAGTGGCTCGACGACGGCTCGCTCGCCCTCGCCACCGACACTTTGGGTGTCCTCCGCCTTGCCCGCGACGGTCGCGTGGTCGAACGCTTCGACCAGAGCACCGGCCTGGAAAACGCCTCGCTCCACGCCCTCTTCCAGGACCGCGACGGCGGCCTCTGGATCAACACCAACAACGGCACGTTCCGCACCGAACCCGCCTCGCCCTTTTCCGTCTTCGACCGCGTCAACGGCCTCGGCCGCGACGCGGTCCGCAGCTTCTGCCGCCACGACGGCGTGCTCTACGCCGCGGTCAACGACCAGCTCCACCGGCTGGTCCCCGCCGATCTCCACGAGCACGGCTCCGCCCGTTTCGAGCGCATCCCGCTCGAATATGCCTTTCCCTGGGCCCTCGTGAGCCACCGCAGCGGCCTCCTCATCGGCGGCGCGCCCGGCATCGCGCGGCTCGAGGGCGGCCGGCTCTCCTGGGTCATCCGCAACAACGCCGTGCGGGTCGAGGCCATGACGCGCTCCCTCGCCGACCCCGACCGGATCTGGTGCAGCCACGAAGGCGGCCTGCGGTCCATCCGCTATGTCGACGGCGAGTGGCGGGACGAAGGCCTCGTCTCGGCCTACCGCGGTCCGGCGCGCGACGTCGCCGAGGCGCCCGACGGCACCCTCTGGCTCGGCACCCCGACCCGGGGCTTTGTCCGCATCACCCGTCCGGCCGGCGACGCCGATTGGTCGCGCGCGACCTTCCGCACCTATTTCGAAACCCACGGACTGCCGCCGGACCAAGGCTGGAGCTATGTCCACGCGACCTCGTCCGGCCCGCTCTTCACGGCATCGCGCGGCATCTATCGCTTCGACGCCGCCGCCGAGCGGTTCGTCCCGGAGCCGCGCCTCGCGCCGGAGGGCCGCGCGGACGCCCGGGTCGCCTGGCTCGCCGAGGCGGCCGACGGTTCCATCTGGCTGGAAACCGAAACGCCCGAAGAAAACTCGATCTGTATCCAGAAACTCATGCCCAACGGCGACGGCACTTACGCTTGGTCCCCGCAGCCGCGCGCGATCGAGGAGCACCTCGGGTATTCCGGCGCGAAACTGATCTGGCGGGAGCGCACGCCCGCGGGCGAGGACACCGTCTGGATCTCCGGCAACGACGCCACCGTGCGCGTCGTGGTCTCGCGCCTCGCCGCCGCCCGCCCCCCCGCCCCGTGGCGGGCAATGATCCGCTCCGCGCGCTTTCCCGGCCTCGCCGGGGCCGCCGCCGACGGCGTCCGCGCCCCCTATTCGCACGAACCCATCGCGTTTTCCTTCGCCGCGCCCCGCTTCGGCACCGGCGGCCCGCATCACTACCAAACCCGGCTGCTGGGCTTCGACGACGCCTGGTCGCCGTGGTCCGACCGGCCCGAGGTCACGTTCACCAATCTCAGCGGCGGGCCCTTCACGCTCGAGGTCCGGGCGCGCGATTTCAACCGGGCGGTGAGCGCTCCCGCCCGGTTCGTGTTTTCGGTGGCCCCGCCGTGGCACCGGACCCCGTGGGCCGTCGGCGCCTACGGTATCGCCGCCGCCGCCGCGGTGCTCGGCCTCGTCCGCTGGCGGCTGCGGCATGCCGCCCGCGAACGCGCGCGCCTCGAGCAACTCGTCGCGCAGCGCACCGAGGAACTGAGGCACGCCAAGGAAATCGCCGACGAAGCCAACCGCGCCAAAAGCGCCTTCCTCGCCAACATGTCGCACGAACTGCGCACGCCGCTCAACGGCGTCATCGGCTACGCCCAGGTCCTCATGAAGGACCGCGATCTGACGCCCCGGAACCGCGAACGCATCCGGATCGTGCAGACCAGCGGCGAGCACCTGCTGCGCATGATCAACGAGGTGCTCGATTTCTCCAAGATCGAGGCCGGCCGGATGGAGCTTTCGCCGGCGCCCTTCCACCTGCCGCAACTGCTCCGCGACGTCGCCGCCGCCATCAGCCCGCGCTTCGAGCAAAAGCAGCTGGCCTTTCATTTCGAACCCGCGCCGGCGCTGCCCGATCTCGTGCTCGGCGATCCGCTGAAACTCCGCCAGGTCCTCGACAACCTGCTCGGCAACGCCCTCAAGTTCACCCCCGCCGGCGAGGTCCGGCTCGAGATCACGCCGGCGGACCGGGCCGAGGAATCCGTGACCTTCCGTGTGACCGACACGGGCGTCGGCATCGGCCCCGCGGACCGCGCCCGGCTCTTCCAGCCCTTTCACCAGGCCGTGGACGGGCGCCCGCCCGAACCCGGCACCGGTCTCGGCCTCGCCATCGCGCGCCGCCTGGTCGAGCTGATGGGCGGCACCCTTGGGGTCGAAAGCGAACCCGGGCGCGGCAGCGTCTTCGGTTTCACGATCCGCCTGCCCGTCATCGCGGCGGACGCCGAGGCCGACCGCCGTGCCGCCGGCGTGATCTCGGGCTACCGCGGCCGTCGCCGCCGTATCCTGATCGTCGACGATGTCGCGACCAACCGCGCGGTCCTCCGCGAACTGCTCGTTCCGCTCGGCTTCGAGCTCGCCGAAGCGGCGTCCGGGGCCGAAGCACTCGCCGCCGCGCCCGGGCTCGGTCCTGATCTGGTGCTGCTCGACCTCCGCATGCCCGGGATCGACGGCTTCGAACTCGCGCGCCGGCTCCGCGCCCGGCCCGGCGGCGCTGCGCTGAAGCTGATCGCCATGTCCGCCTCGGTCCTCTCCTTCAGCCGCGAGGACGCCTTCGCCGCCGGCTGCGACGATTTTCTTTCCAAGCCGTTCCGCGAGGACGACCTCCTGGCCCGCATCGGACAGGCGCTGCAGGTCGAGTGGATCGGCGATCCCGGCACCGCCGTCCCGTCATCCGCCGACCCGGCTCCCGCGACGACCCTCTCCGCCGCGGTGATCGCCGAGTTGCTCGCGAGCGCCCGCCGCGGCGAGATCGCCGCGTTGCGCCGCCGGCTCGGCGAGCTGCGCGGCGACCCGCTCGCCGACGCGCTCGAAGCGCTCGCCAAATCCTATCGCATGGAAAACATCCGCGCCCTCCTCGAAGCGCAGTCCTCCCCTGCGCGTCCGCCCTCCCCATGAGTTCATCCGCCCGCGGCCGCGTGCTCGTCGTCGACGATACTCCCGCCAATCTCTCCCTCCTCCTCGACGCGCTCACCGACGCCGGCCACGAAATCCTCGTCGCGGAAAGCGGCCGCAGCGCCCTGTCGCTGCTGGAGCACACCACGCCGGACCTCGTGCTGATGGACCTGGTGATGCCCGGTCTCGACGGCGTCGCGACCTGCCGCCGCCTGAAGGAGCGGCCGGAGTGCCGCGATGTGCCGGTGATTTTCATGACCGCGGTCGAGGAGCCCGCGCAGAAACTGCGGGCTTTCGAAGCCGGCGCGCTCGATTACATCACCAAGCCCGTCTACCCGCCCGAAGTGCTCGCCCGGGTCGCGGCCCACCTGCAGATCCGCCTGCTGCAGAAATCCCTCGCCGACGAGCTGGCGCTGCGGGTCGAGGCGGAGAACCAACTGAGCCAGTCGCTCGACCGCGCCGTGGTGCTCGCGGACGCCACCGGGCGCATCGTGTTCGCCACGCGCCTCGCCTCCGATCTCCTGCACAAACACTTCCCCGCCCACGCCGCGGGCACGCTGCCGGCGGAACTCGGCGCGGACGGCGCCGCCTTGCTCGTGCGCCGCTTCGCCGAGCGCGACCGCAACGACCTGCAGATGCTCGTCCTCGAGGAGCGCGGCGCCCCGCCGGGACCCGCCTCCCTCATGGCGCTCGGCCTCACGGCCCGCGAAGCCGAGGTCCTGTGGTGGATCGCCCAGGGCAAGAGCAACCCCGACATCGCCACCATCCTCGGCGCCAACGTCCGCACCGTCCACAAGCACGTGGAGCACATCTTCCAGAAACTCGGTCTCGAGACGCGCAACGCCGCCACGCTGGCCGCGCTCGAGGTGCTGCGTCCCGCCCGCTAGACGTCGCGCGATTCCCCGCACGACGCCGGCCGAGGCGCCGGCTACGGCGCCAGGCTGGTGCGGCTGTCCCCGAAAAGTTCGATCGGACAGCCGAACTCCCGGATCGCCGTCCGTTCCCATTGCGCGGCGAGTTCCATCCGGCCGGCCAGGCGCAGGGAGCGGACGATGTCGAGCAGCGCCGTGTTCGCCTGCAAGCGCACCTGCGGATGGGCCAGGTTGAGGTTTCCGCCGGCCGGCGTGCGCTGGGCGATTCCCTCCGGTATCCCGAGCCGGCGGAAGAGATCGATCAGCTCCGTCCATGCCGTCTCGTTCGCCGGCTCGATCGCGATGATCGTCAAAAAGCGCACCGCCGCCGCGTCGAGCGCACCGAGATCGCGGTCGATGCGGCCCAGATACTCGATCGCGTCGACACTCAGCGGCTCCAACTGGCGCCAAGTGGCGATCGCCCCGACCGCGTCCGGAATGCGGCCCAGGCGCAGCAGCGCGAGGGTGCGGCGCCGGTGAATGTGGACGTTGCCGTAGTCCTGCAGGCTCGCGGCGATATTGCCCCGCTCGCGGAACCGCCGCCGCACTTCCTCCGCGACCCACCGGTCCTTCGCGTAGGCGCGGTCCAGGAGGGCCAGCGCCCGCAGGTAAGCCGCCGTCGCCCCGGCCGCGTCCCCGGCCGCCCGCCGCAGTTCGCCTTTCTTGAGGTAAAAACTGCCGAGATCTCCCCACAGGGTATTGTCCTGCCGCTCGATCGGCAGCGGCGGATCGTCCAGCAACGGCAGCCCCTGCTCGGCCAGCGCGATCGCCGCATCCATCGACCGCTCGTCCTGCCGCTCGGCCGTGATGGCCGTGGCCGCGCCCTTGTAGACGTTGAAACTGCGCGGGGAGACCCGTCGCGCCGCCTCCCACAACGCCGGCTCGTCGCGCCAGTCATGGTTCCGCGCCTGGGTCCGGCCGACCAGAGCCAACACGACCGCCGCCGGCACCGCCCACCGCACCGCGGCACCGCCGGGCAGACGCCGGACGCTCTCGGCCAGCCCGATCGCCAGCGTCACCGCCAGCCCGGTCATCGGCAGATACAAAAACCGCTCTCCCATGATGCTGCCGATCGGCAGCAGCAAATTCGAGACGGGCAGGAACATCACCGCCCCCCAGGCCAGGCCGCCGGCCGCCAGCCATGCACGGCGGCGCAGCCACCATCCGGTTGCCGCCAAGCCGGCCACCGCGGCGAGCGCGATCCACGCTTTTGCATCCTCGAATCCGCCCCCGCCATACAACGGGATCTGCGGATACGAATAGTCGCAGGACAACGCCGCCGGCCAGACCACCAGCGCCAGGTATTTCCCGACGACCTTCACCGCGGTCATCGTCCCCTCGAAGAATCCCGCATCCGCGATCGGGTTGTTGACGAAAATCTGGCCCGCGTGCGGCACGCTGAAGTGCATCACGATTCTCAACCCCGCGGAAAAAACCAGCGCCGGGAAAAGCCACGGCAGCGCCCGCGTCGCGAACCGCCCTGCCCCCGTCCGCGCGCCGTGGCGGGCCGCCGCGAGCAGCCCGACGCCGGCGGCGGCCATCACGCCGTTCTCCTTCGCCGCGCACGCCAGCAGCGCCGCCGCGCCCATGGCCAGCCGCCAAGCGCGGTCGATCCGACGCTCCGTCGCCGCTTCCGCCCGCAACCACGCCAGCGCGGCCGCCAGCACGCCGCCCGTGGCCAACAGATCCGCGCGGCCGACGAGGTTCGTCACCGCTTCGACGCCGAGCGGATGCACGGCAAACAGCGCCGCGGCCAGCCAGGCCACATCCGGCCGCCCGCCGAGCCGCACGACCAGCCGCCACACCATCAGCGCGTTCCCCGCGTGGAGCAGAAAATTGACGACGTGGTAACCGAAGGTCGCCGGCCCGCTGCCGAGCACGCTGTAGTTGAACCAGTAGGTCAGCGTGGTCAGCGGCCGGTAGAGGTCGCTCGCCAGCGTGGGCCACCAGTAGCCCTTGGTCAGGATCAGTCCGAGATTGCGCCACGACACCGCCTGGAGCCGGGGGTCGTCGCCGATCACGACGCGGTTGTCCAGGGTCAGGTCGGCGTGGAAGCTGTTCGCGTAAGCCGCCAGCGTGAGGCCGACAAGGGCCCCGGCGGCGAGCCACGCGCGGGAGCGGGGTGTCATTTTCCGCGCAGCCGCTTGAGGAGCGCCAGGCTCTCGGTGTCGAGCTGGCTGCCCGGCTCCACCTTCAGGACCCGCCGGGCGCGCTCCGCCGCCCGCACCGCGTCGGCCTGCATCTTGAGCCCCGCCAGGTGATCGCAAAAGGGCGCCACCACTTCGTCGAAGAACCCGATTCCCGCGCCCCGTCCGTAGGTATCGAGCGTCTGGTTGAAAATCCGGATTTGCTCCGCCGGCGGCTGGCTGCCGACCGCCCGCCACACCATCTCGCGGGCCTGCTGCGCGCTCAGGTCGGACCGGTTGCCCTTGTGCTTGAGCGCGAGCGCCCGCGCCTGCTCGTCGGCGGCGCTGGTCTCGCCCCGCGCCCGCAGGCTGTCGGCAACGCGGTTCGCGTAGTGGGCCTCGAGATCCGGAAAGCCGCGGAAGGCCTGCGCCGCTTCGCGCAGCAGGCCCTCGATCGTGCGCCCGTCGCGTTTCTCCGCCCGGGCGGCGTCGATCAAGGTCTCCCAACCGGGCTGGTGCCGGCGCTCGAAGGTCACCGCCTTGCGCGCCGCGACTCCCGCCGCCCGCGCATCGCCACCCGCCAGCAGCTCCGCCGCGAACAGCGCGTGCACCCGCGCCTGCTTGAACGACGGCAGGTCGCGGAACCGCTCGGAAAGAAACTTCAGGACGTGGTCCGAGATCGGCAGCCAGGTCTGCGGATCGATCGCGTGCCCCGTCACGAGCCGCTGTTCCGCGTGCCGCCCGGCGTCGAGCCGCCACTTTCCGGCGGTATCCAAAAATCCGAACCACGCGTGCCGTCCGTCGTTGCCGGCACCGGCGAAGAGCAACGTCGGCACGCCGCGGGCCTTGCCCGCCTGGGTCGCGAAATACGCCTGGTCCGCGCAGATGCCGCCCGTGCCGAGAATATCGGCCAGCCGGTAGCTCCGGCCGGTCCAGGTCATGGTGTTGTTGGCCACCCGGTCGTTGCGGTAGCGCACCATCGTGTAGGCGCGATCGAGATGGGAGAGCGGGAACTCGGCCACCTTCTGCGCCCACTCCAGCTCGGTGAAAGGCGCGGGAGTATCGACGACGAACTTGAGCTCGTCGGCTTCCAGCTTCGCCAACTTGTGGAAGGTCCGGCTCGCGCGATCCTGCTGGATCCACCACGCGAACGCGTCCGGCGCCGCCGGCAACCGGCGCGGCAGCACCTGCGCCGGCACCTGGTTGTGCGGCCACCAGGGCGGCGGCGGCACGTCGTAGACCACCGCCAGCGCCAGCGCGAGCCGGGCGTAGGTGCGGAAACGCGCGGGATCGCGCAGATACAGCTCGTCCAGGATCTCGAGCACCCGCACCGGCTGGTCCAGCGGCGAGCGGAGCTGGAAAAACTGCGCCGAGAAATCGGCGTCCGCCAGCAGCCAGGCCTGCAACTCCGGGTTGACCCGCGCCGCGAGCGGATTCCGCCGCAGGGCGAAATCGGCCGGCAGGTTCGGGTGCCCCGCCTTGGCGCGGTTCATCGCCGCGATCCAGGCCTGCACCGCGTCCGCCTCGTCCCCGGCGAGCAGCGCGGCCCACCGGCTCGCGTTGAGCCAAGCCTCCGCGGCGAAGAGTTTGTCCGCCGCATAGGCGCGCAACGCGGCGGACCGGAGCGGCGCGACATGCGGCTGCCAACCGTCGCGCTGCGCCGCCGCGTGGATCGCCCGCAGGCGCTCCGCCGTCGGCGGGAATCCGGTTTCGGCGTCCGCCACCGCCGGTTGCGCGGCCCGGGCCGCCGCCCCGGCGGCGAACAGCGCGGCCAGCCAAACGGTCCGCAACGCGCCGCGGGCGGCGGGGCGGAGTTCCGGTCGGGGCGGCGGCGGGACCATGTAACGGAAAGTGGAATCGGACCGCCGCCGGGAATGACAACCGCAAAAACGGAAAGCCCCGCTCCCCTTGATCTCGGGGAGCGGGGCTTCGTGTGGCGACGGTTGGTCGTCGTTTTTTATGGCGTCACACCGCTTGCGGCGGTGGGTGGCGTCTTTTGTTTGAAGATGAGCTTGTCGCCCTCGCGGGCCACGAGCACCGGCTCCCCGTCCTTCACCTCGCCGCGCAGCAACGCTTCGGCGAGCGGATCCTCGAGGTAGTGCTCGACGGCCCGGCGCAGGGGACGCGCCCCGTATTTTTCGTCGTAGCCTTTCTCGATGAGCAGGTCTTTCGCCTCCTGCGAGAACTCGAGCGTGATTTTCCGCTCGGTCAGGCGCTTGGCGAAATTCGCGGTTTCGAGTTCGACGATCTTGACGAGGTCCGTCTTGTCCAGGGGCCGGAAGAAGATGATGTCCGAAATGCGGTTGAGGAACTCCGGCTTGAAGACCCGCTTGGCCTCCTCGAGCACCTTCTCGCGCATCTTTTCCGAATCGTTGAAATTCGAATTGGCGGCGGCGAAGCCCATCGAGGTCTGGCGCTGCAGAAGCTGGGCGCCGACGTTCGAGGTCATGATGATGATCGTGTTCCGGAAATCGACCACCCGTCCGAGTGAATCGGTCAGGCGGCCGTCCTCCATGATCTGCAGGAGCAGCTGCAGCGCATCCGGATGGGCCTTCTCGATTTCGTCGAAAAGGATCACGGAATACGGCTTGCGGCGCACGGCCTCGGTCAGCTGGCCGCCTTCCTCGTAACCGACGTAGCCCGGGGGCGAGCCGACGAGGCGGGACACGGCGAACTTTTCCATGTATTCGCTCATGTCGATCTGGATGAGCGCGTCCTGGTTGCCGAACATCTGCGCGGCGAGTTGCTTGGCCAGCATCGTCTTGCCGACACCCGTGGGACCGACGAAGAGGAACGAGCCGATCGGGCGGCGCGGGTCCTTGAGGTCGGCGCGGGAGCGGCGCAACGCGCGCGCGATGGACGAGGAGGCCGCATCCTGGCCGATCACGGCCCGCTGCAGCTCGGTTTCCATCGTGAGCAGCTTTTCGTTCTCCTTCTTCTCCATCCGGGAGAGCGGGATGCCGGTCCAGTCGGCGACGACCTGCATCATGAGGTCCTCGTCGATCGCCACGCGCTTCTCGTCGCGCGATTTCTTCCACTGCTCGGTGATCTGTTCCTGCTTGGCGCGCAGTTGCTTCTCCTGGTCGCGGAACTTGGCCGCTTCCTCGAAGTGCTGCTCGCTGATGGCCTTTTCCTTCAGGCCGCAGACCGACTCGATCTCCTTCACGAGGCCTTCGATGTCGGGCGGACGGCTGAGGGCGCCGATCCGGGCGCGCGATCCCGCCTCGTCCATGACGTCGATCGCCTTGTCGGGCAGGAATCGGCCGGTGATGTAGCGGTCGGAAAGCTTGGCGGCCGCCTCGAGCGATTTGTCGGTGAACGTGGCCTTGTGGTGGTCCTCATACTTCGAGCGGATGCCCTTCAGGATGAGCACGGTGTCGTCGACCGACGGGGCCTCGACCTTCACGGACTGGAAGCGGCGGTCGAGCGCGCTGTCCTTCTCGATATACTTGCGGTATTCGTTGAGCGTGGTCGCGCCGACGCACTGCAGTTCGCCGCGGGAAAGCGCGGGTTTGAAGATGTTCGAGGCGTCCATCGCGCCCTCGGCCGCGCCGGCGCCCACGATGGTGTGGAGCTCGTCGATGAAGAGGATGATGTTCTTGGCGCGCTTGATCTCGTCCATGACCGCCTTGATGCGCTCCTCGAATTGGCCGCGGTATTTCGTGCCGGCGACCATGAGGGCGAGATCGAGGGTGATCACCTTCTTCTCGGCCAGAATCTCGGGCACGTTGCCCTGCGCGATCTCCTGCGCGAGACCCTCGACGATGGCGGTCTTGCCGACGCCCGCTTCGCCGATGAGAACGGGATTGTTCTTGGTGCGGCGGCAGAGAATCTGGATGACGCGGCGGATCTCGTTTTTGCGCCCGACGACCGGGTCCATCTCGCCCTTGCGGGCCAGCTCGGTGAGGTCGCGGCCGAACGCTTTGAGCGCGGGCGTCTTCACTTCCTTCTTGTCCTCCGCCTGGGCGCCCCCGCGCTGCGGGTTGCCGGCGGCGGCCTCCTCGCTGCCACCCGCCTCGCCGGGCTGCGAACCCGAGAACTGCGGATCAAGCTCGCGGAGAATTTCGTTGCGGGTGCGCTCGATGTCGATGTCGAGCGACTTGAGCACGCGGGCGGCGACGCCTTCGCCTTCGCGCAGCAGGCCGAGGAGAATGTGCTCGGTGCCGACGTAGCTGTGGTTGAGCGTCTTCGCTTCCTTGCCGGCGAGGGCGAGGACCTTCTTCACGCGCGGCGTGTAGGGGATGCTGTTCTGCGCCTTGGTTTCCTGGCCGGTTCCGACCTGCTTCTCGACGGCGTTGCGCACGGTCTCGAGGTCGAGCCCCATCTTCTGCAGCACGCTCACGGCGACGCCCTGCCCCAGCTTGATCAGGCCCAGCAAAATGTGCTCGGTGCCGACGTAGTTGTGGTGAAAGCGGTCGGCTTCCTTGCGGGCCAACGCGAGCACCTGCTGGGCCCGCGGGGTGAAGTTGTTCATCGGTTCTTGGGACATGTTGGTAAATTCGGGAGCGGGTTCGTTCAGTTTTTTCCGCCGCTGGAGAGAGCAAAGTCCGGTCGGACGAAATTCGCAAACTCCCCGCGCAGACGCTCGGCGCGGCGGACGTCGCGCTGGCCGGGTTCGAGTTCGCCCTTCTGGGCATGCTGGAGGTGGCCGGGCTGCGCTTCGATCAACAGCCGGTCGATGACGGCCCGGTTGGACTCCGGGAAGGCCCCGAGGTCGACGCCGAGCCGGATCAGCGACAGCAGGTTCATCGCCTCGCTGGAACTGAGCAGGTGGCTGTTCTGCAGGATCCCGTAGGCGCGGCCGACCTTGTCGAAGAGTTTGCCTGCGTCGGCCTCGAGCAGCTTTTCCCGGGCGTTGAGCTCGTGCTCCACGATCGACTGCAGCACGCTGGTCAGGCGCTTGAGGATCTGCTCCTCGGATTCGCCGAGCGTCGTCTGGTTGGAAATCTGGAAAATGCTGCCGCTGGCATCGGAGCCTTCGCCGAAGAGCCCCCGCACCACCATGCCGAGCTGATTCACGGCCCGGACGACTTTCTCCATCTGGTTGGAGATCACCAGGGCCGGCAGGTGCATCATCGCGGATGCGCGCATGCCGGTGCCGAGGTTGGTCGGGCACGCGGTGAGATATCCGAGCGTCGGGGAAAACGCGAAATCGAGGTGCTCCTCGAGCGCCGAATCGAGGTCGTTGATCGCGCTCCACGCCTTCTTCAGATTGAAGCCCGAGCGCAGCACCTGGATGCGCAGGTGATCCTCCTCGTTCACCATCACCGAGAACGCCTGGTCGCGGCTGATCACCACGCCCGCGCCGCTCTTGGCGCCGCTGAGTTCGCGGCTGATCAGGTGGCGCTCGACGAGAATCTGGCGCTCGAGCTCGCTGAGATCGCCGATGGCAACATCGAGGCCGCGCTTCATCTGCACCGTCTCGCCCAGCGCCGTGCGGCAGACATTCAGAATCGACTCGCGCTGCGCGGCCTTGGCCCAGCCGGGGAAGGACTGCCCGGCGAGGTTGCGGGCCAAACGCACCCGCGTCATCAGCACGATCGCCGTCTTGCTGCCCGAGGCGTCGGTCAGCTCCGAGGGCGAGTCGATGAGCGAGGAAATCGTCATGGGCTTAGCGCGCGGACGGCTGCTTGAAGGCCTGTTTGACTTGGTTGATTTCATCGCGGGTGCGGGCGGCATCCTCGTAGCGCTCGGATTTGATCGCGTCGGTGAGGTCCAGTTCGAGCTTGGTGAGCCGGTCGTAAAGAGATTTCCGCTCGAGCGCGCGCGTCGGCACCTTGCCGGAATGCGCCGTGCCATTGTGCATGTTTTCGAGCATCGGCTCGACCACGCCGCGGAAGGTGTCGTAGCAGGCCGGGCACCCGAAACGACCGTGCTTCTTGAAGTCGGCCTGCGTGAAACCGCACTGCTCGCAGCGCACGCCCGCGGCGACCGCCGGCTCGGGATTCAGCGACGCCTTCAAGAGCAGGTCGGCCAGCGAAAAACCGCTCGGGTCCGTGACGCCCTTGGCCTGCGCACAGGCCTCGCAGAGGTCAACCTTGTGCACCTTGTTGTTGACGATCTGGGTGAGATGCACCGTCGCGGGATTCGAACAGAGATCGCACTTGAGCGAGTTGGCCATGAATGGAGGAGGGTCTTGCACGGAACATGCCACTGTGTCTCCCGCTGGCAAGTGCAGGCGTGAGTCACGGCGCACTGGGCCGGACCGGCACCGGTCGGATGCGCCACCCGTGCAATCGTGACGCACCGCCGAAACTGAAGCGCGGGCCGCGGCGCCCGCGTTTTTTTACCGCTAAAGATTTCCGCCGGCGGGCCGATTGGCCTCGGTTGGCGGCTCCTGCGGTCAAATCCGGGTTCCCTCGACGAGCACGCGCTTGCGAAACGCGGCCAGCACGCGCTGCGTGATCGGACCGGGCCTGCCCGTGCCGATCTCGCGACCGTCCAGCTTCACCGCCGGGATCACCTCGGCGCCCGAACCGGTCAGGAAACACTCGTCGGCCACCCACACATCGTAACGGGTCATGTCGGACTCGCGGATCGGCACGCCGAGTTCCTTGGCGATGTCGAAGATCGTCGAACGGGTCACGCCCTTCAGGGCGCCCTGCGACGCGGCGGGCGTGATGATCTCGCCCTTGTGGACAATGAAGATGTTGTCCGCGGTGCACTCGGCCACGTAGCCTTGGTCGTTCAGCATGATCGCCTCGAGCGCGCCGAACTGCTTGGCCTCGATCTTGCCGAGGATGTTGTTCATGTAGTTCAACGACTTGATCGTGGGCGGCAGCGCGGCGGGATTGATGCGCCGGGTCGGCACCGTCACGATCGCGAGACCGTTGTCGTAATATTCCTGCGGATAGAGGGATATCTTGCTCGCGATGATGAAGAGCGACGGCTTCGGGCAAAGCCACGGCGCCAAACCCAGGTCGCCCACGCCCCGCGTCACCACGAGGCGGATATACGCATCGGTGAGGCCGTTTTGGCGGCACGTCTCGCAGGTGGCGTCGCTCAACTCCGCGCGGGTCAGCGGCAGTTTGAGCATGATGGCCTTGGCCGAATACTCCAGCCGCTCCAGGTGCTCCTCGAGCCGGAAGATATTGCCCCCGTAGAGCCGGATGCCCTCGAAGACCCCGTCGCCGTAGAGCAGTCCGTGGTCAAAAACGGACACTTTGGCGTCGGCGCTATCGACGAATTTGCCATCGAGATAGATCTTCATCGCCGCCGAGCGTAGGCGTCCGAAAAAAGTTTTGTCGAGCACGCGCCCGGGGAAAATCTGCTTGTGCCCGCAATTTTTCACCGAAACTGTCGCCGCGATTCTCGCGTCAATCTCCGGCCGCCCCTCCACCAAACATGCCTATTCTACCTCGTGGTTCCGCCTCGTCCCGCTCGTCCGTCCGAGGCTTTACCCTGATCGAACTCCTCACCGTTATTGCGATCATCGGCATCCTGGCCGCCATCGTGATCCCCACCGTCGGCTCGGTCCGCGACAAGGCCCAGCGCGCCGTTGACCAGACCAACATCCGCGAGATCGCCAAGGCCGCGATGATTTACGCGCAGGACAACAACGACAGCCTGCCCGACCCCGCCACCGTGCCCGCCACCGTCATGAATGCCGGTCAGCGCGCCCTCCTCTGGCCCGGCGTCATCGCCCGCAACGGCATCTTGACCGACCCCAAGATCTACTTCTCGAAGCTCGATCCCTCCTTCACCGGCACCTATCCGGCCTCGATCGTCAACCAGACCGACGTCAACAAGCGCTCCCTCGACACCACCTTCCAGAACCGCTCCCTCTCCTACGAGTTCGTCGGCAATCTCCGCACGAGCGACCCGGCGACGACCCCGGTTGTATTCACCCGCGGATTGCAAACCAACGGCAGCTGGAGCCTCACGGCCGGCGTCTACAAGGATACCGGCGGCTACATCGCCTTCCTCGGCGGCAACGTCGAGTTCTTCAGCAGCACCTCCACCCCGTCCCCGGTTTTCACGTCCAACAATTCCGGTCGCAAGGTGAGCAACATCCTCCAATCCATCCCCTTCACCCCCCGCCTCTCCCGTGTTTACGGCATCCCGCCGACCGGTTCCGCCATTCTTGGCAACCCCGGCGCCGGCACCGCCGCCCAGCGCGGTCAGTAATTAGTTCTCTTCCCGGCTTTACCACCCGGCCTCCTACCGAGGCCGGGTTTTTTATTTCCGCTTTCCCCACCTTTCTCCACCTGCCTGAGTAACTCCCCCGATGACCGCCGCCCGCCCCGACGCCGCTTCCCGCCCCACCGCCGCGCCCTTCGCCGCCCCCAATACCTCGCCGACCTACGTCGTCGGCCACAAGAACCCCGACGCCGACGCCATCTGCTCGGCCATCGCCTATGCCGCCTTCAAGGAAGCCCGCGGCGAAAAGGGCTACATCGCCGCCCGGTGCGGCAATTCCAACGCCCGCATCGACACCATTCTGGCCCGGTTTCACCAGCCCCTGCCCCACTACCTCAGCGACGTCTCCCCGCGCGTGCGCGACCTCATGACCACCCCGGTCATTTCCGTCACCGAAAGCGCCACCTGCGCCGAGACCCTCGAGCTGCTTGATCGCCACGACGTCACCCTCCTCCCCGTGACCACCGCCCGGCGCAAGCCCGTCGGCACCGTCTCCCTCGCCCAGCTCGGCGGCATCTTTGTGCCGCGGGTCAGCGAACCGCGGCTCATGCGCCAGGTGCACACGTCCCTTGCCGCCATCAGCCGCGCCCTCAAGGCCCGCCCGATCCACCTCGTGAAGGGGGACGACGTCGAAGATTTCTACGTCCGCCTCGGCACCATGGACATCAGCTCGTTCTGGAGCGTTTCCGTCCGGGAAAACATCGGGGCCAACCAATCCATCGTCATCGTCGGCGACCGTCACGATATCCAGCGCCGGTCCATCGAACTCGGCATCCGCGCCCTCATCATCACCGCCAACCTCGAGCCGGACGACGACACCGTCGAGCTCGCCCGCGCCCGCGGCGTTTCGATCATCCTCAGTCCCTACGACTCCGCCACCACCGCCTGGGTCGTCCGCACCGCCTCCAACATCGAGCGCGTCGTCGAGCGCGCCATCGAAACCGTCGACGCCGACGTCCGCATCGCCGACGTCCGCAAGAAATTCTCCGTCACCAACCACGCCGTGCTCGTCACCAACGACGACGGCGCGCTCACCGGCATTTTGACCAAGAGCGACATCTTCAAACCGGTCCGCACCCGCCTTGTCCTGGTCGACCACAACGAGCTCACCCAGGCCGTCTCCGGCGCCGAGGAGGTTTCGATCACCGAGATCATCGACCACCACCGGCTCGGCGCCCTCAACACCGCGCAGCCGATCCTCTTCATCAATGAGCCGGTCGGTTCCACCTGCACCATCGTCGCCGACCTCTTCCGCCGCGAGGGCCTCCAGCCCACGCCCTCCATCGCCGGCATCATGATGTCCGGCCTGATCTCCGACACGCTCCACCTCAACGGCCCCACCGCCACCCCGAAGGACGCCAAGCTCCTTGCGTGGCTCTCGGAAATCGCCGGCGTCAACTCGAAGCAACTCGCCGACGAGATCTTCAACTCCGGCTCCGTCATCCTCGCCAGCCCGCCCGAGAAGGTCGTCCGCTCCGACTTCAAAATCTACGAGGAGGAAGGCATCCGCTTCGCCGTCTCGCAGGTCGAGGAGCTCGGCTTCGGCAACTTCTGGCAACACGCCAAACCGATCGCCAAGGCCGTCGCGGACCTGCGCGAGGACGAGAAACTCGCCTTCGCCGCCCTGCTCGTCACCGACATCAACACCCAGAATTCGCTCCTCCTCGTCAAAGGCGACCACGCCTACATCGAGCGCATCCGGTATCCCCACGTGGAGCAGGACGAAATTTTCGACATGCCGGGCGTGGTCAGCCGCAAGAAGCAGCTCATCCCCTACCTCACCAGCCTCATCAAGGAAATGGCCGCCGACGGCGCGCTGCCGACCACCAAAAGCGCCTCGCCGTTCAAGCGGAAGCGCTGAGGCCGGCGCGGACGAGTCCGGCCGGAAGGAGACCGGCGGTTCCCGCCCGGTCCGCACGGGCCGTGTTGTCCCACGGCTCCGCCTGTGGCGGCCGGCACCTCGCGGAGCGCCTGCTCCGCCCGCCGCGGTCAGATATGGATCGCTTCGCCGCTGGTCGCCGCCGCGGCCTCCATCAGCGCCTCGCTGAGCGTCGGATGGGCATGGATCGTCCGGTGCACGTCGTCGGTGGTGAGCTCCGCGTTCATCGCCAGGACATACTCCGCGATGAGTTCCGGCGCCTCGTTGCCGAGGATGTGCGCTCCCAGCACCTCGCCTGTCTTCGCATCGGTGATCACCTTGACGAAGCCCTCGGCGTCGCCCGCGGCGACGGCCTTGCCGGAGGCGGTGAAGGGGAACTTGCCGACCTTGTAGTCCAGGCCCTTTTCCTTGCAGGCCTTCTCGGTGAGACCGGTGCTCGCGATCTGCGGCTGGCAATACGTCGCGCCCGGGAAAATCTTCACGCGCCCGCCGCAATGGTGGCCGAACATCGCGTTCACCGCGTTCACCGCCTCGTAGGTCGCGACGTGCGCGAGCCACGGCGGCCCGATGATGTCGCCCGCGGCGTAGATGCCTTTCACGCTGCTCTGGTAGTGGTCGTCGACCTTCACGTAGCCGCGCTCCAGCTCGAGCTTCACGTTGCGCGACAGCGCGCCGTCCAGGTTCGGCACCACGCCGATCGCGAGCAACAACGCCTCCGCCTCGACCTCCGTGCCGTTCGCCTCGCCGCCCTTCACCAGGGTCAGCTCCACCTTCTCCTTCCCGACCCGGACGTTCTCCACCTTGGTGTTCGTGTAGACCGTGATGCCCGTCTTTTCGAACGAACGCTGCAGCGCCTTCGCCACATCCTCGTCCTCGACCGGCACGACCTGCGGCAGCATCTCCACGAGCGTCACCTTGGTGCCGAAGGCGTTGAAGAAATACGCGAATTCCACCCCGATCGCGCCGGCGCCCATGATCACGAGCGATTTCGGCGGCGACTTGCGCGGCTCCAGCGCCTCGCGCGAGGTCAGGACCCGCTTGCCGTCGACCTCCACGTTGGGCAGCCGGCGCGGTTTGCAGCCGGTCGCGAGCAGCACGTTCTTCGTTTTGAAAAACTTCCCTTTGTGCTCGCCGTCGGTGATCTCGACCATGCCCGGCACGGTCACCTGCGCGCGACCCACGAAGTAATCGACCTTGTTCTTGCGGAAGAGGAACTCGACCCCCTTGGCCATCGTCGCCGCGACCCCGCGCGAACGGTCCATGACCTTGCCGAAATCGAATCCGGCGCTGCCGACCGAGAGACCGAAGCTCTCCGCCTTCTGGAGGGAACGGAAAAACTCGGCGCTCTTCAGGAGCGCCTTGGTCGGAATGCAACCCCAGTTCAGGCAGGTGCCGCCCGCCCGCTCGAGCTCGATGCAGGCCACTTTCTTGCCCAGCTGACCGGCGCGGATCGCGCCCGCATAGCCCGCGGGACCGCCGCCGATGACGATGAGATCGTATTCCGTGGTCGTGGATTCAGACATTGCGCCACCGTCTCGACCCGCCCAACCACCGTCAAACGCATTCTCGGCGCCCCGCCGCGCCTCCGTCGGCTCAGATATCGATCACGTCGTCGCGCTTGCCCCGCCCCCCGCGCGACGATCGCGGCGCCCCCGCCCCCGGCTCCTTCGTGAACGCGCTCACCAGCCAGTTGGTCAGGCTGACCACCAGCGACCCGCCCAAGGCGGACCAGAAGCTCGCGACCGTGAATCCCTCCACCAGCCGCCCCACCATGAGAAACAACAAGGCATTGATCACCACCACGCCCAGACCCATCGTGAGAAAAATGAACGGCAACGTGAAGAGCACGAGCAGCGGCTTGAGGATGGCGTTGCAGAAACTCAGCAACACCACCACCGCCAGCAGCGTCGCCGCGTCGTCGCACCGGATCCCGCTCACGATCCGCGTCGCCAGCATCACGCCCAGCGCCAGCACCAGCCACCGCACCAACAGTTGCACGAAGGGAGATTTCATCGCGTGACCGGTCACGGTCCGTCGAGCGCCCGGCTCCCGGCAATGAAAATCCTGATCGTCCAGGACTTCCTGCGCAGCGGCGGGACCGAGCGCCAGTCCGTGCTGCTCGCCGGCGCATTCGCCGCCGCCGGCCACGCCGTCACCCTTGTCACCTTCCGGCCCGGCGGCGCCCTCGCCCCGACCGTGCCGCCCGCGGTCGCGCACCGCGTGCTCCAGCCCTTTGACCTGGGTCTCGATTGGTTCGCCCCGCGCCTTGTTTCCACCGCCCGGCGCCTCGCGCCCGACATTGTCCTTTGCATGGGCCGCATGGCCAACTGCTACGGCGCCGCACTGCAGGCCGGGCTCCCCGCCGCCGCGGTCGTCGGCTCGATGCGCACGGGCAAAGCGCTGCCCGGCCTTTTCCGCCGCTCGCTCCGCGCCGTCCGTCACGTGGTGGCCAACAGCCGCGATGCCCGCGACACACTGGTCCGGCGCTACGGCGTCCCCGCCGCCCGGATCAGCGTCATCTACAATTCCCTCGTCTTTCCGCCCCCGGCCGAACCCGGCACCGACGCGGAGGCCGTCCGCCGCGCGGTCCGCGCCGAGCTGGGCGCCGGGCCGGACACCCGTGTGCTCGTCTGCGTCGCCATGTTCCGCCCCGAAAAGAACCAGCGCGAGCTCGTCGAGATTGTCGCCGGCCTCGACGGGCAGCGCGACTGGCAGCTTTGGCTGCCCGGCGACGGACCGGCCCGCGCGGACTGCGAGCGACGGGTCGCCGCTTACGGCCTCGCCGAACGCGTGAAATTCCCCGGCTGGGTTCGCGATCCGACCCCGTATTACCGGGGCGCCGATCTCGCCGTCCACGCCTCGGCCAGCGAAGCCCTTTCCAACTTTCTCATCGAGGGGCAGGCCCACGGGCTGCCCGCCGTCGCCTACGACGCCCAGGGCATCGCGGAGTGCTTCGTGCCCGAGCGCACCGGCTGGGTCGTTTCCCGCGACGATCGCGCCGCCTTCCGCGCGATCCTTGCGCAACGCCTCGGGGAACCCGCCGGCACGCTCGCGGACCGCGCCGCCGCCGCCCGCGCGTTCGCGCGCACCACCTTCGATCCCGCGCGCCAAGTCCGCGCCTATCTCGATCTCTTCGCCGCCCTCCCCGCCCCGTCCGCTTCCCGATGACCAACAAACAGCGCACCGACCTCATCGAGCGCCATATCCGCGAACACAAATACGCCGACCTCCACTCGCTCGCCGAACGGTTCGGCGGCTCGTTGTCGACCGTGCGCCGCGTCCTCGATTCCCTGGAGTCGCGCGGCATCGTCCGCCGTCACCACGGCGGCGCGTCGCTCGTGGAGACCGACGCCCTGTCGCTGGAAAACGACTTCGTCGCCCGCCTCCAGCGCCAGGCCGACCAAAAATTCGCCATCGCCAGCCTCGTCGCGGAACAGGTCCAGCCCGGCACCACCGTCATTCTCGACGGCGGCTCGACCACCTACGCCGTCGCCCGGCTGCTGGCCGAGAAACGCGTCCAGGTCATCACCAACTCCCTGCCCGTGGCCTCCCTGTTCGGGGAAGTCGGCCACGTCGAGACCATCGTCACCGGCGGCAACATCCTCGGCCGGCTCGGCGTGCTGGTCGGCCCGCTCTGCGAGGCCTCGTTCGAACAGGTGCACGCCGATGTCGCCATCCTCGGCGGCACGGGACTCACCGAAAACGGCGTGTGGAACCACAACGCGCTCGTGATCGCCGCCCAGCGCAAGATGATCGCCGCCGCCGAACGCACCGTCTTCGCCCTCGACGCCTCGAAGCTCGGCCGCAAGGCCCTCAGCCTCACCGCGCCTTTCGGCCCGAAAATGACCATCGTCACCAACACGCCCCCGGCCGCACCCGTCCAGCAGGCGATCGCCTCCGCCAAGGCGATCTTGAAGCTCGCCGGCGACTGATCCCCGGCCGCCGCGGTCCCACCCGCACACCGGTCCGCGCGCTGCCGGCCCGGGATCCGTCCGACACCGCGCACGCCGATCACAGATCGGTATATTTGTCGGAGCGGCCCCGCGCCTTCTCCACCGGATACTTGAGGGCGTTGGCCCGCATCTTTGTCTCGATCGCCGCCGCCACATCGAGCCCCGTGATGTTGGCGAACTCGAGCGCGTAGACGACCACATCGGCCAGCTCGTCGGCGATCTTGGCCCGCTTCGCCGGATCGTTCGCCAAGCCGTGCGACTGCTCCGGCGTCGCCCACAGGAAATGCTCCATCAACTCCCCGGTCTCCGCGGCCAGCGCCATGCTCAGGTTCTTCGGCGAGTGAAACTGCTCCCAGTCGCGCGCCTGCACAAACGCGAGCACCCGCGCTTTGAGCTCGGCGACCGTGGTCGTGGAATCGGTGAGATCGGCCATGGCCGCGACGATGGCACCGGCACAACGCCCCGCAATCTTCGGCGTCACAAAAAAGTAATTACTTGGCACGGCCCCTGCGTTGTGCAGCCTCACTTCCACTTCGAATCATGTCCGGCTTTATCCAGCACCACGTCCGCCGCTGCGGTTCCTGCCTCACGCAGGGCCAGCAGCGTTGCGCCATGGTGCGGCCGGTCGTCGTTTCCGTTTGGAAAAAACACACCGGCTCGGGCCTTCAGAACTGACGCACTCCCCCTGGAGACGTCTAGCCCTCTGAAAAGCCCGGCGGTCATTCGACCGACGAGGGGACGTTTCCATCCGTTTTCCTCCCATGAACATCATCCATACGCTCCCGACCAACAGTCGTCCGAAGGCCAACACGCGCGCATCCGTCCACGCGTTCCGCCAGCCGGCCTACGACTGCCAGGAGCACCCCGACGGGATGAAACTCGTTGTTTACGTCCCGGGCGTCGACGCCGCGGGCGTCGACATCGAGGGTCGCGGCTCCGATCTGACGATCACCGCCCGCAAGTCGCATTTCGTCCGCGTCAACTTCAGCTCGCTTCACCTGGAAAGCGCCCAGCGCGACTACCTGTTGCGCCTGCGGCTCGGCCACGGGATCGACTTCACGGCCATGGAGGCCGAGATCTCGCACGGCGTGCTGACGATTTCGCTGCCCAAGCGAACCAGCGAGACCCAGCGCCTGCGCCGGATTGCCAAGGCGGCCTGACCGCCGCGCCCTCCGTCCTTTTGCCCGGCTGCGTCGGAACGCGTGTCCGCCCTGCGCCTCGAGCGCGCGGCGTCCATTGCCCCGCCGCAGCCGGGTTTCTCTTTGGCGGACCTCCTGTCCGAGCACGCAAGGCAGCGTCCGACACGCCCGGAGATTCCGCCCGCGCGGCTCCCGGTGCCAAAGGCCCGCTCGCGCCGGGACAAAACCGCGCGTTCCCTCGCGTCGCGACGACTCGCCCGCCGAGTCCGCACCGCAAAACAAAAGGCCGCACCGAATCGGTGCGGCCTTGGTGAGTGATTCGACGAGGACCAGTCCGCCGCAGCGGACGGCCTCCCCGCTCAAGCGGTCTTTTCGACGTCCGAGATCTTCAGCGCGCGGTAGCCGCCGATGGTCTTGAAGTAGAGCAGCATCGCGAGGTAGACCGCCGCCATCGCGGCCGGGATGAAGGAGTCGGCCTTGAGCGTGGCACGGTCGCCCGCCTGGTCGGCCGCGATGATCGCCTTGTGGGCGTCCGTCTTTTCTTTGGCGTCCTTGGCCTCGGCGAGCTTCTTGCCGTCGATCGGCACCGCCTCGAACATGCCGAGGAATTTGGAGGGTTCGCCCGCCTTGACCTGCGCGTAGACCGCGGGGTTGGACGCCTGGAGCGCTTCCGCCGCGAACTTGTCCTTGCCGAAGCCGAGACCGGGGCCGCCGATCAAGCCGGCGGACAACATGCCGATGCCGCCCATGATCGAGATCGCCACCGCTCCCGTGCGCGGGAAACGGTCCGACGCCACCGCCAGCATGGTGGGCCAGAAGAAGGTCTTGCCGACCGCGTAGATGCCGAGGGCCAGAAGCGCCATCGTGAAGGTCTGCATCGTGCTCGCCAATTGCAGGCCGACGACCGCGAGGATCGAGCAGACGACGAGCAGGCCGACCGGCGAGAGCTTGAGCGTGTTCTCGATCCAGTGGGCGCAGAAACGCAGGCCGAACATGATCGCCGAGGTCCAGAGGAAGAGCGCCTTGCCCTGCTCGGAGGAGAACAGGTTGCCGGTGATGTTCTGGATCCAGCCGTCCGTGCCCAGCTCGACCGCGCCGACCATCGCGTGCACGATGAACAGGAAGAACAGCAGGAACGAGCCGATGGAGAACTTCGTGATCACGGCGACCACGATCAGGAACACGCCCGCGAGCGCATACGAGAGTCCGCCGCCGAGGCCGAGATTCTGGGAGAAGAAGAGCGAGAGCAGGTAGCAGATGACCAGCGAACCGAGCACACCGACATCCTTGAACATCTCGCCGAGGCTCGCGCCCTTGGCCGACGCCTCCGACTTCGGCATGTGCTGGCCGAGGAACATCAGGCCGTAGATGACCGTCGGGATGAGATACAGCGCCAGCTGGATCTTCCAGTGCACCTTCATCGCGTCATCGAGCACCCAGCCGGCGGCGGCGCCGAAGATCATGCCGAGCGGCCACGAGGCGTGGAGAATGTTGAGGTAGTGCGTGCGGTTGTTCGGGAAAAGGGTCGCCACCAGCGGATTTGCCACCGCCTCGAGCGTGCCGTTGGCGAGCGCGAAGATAAACATGCCGATGGTCAGCATCTGGTAGGCGTTGGCCGGCGAGGTCGCCATGAACGTGACCACCGCGGAGAGCACGTGCAGGGCAAAGGCCGCGATCACGAGCGGACCGTAGCCGATCTTGTCGCACACGATGCCGCCGATGATGATACCGAAGCAGAAGCCCGTGAAGCCGGCGCCGCCGATGGCACCCAGCTGGGTCGCGGTGAAACCGAACTCGGCGCCCCAGTTGTCGAAGATTCCGCCGCGGAGGGCAAAGCCCACACCGGCGGCCAGAATGGCCATGAAGCCAGCCCACAAAAGCCGCTTGGCGTTCGGGGCGACTGCGTCTGTCACTTGTGCATTGCTCGTCATAGGAGGGTAATGAGGTTGGTAGCTGGAGAACTCGGGGAAAAACGACGGCGATCGTCCCGCCGGAGCCGGGCACGCCGGTGCGGCGGTTGCACGGAAACTGCGGGGCGACGTTGCTCAGGGGTCTGGGGCAAGCCGCGAGACGTTGAGAGTCGCGCCCGCACTCGGCAAGGGCGCAATTCGCCGATCGCGTCCGGCAACCGGAATTTTCACGTCATCGCCGCCGGACCCGCTCGCGGCGGTGGACCGGCCCCAATCAACCCGGCCCCGCCGCGGGCTCACCCGGCACGCAACGGCGTGCCGTCGGTCCGTTCCCGCCGGAGGCCGCCCAGCAGGTCCCGCAGGCCCCGCTCCAGCGCCTCGCGGGTGAAGGGCTTGGGCAAAAACACCGTCTGCGTGGCATCGCCGCCGACGCGGCCGAGAATGTCGCCTTCGCTGTAGCCGCTCATCAGCAGCGCCCGGAGGTCCGGCCGGATCGCCCGCATGCGTTCCAGGGTCTGTTCGCCGGTCAGCCCGGGCATCAGCAGATCGAGCATCACCAGGTCGAAGCGCGCCGGATCCGCCGCGAACGTCGCGAGCGCCGTCTCACCGTCCGGCACCAGCTCCACCTTCAAACCCAACACGCGCAGCATCGCCCCCACCACGGTGCGCACATTTTCCTCGTCCTCGGCCACGAGCACCGACCCGGCCAAACTCGCGAGCGGCGACTCCGGCGGCACCGCCGCCGACGGCAAAGCCACGGCTCCGGCCTGCGGCGGCAGGAGCAACCGGAAGGTCGAGCCCTCGCCCGGCTTGCTCCGCACGCGCAGGGCTCCGCCGTGTCCCCGCACGATTCCGAGCACCGCGGCCAGTCCCAACCCCCGGCCGGCAAACTTGGTCGTGAAAAACGGATCGAAGATCTTCGCGCGGACCTCCGGGGTCATGCCCACCCCGTGATCCTCGACCTCCAGAAACACGTAGGTGCCCTCCGGCAGGTCGGCGCCCGCGGCGCACTCGGCCAGTTCCGTCTTCTCGACGCGGGTCTCGCCCGTGCGCACGACGATCTCCCCGCCGCCCGCGGCCGAGGCGTCCGCCGCGTTCAGCACCAGGTTCATCACGATCTGCCGCAGCTGGGTCGCATCCGCCGACACCGGCGGCAATCCCGGCGCCAGTTCCAACCGCAGCGTGGCTTGGTGCGCGATGGTGACCTTCAACAGCGGCATCAACTCCTCCACGAGTCCCGAAAGCCCCGTCGGCTCCACGACGAAGCGCCCTTTCCCCGCGTAGGCCAGCATCTGCCGGCACAGCTCCGCCGCCCGCATCGAGGCGGTCTCGATCGCACCGAGGTGGGCTTCCACCGCCGGCGCCGCCGGCAGGGCGAGCCGCGCCAGCCCGGCGTTGCCGAGGATCGCGCTCAACAGATTGTTGAAATCGTGGGCGATGCCGCCCGCCAGCAAACCCAGGCTTTCCAGTTTCTGCCCGTCGAGCAGTTTGCGCTCGAGCGCCAGGCGCGCGGCTTCCGCGTTCTTCCGCGCGGTGATGTCGATCGCCAGCCCGTCGAAAACCGCCACGCCCTCGGCCGTCCGGTGCGAACTTCGCCCGCGGGACAGGACCCACTTCTCCGCCCCGTCGCGCGTGCGGATCCGGTATTCCACTTCGATCGGCCGGCCCAGCGCGACGCTGGCCCGCGTCTCCTGCCGCGCCCGCTCCAGGTCCTCCGGCACCACGATGTCCCGCAGGTGCACGCGTCCGCTCAGAAAATCATCGGGCTGGTATCCCGTCAGGCCGTAGGCGCCGTCGCTCACAAACGTGATCTCGAAGTCTTTCACATAGTGTCCCCGGTAGGCCATCCCCGGTAGCGCCGCCAGGATCGCATCCAACCGGCCCCGGCTCTCCGCCAACTCCGCGGTCCGCGCCGCCACCTCCGCCTCGATCGTGCGCGTCCGCCGGCCGATCATCGCCACGAGGCCCGCCAGCAATCCCGTCAGTCCGAGCACGCTGGCGGCCCGGATGGCGGGCCCGAGCGTGAACCGGCTCTCGATCCAACCTGCCTTCGGCCGGAAAACGATCCGCCAGTCCCGTCCGCCGAAATCCAACCGGGCCTCGCTGTTCAGACGGGAGCGGAACGCCGCCTCCGTCATCCGCGCTGTCTCCCCGGTCGACTCCGCCGACCGGTAGTAAAGCACCCGCCGGGCGGGGTCCGACTCCGACGCGTCGAGAAACAGCAGGTCGAGAATGGAATCCGGCTGCCGCGTATGCACGAGGTCGAGCAGGTCGTGGACGTCGAAGACGCACTGCACCACCCCTGCAAACGTATCCTGCGCCGGATTCGCCAGCGCCGCCACCGCCCCGGCCGCATCCCGCACCGCCCGGAAAGCGGGCACGATCAAGATGACGCCGAGTTTCTCCGCGGTCCCCTGCACCAGCTTCACCTGCGCGGTGACCACCGGTTTCCCGGTCTCCCGCGCCTTGGTCAGAAATCCCCGCGTCGGCCCCTGCGCCAGGTCAAAGCCCACCGCCGGTTCGTTGCCCGCCAGCGGATGGACATAGACGATCGGCAGATAGGTCGCCCGTTCGGGGGCCCGGCGCGGCTGGCCCGGCGCGGGGTAGTCGATGATTCCGGAAGCCAGCCCGGGATAGTAACGCGACAGTCGCGCCTCCGTCTCGGCCCGCTCCGCGTGGGTGATCTGCGGCACCCACTCGTAGGCCAGCGCACCCGTCATCAGTCCGTCGAGCTTCCGCGCCGCCCGCACAAATTCACCCGGCGTGACGTCGTCTTTCACCAGCAACAACGTCGCCAACCCCATCAACGTGTCCTCGTGCCGCCCCAGGATTTCGCGCGCGAGCGCGATCCGGGTCGCCGTCCGGTTGAGGAATTCCGCCTCCGCCGCCTGCCGCTCGGTCTCCCGCGCCGCCCGGAACAACAGGACCGCCGTCAGCCCCCCGAGCCCGAGAATCGCGCCCACCACGATCCGGGTGGACATCGAGGCAGGCTTGGGGACGGCGGCGCACATGCGGATTTATCGGCACGATGCCGCACCGCCTTGGCATCGCAATTATTTACCGGCCGCCGGCTCCCGGCGGTCATACCGGATTTCCGGTATATTTCGGCGTCGCGCCGCGTCTTGCCCGACCGAAGATCCCGCCCGTCCCGCACCCGATGCACTCCCTTCGCCCCGTCCCGCGTCCGGCTTCCCTCGCCGCTCTCCTGGTCGTGTCCTGCGCCGTATGGCTGGCCACCGTCGCCGCCCCTGCCCAGGAGCTTCCTCCCATTTCCCCCGACGAATCCTCCCGCGGCTACCGTGACCGGACGCTCCTCGCCCGACCCCGTGCCGACGCCGCCCCCGCCGCCCTCGCCGCCGTCGAACAGGCCGAAGCCGCCGCCGGCACCCGCCTCCTCCGCCGTTTCGACCGCCTCGGCGGCATCCGTTCGTTGGAATCCGACGGCTCCGCCGAAATCGACACCGTGATCGCCCGGCTGGTCGCCACCGGCCTCTACGACTTTGTCGAGCGCGACTATATTCGCACCGTGAAGGCGGTGCCCAACGACCCGCGCTTCGCCGCCGACCAGTGGTCGCTGCGGAACACCGGCCAGGCCGGCGGCACCGCCGGGGCCGACATCGGCGCCGCCGCCGCCTGGGACATCCAGCGCGAGGCCCCGGATGTCATCGTCGCCGTCATGGACACCGGCATCCGCGTGATCCACGAGGACCTCGCCGCCAACCTCTGGCGCAACCCCACCGAGTGGGGCAACCGCCCCGCCCTCGACGACGGCGGCAACGGCTACATCGACGACCACCACGGCATCAACGCCACCGTTCCCGCCACCAGCCTTCTCGCCGGCGACCCGTCCGACATCGACGGCCACGGCACCCACGTCGCCGGCATCATCGGCGCCGTCGGCGACAACGGCACCGGCGTCACCGGCGTGGCCTGGAAGGTCCAGATCATGGGCCTCAAGTTCATCGGCCAGCGCGGCGGCACCACCGCCGCCGCCGTCGCCTGCATCGACTACGCCATCGCCAACCGCGCCAATATCATCAACGGCAGCTACGGCTCCCTCGCCTACTCCCAGGCCGAATTCGAGGCGATCCGCCGCGCCCGCGACGCCGGCATCATCTTCGTCGCCGCCGCCGGCAACGACAACCAGGAGATCTCCGCCGTCCCCGAATACCCCGCCGCCTACCCGCTCGACAACATCGTCGCCGTCGCGTCGACCACCCGGCAGGACAAACTCGCCAACTACTCCACCTACGGCTCCGGCCTCGTCGAACTCGCCGCCCCCGGCTCCTCCATTCTCTCCCTCGGCATTTCGATCCAGGCCCCCTACATTAGCTACAGCGGGACGTCGATGGCCGCGCCCCACGTCGCCGGCGCCCTCGCCCTGCTGAAACAGAAGTTCCCCGCCGACAATTACCGCGCGCTTATCAACCGCCTCCTCGCTTCGGTTGACGTCCTCCCCGCCCTTGAAAACCGCGTCCATACCAACGGTCGCCTCAATCTCGCCCGCGCCCTCGCCTCGACCGACACCCGCCCGTTCAACGACGACTTCGCCCGCCGCGCCACCCTCACCGGCGCCGACAACACCGCCCGCAGCTCCACCCAGTTCGCCACCCGCGAACCCGGCGAACCCGATCACGGCGTCCCCGGCACCGGCGGCTCCCTCTGGTGGACCTGGACCGCCCCCGACGACGCCGGTAACGTCACCCTCGACACCGCCGGGTCCGGGATCGACACCGTCGTCGCCGTCTACGCGCTCCCCGCCGGTCCCGCCCCGGCCTCCCCCGCCGGCCTGACCCGCGTCGCCTTCAACGACGACGCCTCCGGCACCGCGACCTCCAGCCTCGTCACGTTCGCCGCCCGCCCCGGCGCCACCTACGCCATCGCCGTCGCCGGCAAGGGCACCGCCGAGGGCCTCGTCACCTTCGACCTCGCGTCCGTCCCCGCCAACGACACCTACGCCGCCGCCCGCGTCCTCAGCGGCTCCTCCGTCGTCGTCACCACCTCCAACACCAACGCCACCGCCGAGCCCGGCGAACCCTCGCCCCGCAACGCCCGCGGCACCGTCCTCGGCCGCGGCCGCTCCCTCTGGTTCAAGTGGACCGCTCCCGCCTCCCGCGCGTATCAGATCTCCGCCTACGGCGAGACCGCCGATCCCGTCCTCGCCGTCTACACCGGCAACGCCCTCGCCACCCTCGCCGAGGTCGCCTTCGACGACGACACCGGCCCCTTCGTCGACAGCCTGGTCCGGCTCAACGCCACCGCCGGCGTCACCTACACCGTCAAGCTCGACGTCGCCGTCAACCCCGGCGGCCGCATCACCCTCACGATCGCCGACGCCGCCTGGCAATATGTGTCCGACGACCCCGGATACGCCACCCCCGCCCTCGCTCCCGACGGCACCCTCTATTTCCCCGACAGCTTCGGCTACGTCCACGCCGTCCGTCCCGACGGCACGCGCAAGTGGCGCTCGTCGATCCTGGACATCGCCGGATATTTTCTCGGCGGCGCCCTCGCCGTCGGCCCCGACGGCACCGTCTACGCCGCGGACGACTTCGGCTACGTCTATGCCCTCGATCCCGCCACCGGTCGCACCCGGTGGGAATTCGAGACCGGCGACTTCATCTGGGCCGCCCCGGCCATCGGCGCCGACGGCATGATCTACATCAAGTCCGACGACGGCCAGCTCTACGCCCTCAATCCCGACGGCACGCTGAAATGGAAATCCCCCGTCCCGGGCGACACCTACAGCGCCCCCGTCGTCGGCGCCGACGGCACGGTCTACATCGCCTCCGGCGGCGACGAGGCCCTCTACGCGCTCGACCCCGCCGACGGCACCCGCAAATGGCGCGCCGACCTCGGCGCCTCCGTCTACGCCACGCCCGCCATCGGCGCCGACGGCACCCTCTATGTCGGCAACTACGACGGCCGCTTCTTCGCGCTCCGCCCCGACGGCTCCGAACGCTGGCGTTTCGACACCCGCGACCCCCTGTCCGGGTCCGCCGCCCTCGGCGCCGACGGCACCGTCTACTTCGGCTCCTACGACAAAAAGCTCTACGCGCTCGACGGCGCCACCGGCGTGAAGAAATGGGACTACGCCACCGGCGATATCATCCGCTCCACCGCCCCGGTCGTCGCCGACGACGGCACGGTTTACATCGGCAGCGACGACGGCCTCGTCCACGCGGTCGACGCCGCCGGCAAGCTCGTCCGCACCTTCGCCACCGCCGCCCCGATCTATTCGTCCCCGCTCATCGCCGCCGGTCGCCTCTACGTCTCCTCCACCGACGCGAAGCTCTACGCGTTCGACACCGGCAACAATCTCGCCCGCACGCCCTGGCCGATGCTCGGCCAGAACCCCCGCCGCCTCAACCGCGCCGTCGACCTCCCGGGCATTCCCGCGATCGGCACCCAGCCCGTCGCCGCGACCACCGCCGACGCCGGCCGGCCCGCCGCGCTTTCCGTCGCCGCCACCGTCGGCGGCACCGGCGCGCTCGCCTACCAGTGGTATTTCAACGACAACGCCCTCGCCGGCGCCACCGCGGCCACCTACGCGCTGCCCTTCACCCAGGGCTCCGATGCCGGCACCTATCGCGTGGTTGTGACCGGCTCCGGCGGCTCCGTCATCAGCCGCGCCGCGATCCTGCGGGTCAACGCCGCCGCCACCGCCAACGCGCGCCTCGTCAACCTCGCCGTCCGCACCGCCGCCGGCGCCGGCGACCGCGTCCTCTTCATGGGCTTCGCCGTCGGGGGCACCGGCACGACCGGCTCGCAGCCGCTCCTCATCCGCGCCGTCGGCCCCACCCTCGCCGCCTTCGGCGTCACCGGCGCCCTCGAGGATCCGAAACTCCAGATCTATTCCGGCACCGCGCTCCTCGTCGAAAACGACGACTGGGCCGGCGCCCCCGCGGTGGTCGCGCTTACCCCGCAGGTCGGCGCCTTCGGCCTCGCCTCCCCCGCGAGCAAAGACGCCGCGCTCATCGCCACGCGCCCCGCCGGCAGCTACACCGCGCAGGTCAGCGGCGCCGGCACCGCTCCCGGCACCGTCCTCGCCGAACTCTACGACGGCACGCCGAGCTCCGCCGTCACCGCCGCCACGCCCCGCCTGATCAATGTCTCCGCCCGCACCCTCGTCGGCACCGGCGGCGACATCCTCATCGCCGGTTTCGTGATCGGCGGCACCAGTGCGAAGCAAATCATGATCCGCGCCGTCGGCCCCACCCTGGGCCTGTTCGGCGTCGGCGGCGCCCTCGCCGACCCGAAGCTGGAACTGTTCGCGAGCGGGTCCACCGCCGCGATCTCGTCCAACGACAACTGGGGCACCGCCGCCAACGCCCCGCAGGTCGCCGCCTCCGCCGCCGCCGTCGGCGCCTTCGCCCTCGCCCTCGAAAGCAAGGACGCCGTCCTCCTCGCCACCCTCCCGCCGGGTTCCTACACCGCCCAGGTCAGCGGCGTGAACGCCACCACCGGCGCCGCCTTGGTCGAAATCTACGAGGTGCCGTAGCCGGGGCCCGGCCTGGCCGGCCGGCCTCCGGCCTCCCGGGACTTGCACGGTTCGCTCCGCACCCGTGGCCGGAATGAATTTCCCTCATTTCTGGCCGTAAAACAATTCAACCCGTTGATCGCACCGTTCCGCCCCGTGGCACCTGCCCTGCTCAGCCGGTGCCGTGCCCGACGCGACTCCTTCCCTTCCGCCGCCTCCGCAGCCGTTCTCGGCTGAACAAAAGGAATACCTCGCCGGCTTCATGGCCGGCCTCGGCGCTGCCGGGCTCGCGCCTTTCGTCGGCCAGACCTCCGGCGGCCAGCTGACGGCCAATCCGGTCGCCGCCGCCACGCCCAATCTCGCCGCCCCCCCGCCCGCCGCCGAGCCGACCGTCCACGGCACGCCGCTCTCCGACCTCTGCAAAGAGGAGCGTTGGAAATACGACGAGAACCCCCTCGACGCCTGGGACCGCCTCCTCCGCCACGCCGACGAGAACAAGACGCCCGACGCCGAGCACGCCTACCGCTTCAAGACCTTCGGCCTCTTCTACGTCGCCCCGGCGCAGGACAGCTTCATGATCCGCCTGCGCGTGCCGGCCTGCGAGCTCACCGCCGCCCAGCTCCACGGGCTGGCGGACCTCGCCGCCGACTACGGCGGCGGCTACGCCCACGTCACGACCCGCGGCAATCTCCAGATCCGCGAGTTCAAGCCCAAGGACATCGTCTCCGTCCTCACCCGCGTCCAGGAGCTGGGCCTCACCTCCCGCGGCGCCGGCGCCGACAATATCCGCAACATCACCGCGTCTCCGGATTCCGGATTCGCCCCCGACGAGTTGCTCGACGTCCGGCCCCACGCCAAGGCCCTCCACCACTACATCGTCAACCACCGCGACCTCTACGGCCTCCCGCGCAAGTTCAACGTCGCCTTCGACAACGGCGGCAGCCTTTCCGTCGCCGCCGATACCAACGACATCGGCTTCTTCGCCGTCCGCGTGACCGAGGCCACCCTCGCCGCGGCCGGCGTTCCCGCTCCCGTGCCCGCCGCGGGCGTCTATTTCCGCGTCCAGCTCGGCGGCATCAGCGGCCACAAGGATTTCGCCCGCGACACCGGCCTCCTCGTCAAACCCTCCGAAGCCGTCGCCCTCGCCGTCGCGATGATCCGCGTCTTCGCCGAACACGGCTGCCGCACCGACCGGAAAAAGGCGCGCCTCAAATACCTGCTCGATTCGTGGGGCCACGAAAAATTCCTCGCGGAAACCGCCCGCAAGCTCGCCTTCCCGCTCGTCCGCCTGCCGCTCGCCGCCTGCGAGCCGCACCGGCCCGTCGAGAAGCACGCCTGGCTCGGCGTCCGTCGCCAGGCGCAGCGCGGCCTCAACTCCGTCGGCGTCGGCGTCCCGGTCGGTCGCCTCTCCGTGCGCCAAATGCACGCCCTCGCCGACCTCGCCACCCACTACGGCCGCGGCGAACTCCGGCTCACCGTCTGGCAAAACGTCCTCATCCCCCACGTCGCCGACGCCTACGTCGACACCGTCTGCCGCGGCGCGAAACGCGCCGGCCTTTTCACCGCGGCCTCCTTCGCCACCGGCGGCATTGTCGCCTGCACCGGCAACCGCGGCTGCAAATACGCCGCCGCCGACACGAAGGCCCACGCGGTCGCGCTCATGAAACACCTCGAGGGCCGCGTGTCGCTCTCGGCGCCCGTCAACGTCCACTTCACCGGCTGCCCCCACAGTTGCGCCCAGCACTACTGCGGCGACGTCGGTCTCGTCGGCGCCAAACTCGCCGACGGCACCGAGGGCTACCACATCGTGCTCGGCGGCGGCATGGACCACGAACAGGGCATTGCCCGCGAAATCTTCCGCGGCGTGCGCGCCACCGAGGTCAACGCCCTGCTCGAAACCGTCCTCCGCGCCTTCGAGGCGAAAAAATCCGCGGGAGAAACCTTCGTCCAGTGGACCCGCCGCCACTCCGTCAAGGAGCTCCAGGAATTCTTCAGCCGCTGACCTTCCGCCCCGGTCGTCCCGCTACCCGTCCCTACCCGTCACCCGCGCCTTTTCCATCACGTGACCACCGCCCCGTTCATCCCCGAGACCGCCCCGTTCAGCGCCGAGCAACGCGCCTGGCTCAACGGGTTCTTCGCCGGACTCTTTTCGCGCGGCCCCGCCGGCGCTCCCGCCGCTGTCTCCGCTCCGGCCGCGCCGGCGCTCGTGCCGCTGACGATCCTCTTCGGGTCGCAGACCGGCACCGCCGAAGGCCTCGCCAAGCGCGTCGCCAAGGAAGCCGGCAAGCGGCACTTCGCCGCCACCGTCGTCGACCTCGCCCAGATCGACCTCGCCAAACTCGCCGCCGAGAAAAACGTCCTGCTCCTCACCAGCACCTACGGCGACGGCGAACCGCCCGACAACGCCAAGACCTTCCACGCCGCCCTCGGCGCCGCCGCTGCCGCCGGCGACGCCGCCCGCCCGCTCGCCGGCCTCCGCTTCTCCGTCTGCGCTCTGGGCGACACCAACTACACGCAATTCTGCAAGTGCGGCGCGGACTTCGACACGTGGCTCGATAAACTCGGCGCCACGCGCGCCGCCCCGCGCACCGACTGCGACCTCGACTACGAGGAGAAATTCTCCGCCTGGCTCACCGCCGCGCTCTCGGCCCTCTCCGCCTCCGCTCCCGCTCCGTCCGCGCCCTCGGCGCCGGCCGCCGGCACTGCGGCACCGAAACCCGCCGCCGCGGAAGGCTACAGCCGCGCCAACCCGTATTCCGCCCTGCTTCTCACCTCGCGCAATCTCAACGCCCCCGGCTCCGGCAAGCAGGTCCACCACGTGGAGTTCGACCTCACCGGCTCGGGACTCGCCTATGAGGCCGGCGACGCCCTCGGCGTGATTCCCCACAACTGCCCCGCGCTTGTATCCGAAATCTTGATTGCGCTCGGCTGCGACGGCGAGGAAGGCGTCCCCGCCCCCGACGGCTCGACCGTCCCGCTGCGCCGTGCGCTCACCGAGTTCTACGACCTCGGCAAACCGTCGTCCGCCCTGCTCTCGCTTCTCGCTCCCGTCCTCGCCGGCGGCGCGACCTCCGCCCCGTCCGCCGTTCCGCCGCACCACGTCATCGACGTCGTCCTCCAGGCCCGCGCCCTGTCGCCCAACTCCAAGCCGACCGCGCCGTCCGCCTTCGTCGGCGCGCTGAAAAAACTGCAACCCCGCCTCTACTCCATTTCCTCGTCGCCTCGCGCCCACGCCGGCCAGGTCCACCTCACCGTCGGCGCCGTCCGCTACGAGAAAGACGGCCGCCCGCGCGTCGGCGTCTGCTCCACCTTCCTTGCCGACCGCGCCCAGCCCGGCACCTCGCGCGTCGGCGTGTTTGTGCATGCCAACAAGGCCTTCCGCCCGCCCGCCGCCGGCGACACCCCGATGATCATGGTCGGCCCGGGCACCGGCATCGCGCCGTTCCGCGCCTTTCTCCACGAGCGGCGCGCCACCGGCGCCAAGGGGAAGAACTGGCTTTTCTTCGGCGACCAGCGGGGCGCCACCGATTTCCTCTACCGCGACGAACTCGCCGCCCTGCAGCGCGAGGGCGTGCTCACCCGCCTCGACCTCGCTTTCTCCCGCGACCAGCCGGAAAAAATCTACGTCCAGCAGCGCATGCTCGAGGCCGCCGCCGAGCTCTACGCCTGGCTCGAAGCCGGCGCCCATTTCTACGTCTGCGGCGACGCCAGCCGGATGGCCAAGGACGTTGATGCCGCCCTCCACACGGTGATCGAGCGCGCCGGAAAGAAATCCGCCGAAGAGGCCGTCGCCTACGTCCAGGCCCTCAAGGCCGCGAAACGCTACGCCCGCGACGTGTATTGACAGGCTGACGCGCCCCCCGCCCCCGCCCGCCCATGGTCGCCTCGCGCGAAACGTTTCCGCTGCTCGCCGAACTCCTCGCCGAGCAGCAGCGACTCGACACCCCGGTCGCGCGCTTCGCCGCGGCCCACGACCAGCCGGGCGCCGCCGCCCTCGCCCCGCAACTCATCCCGCTGACGCAGCCGCGCCCCGGCGAACAGTATGCCTTCGAGGTCGATCTCGATTCGTGCACCGGCTGCAAATCGTGCGTCGCCGCCTGCCACGCCCTCAACGGCCTCGACGACACCGAGACCTGGCGCGACGTCGGCCTGCTGGTCAGTCCCGATGCGGCGCAGCCCTTCACCCAAACGGTCACCACCGCCTGCCACCATTGCAGCGACCCGGCCTGCCTCAACGGCTGCCCCGTCCTCGCCTACGACAAGGATCCCGTCACCGGCATCGTCCGCCACCTCGACGACCAGTGCATCGGCTGCAGCTACTGCATCCTGAAGTGCCCGTATGACGTCCCCAAATACAGCACGCGCCTCGGCATCGTGCGCAAGTGCGACCTGTGCCACGGCCGCCTCGCCGCCGGCGAAGCCCCCGCCTGCGCCCAATCCTGCCCCACGCACGCGATCAGGATCGTCACGGTCCCGATCGCCGCTCGCATCCCGGCGGCGCCGGCCGGCTCCGCCAGCACGTTTCTCCCCGCCTGCCCGGCGCCGGACTACACCCAGCCCACGACCCGTTACGTCGGCCAACGCCCCCTCCCGCCCGGACTCGTCGCCGGCGACGCCCACGTGATCCAACCCCAGCCGCCGCACTGGCCGCTGGTCGTCCTGCTGACGTTGATGCCGATGGCCGTCGGCTGCGGCCTGGCCGACCAACTCTTCCACGCCGCGTCGCCCGCGCTCGCCGTCACCGGCTGGCTCGCCGGCGTCGGCGGCCTCGCCGCGAGCGCTCTGCACCTCGGTCAACCGCTCCGCGCCTGGCGCGTCTTTCTCGGCCTGCGCCGCAGTTGGCTCAGCCGCGAGGCCGTCGTCTTCGGCGCATGGCTCCCGCTTGCGACGGCCTGGACCGCCCACCGGCTCGGCTGGCTGCCCTTCGAGGCGGTGGCCGCCCGCACCGCCCTGGCCTTCGCCGCGACCGCCGCCGGCGTGGTCGGACTGGCCTGCTCGGTGATGGTCTACGTCGATACGCGCCGCGAATTTTGGCGCCTGCGCCACACCGCCCCGCGTTTCTTCGGCACCGCCCTGATTCTCGGCTTGGCCGGCGCCCTCGCCGCCGCCGGCGACCCCGCGCGCAGGCACATGCTCGCCGCGCTGCTGGTGGCCGCGACCCTTGCCAAGCTCGTGCTGGAGAGCCGCGCCCTGGCCGCCCGGCACGAATCCGGCGCGCCCTTCGATCCCGCGCGACACACCGCGCGGCTGCTCACCGGCCCGCTCCGCCTCGCGCTCCAGCTGCGCGTCGGCGCCGCCCTGGCGGGGGCGATCGCGTTGCCGCTTTTCCTGGCCGCCGGCCTCGCCCCCGCGTGGCTCGCCTGGCCGGCGCTGCTGTGCACCGCGCTCGGCGAACTCGCCGAGCGCTACCTCTTCTTCCGCGCCGTCTCCGCGCCCAAAATGCCCGGCCTCGCGGCCGATTCCGCGCCGTCCGGCCGCGTCCCCGCATGAGCGCCCGGCTCGACGATCTGCTCCGCGCCCGCACCGGCCCGATGACGGCCGACCTCGTGCAGCGCCCCGCCGACTTCGGACTCGGCCGCCTCCCCGCGCGCCTCCACCCCGCGGGCACCGCGACCTCGATCTGCGGCTTCTGCAGCACCGGGTGTTCGCTCAAGATCCATCTCGGGCCCGACGGCCAGGCCATCAATCTCAGTCCCGATCCCGCCTACCCCGTCAACCTCGGCATGGCCTGCCCGAAGGGCTGGGAGGCCCTCACGCCGCTCGCCGCCCCCGATCGCGCCACCACCCCGCTGTTCCGCGATCCCGCGGATCCCGCCGCGCCGCTCGCCCCCGTCACCTGGGAGCGCGCCCTCGCCGTCTTCGCCGAAAACTTCAAACGCATCCAGCGCGCCCACGGCCCGCAGTCGGTCGCGTTTCTCAGCACCGGCCAGATCGCCACCGAGGAGA
>JACCDX011684479.1_pt1 | contig 41811 bp, 35 predicted proteins | sample 7449681 | NCBI WGS metagenome assembly JACCDX01 (sample SAMN15323450, study PRJNA562643) | freshwater metagenome | isolation source: river surface water | place: USA:Blue River Watershed | collected 2017-08-18
CACCTACCTACAACACCGGTGACACCAACTTCACCAGCCAGATCAACGAGGCACTTGCCGGAGACCCAGACGCAATCGTTCTGATCACCTTCGACGAGGCAAAGACCATCGTTCCTCAGCTGGTATCTCAGTTCCCTGCAGAGAAGCTCTACTTCGTAGACGGTAACCTAACCGACTACTCAGCAGACTTCCCAGCTGGCACCCTAACCGGTGCAAAGGGTACCTACCCAGGTGTTAACGAGTCCAAGATCGGCGACTTCCTAAAGAAGATGGACGAGAACTGGCAAGCACGTGGCAACGAGGCTCTAAAGCTCGCTGCTTACGGTCCTGAGTCATACGACGCAGTTATGCTGATCGCCCTAGCAGCCCTTGAGGCTCGCAGCACTCAGGGTGCAAACATCTCCGCGAAGCTCCAGGAAGTTTCTGGTGGTTCCGGTGAGGGCCAGAAGTGCTCCAGCTTCGCTGAGTGTGCTGACATCATCAACGCTGGTGGAACCGCCGACTACGACGGTCCTTCAGGTGCAGTTACCTTCAACGAGGTCGGAGACCCAACTGACGGTAACATCCTGATCCAGCAGTTCGACGAGAACAACAAGCCAAGCACCATCCGTGGCTAAGTTCTAGTCCGCCAGACAAAAGTAAATCCCTCCTCCGGGAAACCGGGGGAGGGATTTCTTTATTTGTGGTGGTACTTGGTTCAACCATCCTCACGGTTGAAATGGGGGCAATCCTCTCGACGCTAGTTGAGGCTCACCAGTACCTGAGCAACAAAGGATGTCGGGAGGTCGGGTTTATCCGGGTAAGCGAAAACCCCCTCATTTCTGAGGGGGTTTTGCGCCTAATAACGGGGATTAGGATCCTAGGGTTCCTAGGTAGAGGCCGATGACCTGTGGGTCATTTAGTAGCTCTCTACCGGTGCCAACAACTGCGTCTTTACCCTGGTCCAAAACATAACCACGGTCTGCGATCTGGAGGCAACGACGGGCATTCTGCTCAACCATGATGCAGGTCACACCAGCCTTGTTGATCTCGGATACACGCAAGAAAGCCTCATCCTGACGAACTGGCGATAGACCAGCTGATGGCTCATCCAGAAGCAGCACGGCTGGGTCCATCATCAACGCACGACCCATGGCAACCATCTGGCGCTCTCCACCGGATAGCGAGCCAGCACGCTGCTTCAGGCGCTTTCCAAGCTCAGCGAAGATGGAAACCACGAACTCCAAGCGCTGGTTGTATTGACTTGGGTTCTGGAAGATACCCATCTGCAGGTTCTCTTCAATGGTCAGCGATGGGAAGACGTTGTTGGTCTGTGGGATAAAGCCAACACCCTTTGAAACCAGTTGGTTTGGCTTGAGCCCTGAGATCTCTTCGCCGTTTAGCTGGATAGAGCCCTCACGCACCTTCACTAGACCAAAGATTGCCTTCAAAAGCGTGGACTTACCGGCACCGTTTGGTCCGATGATTCCGATTAGCTCACCCTTGTCGGCATAGAGGTTCGCGCCGTTGAGAATGTTGACACCAGGTAGGTAACCGGCAACCAGGTTCTTTACGTCTACAACTCTGGTCACTTTGCATCTCCCTCGGAAACGATCTTGATTCGACCGGTGACAACACCAAGGTCGGTGTCCTGGTGAGCACCCAGGTAGGCATCGATTACGGCCTGCTCCTTCATGACGGTGTCAGGAGCTCCCTCGGCAACCACGCGACCCTCGGCCATAACAACTACCCAGTCGGCGATGTGTCGAACCATGTGCATGTCGTGCTCAACGAACAGCACAGTCATGCCCTGCTCCTTGAGGCCAAGCACGTGCTCGAGAAGAGACTGAGTTAGGGCTGGGTTCACACCGGCCATTGGCTCATCCAACATCACTAGTACTGGGTCGGTCATCAGCGCACGAGCCATCTCTAGAAGCTTGCGCTGACCACCGGAGAGCGAGGCTGCGAAGTCATCCTTCTTGGCGTCTAGCTTGAAGCGCTTCAGGAGCTCCATGGCCTTCTCGCCAATCTCCTGGTCTTGCTTCTTCCAAAGCGATGGGAGTAGAGCGCTGAATAGGCCTTCACCCTTCTGGCCCTTGGCGCCGAGCTTCATGTTCTCCAAAACAGTGAGCAAGCTCAGTGCCTTGGTTAGCTGGAAGGTGCGGACCTGACCCATTTGGGCAACCTTGAAAGATGGCACACCAGAGAGGCTGGTGCCCTGGAAGTCCCAGGATCCAGTGTCAGGGGTGTCAAAACCAGTTAGCAGGTTGAACAGTGTGGTCTTACCGGCACCGTTAGGACCGATCAGAGCGGTGATGGCACCGCGAGGAATCTCGAGGTGTTCAACATCTACGGCGGTTAGACCACCGAAGGTCTTCTTGACGTTGTTGACGGTGAGGATCGGATCGACCTTCTTGCAGCCTGGGGCTGCCTGACCAACGTGCAGGCCAGTGGTCTTCTGTGGGGTTGGATTACTTGACAAAGGTCAGCTCCCTCTTGTCTCCGAAGATGCCCTGTGGTCGGTAGATCACAAGCAGCATCAGACCGATACCAACCAGCACGAAGCGCAGGGTTGAAGCCTGCTGAGACGAAACCGGAAGGACTCCCGCAATTGCCAGCTCGGGAAGAATGTTGGTTAGGAATGCCTGTAGCACCCAGAAGATGATCGAACCGATCACTGGACCAAAGATGGTTGCAGCGCCACCAAGTAGCAGTGCAGTCCATACAAAGAAGGTCAGCGACGTTACGTAGACACCAGGTGAGACGTTGGAGTAGGCGGCCAAAACCATGCCACCTAGAGATCCGAACAAGCCACCGATAACTAGTGCCTGCATCTTGTAGTTGAAGACGTTCTTACCAAGGGCACGAATCGCATCCTCATCCTCTCGGATTCCCTTGATGACGCGACCCCAAGGCGAGCGCATAAGGGCCCAGAGAAGGAATGTGCAAATGGCCAGCACGATCAGACCAAAGACAATCACCCAGATGGTCTCGGAGTTGTAAACCCATGGGCCAAAGCCGTAGTCCCCTGGGGGGAATGGGTTGGAGTTTGCAAAACCAGAGCCGTCAGGTCTTGAGTTGTAACCGTAGAGACCATCGGCCGAACCGGTCACGTCCTCGAACGCAGTGGTAAGGAACAAAAGACGCAGGATCTCGGCTGCGGCAATCGTCACGATGGCCAGGTAGTCACCTCTAAGTCGCAGGGTTGGTATACCCAGCAAGACCGAGAACAGTACCGAGCCGACCATACCTACGAGCATGCCCGCCCACCATGGCAGACCGAATGTCAAGACCGCGATGGCGTAACCGTAGGCACCGATGGCCATGTAGCCAGCGATACCAAAGTTCAACAGACCTGCAAAACCAAAGTGCATTGCAAGACCAAGAGCTGCCAGTGCAAAGGCAATCGTGGTTGGAGTTAGCAGACCAGCTGCTGTGTTGTTGATAATTGCTTCCCAGTTCATGGCTCTACCTCCTAACCAATCCTTTGTTTTCGACCTAGAAGACCCTGTGGCCTAAAGAGCAGAATCGCGATCAGTACCACTAGGGCACCGACGTACTTGAGGTCTGACGGGATGATCAGCGATGAAGTTTCAACCAAGACACCAACAACCAACGCGCCGACCAGGGCACCGAATGCGGTTCCGAGTCCACCCAGGGTTACAGCTGCGAAGATCAGGAGCAAAATCTGAGCTCCCATGTCCCACTTGATGCCCGGACGGAAGTAGGCCCACAGCACACCGGCCAGACCGGCCAGGGCCGCGGCAACGATCCAAACGGTTCGGATTACCTTCTCAACGTCAATACCTGAGGCTGCAGCTAGATCTGGGTTGTCCGAGATCGCTCTGGTTGCCTTACCGGTCTTGGTGCCCATTAGCCACCAAGCAAAGCCAAGAATCACGGCAAGGCTGATGCCCATCGAAGCCATGTCGATGACGCTAAGTGCCAAGGTGCCGAAGATTGGGATCTTGGGGGAGTCAAATCCAGGGAGCTGGAGAGTGTTTCCACCAATGAAGAATTGGAAGACATATCTAACGGCTAGCGATAGACCAATCGAAACGATCATCAGCTGCACTAGCCCCAAACCGCGTCTTCTAAGTGGACGCCACAGACCTGAGTCCAGCAGCCAACCCGAAGCACCGGAGACGATAACCGCCAGTGGAATGGCAACCCAGATAGGTAGTGGCAGTACCACTCCGAATACAAAGGCCATAAGCGCACCGAAGGTGACCATCTCGGCGTGAGCAAAGTTTGAAAGACCGGTGGTACCAAAAACTAGTGAGAGACCTACCGCAGCAAGACCGAGCATCAAACCGAAGTTGATGCCGTAGACCAAGCGGGTAAGAAACTGCTCGAAACCACCCGAGGTGTTGCGAACTCCTTCACCGATGAAGAAGTTCTTGACTACGCGATCGCTCTTACCGATCTGCACCTCCTGAGAGGCACCGCCCTCAACCACGGCAATGCCTTCAGGCAAGGTGGTCTCGTCAAGGGTGACGGTGTATGGGTTGGTGTCTGGAATACCAATGAACCAGCGGCCATCAGCGTCGGTAACGACCTCGGCCTCGTATGAGCCACCGGTCACGGTGATGCGGATGCCGGCAAGTGGTTCACCGTCAAGCTTCACGTTTCCAGTGATCGCATAGGGCTGGTCTTCGCCGACCGCATCAGCCATAGCTGATTGGCCCAGACCTGCAACGCTCAGAAGCGCAATCAGCAGGGTGGCAAAAAATAGTTGGGACAGTCTCAGACTGCGCGAGAGGAAGGTCACATGTCCTCCAATTCGTAAGAGCCACTTTGCTCTTCACATACCCTCTAAGGTACTGAATCACTCTAGCAGCGGGCCTAGATCTTTCCAGTCCCGAAGCAAAACATTACTGCAGTGACTGTTTCCAAAATGTTTAACTCTGTGCACCTTATTTGTCAAAGGTAGACTGGGACAAAGCCAGCCAGTTTCTAGCAGAGGATCAGCCTTGGAGCTTCAAGACCCATTTGCACTTATTGGACTCACTTATGACGATGTTCTCCTGCTCCCTGGTCAGTCAGATGTCGTGCCATCTGGAGTGAACACCAGAACCCAGGTTTCCAGAAACATCTCGGTAAACATCCCACTGATTTCCTCAGCCATGGACACCGTCACCGAGGCCCGCATGGCAATTGCGATGGCGAGACAGGGCGGCCTTGGCATCCTGCACCGCAACCTCTCTATTGAAGAGCAGGCCAACCAGGCAGATCTTGTGAAGCGCTCTGAGGCCGGCATGGTTTCCCACCCGGTTACGACCACTCCTTACGCCACCATCCAAGAAGTCGATGACCTCTGTGGCAAGTACCGAGTCTCTGGGCTTCCAGTGGTTGATGAAGAGGGCAAGCTGGTTGGTATTGTCACCAACCGCGACATGAGATTCGTATTAGAGGTGCAGCGCACCACCACACTGGTTAAAGATGTAATGACCCCGATGCCACTGATTGTCGGCAAGGCGGGTATCAACCCAGATGAGGCGATGGCACTTCTTGCCCAACACCGCATCGAGAAGCTTCCGCTTATCGATGACGATGGCAAGCTTCGTGGTCTTATCACCGTCAAAGACTTCGACAAGAGCGAGAAGTATCCAAACGCTTCCAAGGATGGCGCTGGCCGTCTGTTAGTTGGTGCTGCCGTTGGTGTTGGCCCAGATGCCTGGGAGCGCTCGATGGCACTAATCGAGGCAGGCGTTGACATGTTGGTGGTTGACACCGCCCACGGCCACAACTCTGCGGTTTTGGACATGATTAGAAAACTCAAGCTTGAGCCATTTGCCAAGCACACCGACATCGTCGGCGGCAACATCGCAACCCGTGAAGGTGCCCAGGCAATCGTCGACGCCGGTGCCGATGGCGTAAAGGTCGGTGTCGGCCCAGGTTCAATCTGCACCACTCGCGTGGTTGCGGGTGTTGGTGTTCCTCAGGTGACCGCGGTTCACCTCGCAGCTCTCGCTGCCCGCCCTGCCGGGGTCCCGGTCATCGCAGATGGTGGATTGCAGTACTCGGGAGATATCGCAAAGGCTTTGGTTGCCGGTGCCAACGCAGTGATGCTCGGCTCACTATTGGCCGGTACCGACGAGGCTCCAGGTGACATTACATATGTCGGCGGCAAGCAGTACAAGACTTACCGTGGCATGGGTTCACTTGGCGCAATGCAGTCTCGTGGTCAAAGCAAGTCCTTCTCAAAGGACCGCTACTTCCAGGACGATGTGCTTCGTGAGGACAAGTTGGTCCCAGAGGGCATCGAGGGCCGTGTTCCTTATCGCGGCACTGTCTCTTCGGTTGTCCACCAGCTGGTCGGCGGCCTGCGTGCCTCGATGGGCTATGTCGGATCGGCAACAATTCCAGAGCTTCAGACCAAGGGCAAGTTTGTCCGCATCACCGCAGCTGGTCTTCGCGAGTCCCACCCGCACGATGTTCAGATGACCATCGAAGCGCCAAATTACGGCACCCGTTAGGAGAGCGCTGTGAACGAAATCGAAATCGGTAGGTCCAAGCGCGCCAAAGTTGCGTACGCCTTTGACGACATCGCAATCGTCCCAACCAGAAGAACTCGTGACGCCGAGGACGTTTCAACCGCCTGGGCCATTGACGCCTATCGGTTTGACCTCCCAGTAGTTGCCGCTCCGATGGACTCTGCCATGAGCCCGGCGGCCGCTATCGAAATGGGCAAGCTTGGTGGCCTTGGAGTTTTGGATCTTGAGGGCCTTTGGACTCGCTATGAAGATCCAACTCAGCAGCTTGAGGAGATTGCTTCCGCAAAGGAAGAGGATGCCACCGCAGTCTTGCAGCGCGTTTACTCCAAGCCAATTCAGCCAGAACTTATCAAGGCTCGCCTCGGTGAGATTAGAGCTGCGGGTGTAACGGTTGCCGGAGCACTTTCACCGCAGCGCACCGCAGAGTTTGCCGACGTGGTGACCAAGTCAGGTGTTGATCTATTCGTAATTCGAGGCAACACCGTCTCTGCCGAGCACGTTTCGAAGAGTCGCGAGCCTTTGAATCTCAAGGAATTCATCTACAAGTTGGACGTTCCGGTAATCGTTGGTGGGGCAGCGACCTATACGGCCGCTCTACACCTGATGAGAACCGGTGCTGCGGGTGTCTTGGTTGGTTTTGGTGGTGGCGCCGCCACCGCAACTCGCAAGGTTTTGGGAATTCACGCACCAATGGCAACCGCGGTTGCCGATGTTGCGGCAGCTCGCCGCGATTACATGGATGAGTCCGGTGGTCGCTATGTGCACGTCATCGCAGACGGTGGTCTTGGCACTTCCGGGGATATCGTCAAGGCGATCGCCTGCGGCGCAGACGCAGTGATGCTGGGCACTGTCCTAGCAAGGGCCGCTGCGGCCCCTGGTCGCGGTTGGCACTGGGGCAATGAGGCTGTCAGCTCATCTCTTCCTCGCGGACAGCGAGTCTGGGTTGGCACTCACGGCACGATGGAAAGCATTTTGCTTGGACCGGCAACCTCAGCTGGTGGCACGGAAAACCTAATGGGTGCGCTTCGCAAGTCCATGGCAACCACCGGCTACTCCGATGTCAAGGAGTTCCAGCGCGTGGATGTTGTCGTCAACAAATACGAGTAATGAATCCAAGTTTTTGGCAGGTTGCCAAAAGACCTAAGTGGCTCTTGGCACTGCTCGCCGCTGTCACAGTTGCCGCCATCTTTGCGCTATTGATGCAGTGGCAGTTGGAGCGAACCTTCCGAGTGGTTGGTGTTGAGGTTTCCGATGCACCGCCAAAACCGCTTGACGAGCTGATTCAGCCGGGTCCGATCACAGCTAACGTTTTTGATCAGCTGGCCACGGTCGAGACTGTCATCGACCCAACTAACGCCTACATAGTCGCTAATCGCCTCCAGCTCTTGGGAGATCAACAGCTACCGGGTTACTGGGTGGTCAGCAACTCATTAGTTGGGGATCGCAGTCTGACCCTTGCGCTTGGTTTTTCGGATTCCATTGAAGAGGCTAAGTCAGTTCTCGAATCATTGAAGGCTGAAGAAGTATCCATAACTGGTTACGTTGAACCAACCGAACCACCTCGTGAGAGCGTTGATGGGGTTTTGCAATCGCTCTCATTGGCGCAGCTTGTAAATCTCTATTCTGCGGATGAGCTAGTGAGCTATCCGGCTTACCTGATCGTGCAGGAGGGTATTGATGTTGGTCTTGAGAAGATCACCATTGGTATTCGTCAGCAAGAGGTTGAGATCAACTGGTTGACCGCTTTTTATGCAGTCGAGTGGGCGTTTTTTGCGCTAGCGGCTTTTTATATTTGGTGGCGTTTAGTTCGAGATGAGCAACTGCGCATCATTGAAGAGGGCTAGCATTTAGGCGGGAGGTTCGAATGTCCACTGTTTCCGCCACTGTAACCGTTTTAGATCCAATTGGTTTACACGCCAGACCTGCAGGTCAAATCGTAAAACTTGTCAAAGAATCCGGCCTTGAGGTTCGCATCGGTAAAGCCGGTGAAGAGATGGTGAAGGCAAACTCCCCACTGCGCATGATGGCTCTTAAAGCCAAGACCGGCGAGGAGCTTTTGGTTGAGGTTGACACCGAAGACCAGGGTCAGGCCGACTCTCTGATTGCTCAGATTCAAGACTTTCTAAAGGGCTAGCGGTGGCAACCGCAGGCGCCATTCTCAACGGAATGGGTGTTGGGCTCAACGCCGTCAGAGCCGAAGTTTTCCGTGTCAAGCCAGCCCAAGAGCTTCCTAAAGCTCACAAGCACCAGGGTGACTCCGAGGGTGAGAAGTCAATTCTCAAGAACGCTGTTTCCGCCGTTGCTGAATATCTAGATCACCTCGGTGAAAAGGCTGGCGAGACCAGTGCCGAGATCTTTGAAGCGCTGAAGATGTTGCTTGAGGATGAGGACCTCTTTGAAACTGCGGCCGCTCAAATCGATGAGGGCTGGAGTGCCGGAACCGCATTTTTGATGGCGGTTGATGAGTTTGGCGAGCTGCTCTCTGGTGATGCCGCATTCGAGGAGCGCCTTGCTGACCTTAGAGATTTGGCCAAGCGAGTTGCGGCACACATCCACGGCATTCACCTCGGGTTAGACCTTCCTGAGGAGGGCGCATTTGTTTTGGTTGGAGAAGATTTCTCCCCAGCCGACACTGCTCAATTCACCAAGGCCGTGGTTGGAGTTGTGACTCTAAAGGGTGGCCCAACCTCCCACACCGCAATCATCTGTCGCTCTAAGTCAATCCCGGCAGTAGTTTCATGCGGTGCGGCAGCGGATCTAGTCGATGGCCAGATTGTTTTGGTTGACCCAGTCGGAGATCGAGTTGTGGTGGATGGCGATGAGTCAATGGCCACCAAATCGATCAGCTTTGTGGCGAAGAGTGTTGAGCCAATCATCCCGGTCCGAGCCAACATCGGCTCGCTCAGCGATGCCATCACCGCGGCAACTACTGCGGCTAACGGAGTGGGTCTATTCAGAACCGAGCTGCTGTATCTGTCGGCCACTGCTATGCCGACGGTTGAATCGCAAGCCGACAGCTACACAGAAATTTTGAAGGCTGCTCCGGAGGGTCCGGTGGTGGTTCGAACCATCGATGCCGGTAGCGATAAGCCGGTTCCGTTTTTGAACATGCCCCACGAGGAGAACCCTGCCTTGGGTGTTCGTGGCTACCGCCTCATAGAGGAGCATCGCCAATTCATCCTCGACCAGCTCTCGAGCCTAGAGATCGCCAGAGAGCGATCTGGACGTGAGGTCTGGGTAATGGCTCCGATGATCGCCACCTCTCAAGAGGCAATCGAGTTTGCAGGTCTGGCAAGAGCCGCAGGCAAGTTCAAGGTCGGTGTCATGGTGGAGACCCCTTCTATGGTGATGTCACTGGGTGATCTAGCCGGGCAGCTTGACTTTATTTCCGTGGGCACCAACGACCTTTCGCAGTACCTCTTTGCAGCGGACCGCATGAACGCTTCCTTGGGTGCACTTTTGAATCCTTGGCAGCCAGCACTAATCAGGGCGCTTCAGAAGATTGCTGTCGATTCTTCAGCGGGCAACATCTCCGCGGGTGTCTGTGGTGAGAGCGCATCGGACCCAGCCTTCGCGGTTGTGCTGGCTGGTCTTGGATTCAAGTCGGTCTCGTCTTCGATGAGTCAGGTCGGGGCTGTTAGAACTGCGCTGTCGGCAGTTACTCAAGAGCAGGCTGAGTCGATCGCGCAGCTGGCACTGAGTGCAACGACCGCTGAGGCAGCTAAGTCCCAGGTGCTGGCCGCGCTGGCAAATCTCTAGTCCGATTAGACTTCCTAGCTATGTCGGCCAAATCAGAACAGCTTCGTAAAGTCATCGGTTTTTACCGAGTTTCGTCTTATGTGACCGGCATTTTCTTGCTGCTTCTGATGATCACCTGGGGCATTCGTCGTTTGCCTTTTTTGGGTTACGACCTCTGGCTCCTCGGCCCAAATGGTTTTATCACCTTCGAAAGCTATGGAGTTGAGGGTGAGGGGCTGCCGGATGTTGGTGTGAACCTGACGGTCTGGATTTTGATTGTCCACGGTTGGCTGTATGTGGTTTACCTACTAGCTGATTTCAGAATGTGGACGCTACTGCGTTGGCCATTCACCCGTTTTCTGTTCATCGCACTTGGCGGCATTGTGCCGCTACTTAGTTTTTACACCGAGGCTCGCTATGCCAAGGTTGCCAAGGCAGAGCTTGAGAAGTTGGAGCGTGGCGCATGAAGCCGGTACTAGTAGTTGACTTTGGTGCGCAGTATGCGCAGCTGATCGCACGCAGGGTTCGCGAGGCGAACATCTACTCCGAGATCGTGCACCACAACGTGACTGCCGATGAGGTGAAGGCCAAGAACCCTGCCGCCATCATTCTCTCCGGTGGCCCATCAAGCGTTTATGAATCCGGTTCACCTCAGCTTGACCCAAAGATCCTTGAACTTGGTATTCCAGTGCTGGGCATTTGCTACGGCTTCCAGGTTCTGGCGCAGGCATTGGGCGGCAAGGTCGACCAGACGGGTAAGCGCGAGTATGGTGCGACGGATCTGAAGCTCTCAAAAGGTGGAGTGCTCCTTGGTAACCAGCCTGAGCTTCAGATTTGTTGGATGAGCCATGGCGATCAGGTGGTTCAGGCTCCGGCGGGGTTTGAGGTTCTGGCATCAACTGAAACCACCCCAGTTGCCGCTTTTGAAAATGTTGAGAAGCGCATCTTCGGCGTGCAGTGGCACCCTGAGGTAAAGCACTCCGAGCAGGGCCAGCAGGTCTTGAAGAATTTCCTTTATCAGGGAGCTGGCATTGAGCCAACCTGGAACTCCGGCAATGTAATCGCTGAACAGGTTGAGAAAATTCGCGCTCAGGTTGGCGACGCCAGAGTGATCTGTGGTCTCAGTGGCGGTGTGGATTCGGCTGTGGCCGCTGCACTTGTGCACCGAGCCGTTGGCGATCAGCTCACCGCTGTTTTTGTCGATCACGGTCTGCTTCGTAAGTCAGAGCGTGAGCAGGTTGAGCGTGATTACGTTGCTGCAACCGGCATTCGCTTGATCACCGTGGACGCCCAGGAGAAGTTCTTATCGGCGCTCGCTGGTGTTTCAGACCCAGAGACCAAGCGCAAGATCATCGGCCGCGAGTTCATTCGCACCTTTGAAGAGGCGGAGCGCAAATTGGTTGCTGAGGCGAAGGCGGATAACCGACCCATCAAGTTCTTGGTTCAGGGCACCCTTTACCCAGACGTTGTTGAGTCTGGTGGCGGTGTAACTGCAGGCATCAAGTCGCACCACAATGTTGGCGGCCTGCCTGATGACCTTGACTTTGAGCTGGTCGAACCGCTTCGCACCCTGTTCAAGGACGAGGTTCGCGCCATTGGTAGTGAGCTTGGTTTGCCCGCAGAGATCGTTCAGCGTCAGCCCTTCCCGGGTCCTGGACTCGGCATTCGAATCGTTGGAGAGGTAACCAAGGAGCGACTGGACCTGTTGCGTGAGGCGGACGCCATCGTGCGCGAGGAGCTAACCAAGGCTGGGCAGGATGCCCAGATTTGGCAGTGCCCGGTTGTGCTTTTGGCCGATGTTCGATCGGTTGGTGTGCAGGGTGATGGCAGGACCTATGGTCATCCGATTGTGCTCAGGCCCGTCTCATCCGAAGACGCCATGACTGCAGACTGGTCAAGGCTGCCATATGACCTCTTGGCCAAGATCTCGAACCGCATCACGAATGAGGTCGCTGGTGTGAACCGAGTCGTGCTGGACATCACTTCAAAGCCTCCCGGCACCATCGAGTGGGAGTAATCCCTTGCTAGTTTTTGGGCACCGCGGTGCCTGTGGTTACCTACCCGAAAACACAATGGCCTCGTTTGAGCTCGCTTTTGAACTCGGCAGCGATGCCATCGAGTTCGATGTGGTGATGAGCTCGGACGGTGTTCCGGTGATTCTGCATGACGATGATCTGAGAAAAACCACAACCTACGAGGGCGACGACTACTTGGTTTCAGATTGGTCACTCGAAGAACTGAGGGAACTTCGAGTGAAGGAGCGCTATCCGCAGCGCACTCAGAGTGCATCGCATGATGGTCGTTATCCGATCCCAACTCTTGCCGAGGTTTTAGCCAATCCAAACTTTGACGGCCGACACCTGATTATTGAGGTCAAATACGGCAAGCAGTTTCAAGCAGCTGGGCTAGACACTGTTGCTGCTGTGGCAAAAGCGCTTGAGCAGAGCGACTATTTGACTCGGAGCATCAAGATCACGATCGAGTGCTTTGAGTTCGATATCTTGCGACAGCTTCGTGATCGCATTACTGGCCCAGACTTTGTCTTTTTGTCCGCTCCCGACACTCTTCCTGAGGGCCATTTCGAACTTGGGGATGAGTTGCTCTCCGAGATTGCTAAAGAGTTTGATGGAGTCTCGGTCGCGCTATCGATGCTTACCGCTGAGTTTGTGACACGAGCAAAGGCGCTTGGGTTGATCGTGTTTGCCTACACCGCAAGGGTTGAAACCGCTCAGGGCGATGTGGATTCTTGGTTCAAGTCTTTGGCTTCCACCGGTGTTGACGGCATCTTCGCCGATCAACCGGATGTTCTGCTCAAAAGCGTCGGTCGCACCCTCTAGGCTACCTGCGATGCAGTTAGACCTTTTTGATACCCCAAACCAAGACGCGCTCCTCGAGGGCTTGAATCCTCAGCAGCGCGAGGCTGTGCTGCACCGCGGAAAAGCACTTTTGATTGTGGCCGGTGCTGGTAGTGGTAAGACCAGGGTCCTCACTCACCGCATCGCTCACCTACTGGCAACCAGGGAGCTTTGGCCATCACAAATTTTGGCCATCACTTTCACCAACAAGGCAGCTGCAGAGATGCGAGAGCGCGTCGAGCAGTTGGTTGGTCAATCAAGTGAGGGCATGTGGATCAAGACCTTCCACTCAGCTTGCCTGCAAATTCTTCGCCGTGAGGCTGACCGGCTCGGTCACGATGCCAACTTCACTGTTTATGACACCGGTGACACCAGAGCACTTCTAAAGCGACTGCTTCGTGAGGCAGGTGCGGAGGATGCTGACATCAAGCCGCAGCAGGCAGCGGCAATTATTTCTAATGCCAAGAATGAACTAAAAGATGCTGAGGACTTTGCTCGCAATGCAGATCGCTCAAACCCCAAGGAGCGCATTGTCGCCGAGGTTTATCAGGCTTATACCTCAGAGCTAAAGCGCAATAATGCCTTCGATTTTGATGACCTAATTGCGGAGACAGTGCACCTACTGCGTGCTTACCCAGAGGTCCGAGCTCGCTATCAAAAGCGTTTCCGTCATGTTTTGGTTGATGAGTATCAAGACACCAACCACGCTCAGTACGCACTAATTCGCGAGCTGACCAGGCCACTTCCTGAGGATTACGCCAATGTTGACGAGCGCACCGGTGAGGTAATCCCGGCTGCCGATCTAACCGTGGTGGGAGACTCGGATCAGTCGATCTATGCCTTCCGTGGTGCAGACATTCGAAACATCACCGAGTTTGAACGCGACTTCCCCGGTGCCAGAACCATTCTTTTGGAGCAGAACTACAGAAGCACCCAAAATATCCTTTCGGCAGCTAACGCTGTTATTTCACAAAACCCCTACCGTCCGGCCAAGAACCTTTGGACTGACTCTGGTTCTGGCGAAAAGATCACACTCTTCACTGGCTACGACGAGCGCAATGAGGCAGCTTTTGTTGTCGATCGAATCAAGCGCATGGCGGATCAGGGAGTGAACTACTCCGAGATGGCGGTGCTTTATCGCACCAACGCCCTTACCCCGGCTTTGGAAGCCGAGCTCAAGTCTCAGCGCATCCCCTATGCGGTCATCGGAGGCCTCAAGTTCTTCGAGCGCAAAGAAATCAAGGACGCCCTGGCCTATCTATCTGCCGTATCAAACGGCAGAAACGACGAAGCAGTCAGGCGCGTCATCAACTTGCCAGCTCGAGGCATCGGTGAGAAGACCGAACTCAAAATTGCGCAGTTTGCAAGATCTAACGAGATTTCTTTTAGGCAGGCACTCTCGCACGTTGGAGATTTGGGACTTGGCCCCAAACTCACGGCCGCAATAACTGAATTTGCCGACCTGCTCAACGAGATGGATGCGCTCAGCGCAACTGATGGCCCAGCCGATGTCATGAAGATGATCTTGCAACGCAGTGGTTACCGGGCCGAACTTGAAGCATCACGCGATCCTCAAGATGAGGCCAGGGTTGAAAACCTAGATGCTCTTCTAGGTCAGCTCTATGACTGGCAGGCTCAGAATCCAGAGGGCACCGTCACTGATTACCTGGCTGAGGTCACGCTGGCGGCGGCAGCAGATGAGATCGAAGATGAATCGGGTTCAATCTCGCTGATGACCCTTCACACCGCCAAGGGCTTGGAATACCCGGTGGTATTTCTCATGGGGCTGGAGCAAGGCACCCTGCCACACGTACGTGCTTTCGACGAGCCTGGTGGGCTGCAAGAAGAGCGCCGCTTGATGTATGTCGGACTCACCCGAGCCAAGGCAAAGCTATTTCTCTCGCACGCTCTACAGCGAACCCTGTTTGGTAACACCGCGAGCTTTATCCCCTCTGGTTTCCTAAACGACATCCCGGCTGAGCTACTCGAAATCGAAGGCGCTCAACGCGATGCTCTGAAGCCGTCAGCCCCGCAGCAGCGCAGCACTTGGCAAGGTGCTATCAACACCCCAGCCGCGGTGCGCGACAACAAAGATCTCGAGCTGGCAGTTGGTGATCGCATTCGCCACGAGGCCTTCGGCGAGGGCAAGGTAATTGCGGTTGCGGGTAACCCACCGCGTCAGACTGCTGAGGTCAGATTCAGTTCTGGACCGACCAAGCGACTGCTTGTGAAAATGGCTCCAATTGAAAAGCTTTAGTACCCGAACCTGACCTGCTTTTCTCGCTAAACTTTGAAAAGTTGTCCCTTTCTGAAACGGAAAAACCGTGGATCTATTTGAGTATCAAGCCCGAGACCTTTTTGAAAAGTACGGCGTTCCCGTACTCCAGGGTCGTATCGCAGACACCCCCGAAGAGGCTGAGGCAGCAGCTGCAGCAATCGGCGGCACAGTAGTTGTAAAGGCCCAGGTCAAGACCGGTGGTCGCGGCAAGGCAGGTGGCGTTAAGGTCGCCCACTCCCCAGCCGAAGCTAAGGAGAAGGCTGAGCAGATTCTCGGTCTAGACATCAAGGGTCACGTTGTAAAGCGCGTGATGATTGCCCAAGGTGCTCAGATTGATCGCGAGTTCTACTTCTCAGTTTTGCTAGACCGCTCAAACCGCACCTTCCTCTCACTCTGCAGCGTTGAGGGTGGCATGGAGATTGAGCAGTTGGCAGTTGAGCGCCCTGAGGCGCTAGCTCGTATCCCAATCTCAGCTGTGTCAGGTATCGACAAGGCCAAGGCTGTTGAGATTGCCACTGCTGCCAAGTTCCCAGCCGAGTTGGTTGATGCTGTGGCTGACGTGTTCGTGAAGCTCTACGACGTCTTCAAGTCTGAGGATGCAACTCTGGTTGAGGTGAACCCACTGGTTCTAACTAAGGGTGGCGACATCGTTGCCCTAGACGGCAAGGTCTCTTTCGATGACAATGCTGAGTTCCGTCACGAGCGTGAAGAGATGGAGCGCGACCAGCTTGACCCACTAGAGGCCAAGGCAAAGGAGATGGATCTCAACTACGTCAAGCTTGACGGTGAGGTTGGAATCATCGGTAACGGTGCCGGTCTTGTGATGAGCACCCTGGACGTAGTTGCCTACGCGGGTGAGCGTCACGGCGGCGTCAAGCCAGCTAACTTCCTAGACATCGGTGGCGGTGCCTCCGCTGAGGTTATGGCTGCCGGTCTAGATGTGATCTTGAATGACCCTCAGGTTCGCAGCGTATTCGTGAACGTATTCGGTGGTATTACCGCCTGTGACGCAGTGGCAAACGGAATCGTTGGTGCGCTAAACACCCTGGGTGAGCGTGCCACCAAGCCACTGGTTGTTCGTCTTGACGGCAACAACGTGGAAAAGGGTCGCGAGATTTTGGCTCAGTTCAACCACCCGCTGGTATCGCTTGCCGACACCATGGATGGTGGCGCTGACAAGGCCGCTGAGCTGGCGAACAAGTAGGGAGAAGACAAATGGCTATCTATCTAAATTCAGACTCCCGAATCATCGTTCAGGGTATGACCGGTGCTGAGGGCATGAAGCACACCCAGCGCATGCTTGCCGGTGGCTCAAACATTGTTGGTGGTGTAAACCCACGCAAGGCTGGCGAATCAGTCGAGGTTGGCGGCAAGTCACTTCCAGTTTTCGGCTCCGTCAAGGAAGCTATGGCCGCAACCGGAGCAAACGTTTCGGTCATTTTCGTGCCACCAGCCTTTGCCAAAGCAGCGATCATCGAGGCAATCGATGCTGAGATTCCATTGGCTGTGGCAATCACCGAGGGCATCCCAGTGCACGACTCAGCAGAGGCTTGGGCCTACAACGTTGAGAAGGGCAAGAAGACCAGATTGATTGGTCCAAACTGCCCTGGAATCATCAGCCCTGAGCAGTCAAACGCAGGCATCACCCCTTCCAACATCACCGGCAAGGGACCGATCGGTTTGGTTTCGAAGTCTGGAACTCTGACCTACCAGATGATGTTCGAGCTTCGTGACATCGGTTTCTCAACCGCAATCGGTATCGGTGGCGACCCTGTAATCGGCACCACCCACATCGATGCGCTTGAGGCATTCCAGAATGACCCTGAGACCAAGGCGATTGTCTTGATTGGTGAGATTGGTGGCGACTCCGAGGAGAAGGCCGCCGACTACATCTCAAAGCACGTCACCAAGCCAGTGGTTGCCTATGTTGCAGGATTCACCGCTCCAGAGGGTAAGACCATGGGTCACGCGGGTGCGATTGTTTCTGGATCTGCTGGTACCGCGCAGGCCAAGAAGGAAGCCTTTGAGGCTGTCGGCGTTAAGGTCGGCAAGACTCCTTCTGAGACCGCTGCGCTGATGCGCGAGATTATCTCCAAGCTGTAAGCCTTGAACCGGGGGCTGAGCTTCGCGATTGCAGCGCTTCAGGCGCTGATAATCGCGGCGATAGGCATTGGCATAACCATTGCTCCCCTCACCCTGACCTGGCTTATCGAGGGTGATGGCTCAACCTCATGGCTAGTCGCATTACAGGTTGCAGTCTTCACCTTCTTACTTGCCACCGGTGTCCCATTGCAGGTTGCTGAGGGCAAACTCCTAGGCCTGGAGTTTCCAGAGTTCACCATCACCACCATGCCGCTTGGTTTGACCTTGCTGATGGCTTTGATGGTTATCCGTGTCGGTTACCGACTCTCTGCAGCGTCTTCGATCTGGCCAGCCTGGGTTGGCGGGGCAGTGAGTTTTGGTCTGATTGGACTTGGCGCATCCGCTCTTGTGAATAACGAAGCAGTTTTGGTTGGGGAGTGGGAGCCACTTTTGATCCCTGCCCTGTTCTTCGGCGGCTTGTTAGTCATCTCTTCAACCTTTGCATCGCGCTATGAGATGTTCGAGGGTGCCAATGGCGTTGAGGCCAAGGAGCGAGTTTGGATTCGAACCAACTTGCTCGCTATCTATGCACGACTCCACTGGTCCATCAGAACCGTATTGTCCCCAGCTGCCCGAGTGGGTCTCGGAGTGGTTGCGGTCATGGCAACCGTATCGGCCTTGATGTTGGCCCTGGCTCTAGGGTTTGGCTGGATTGAAGTGGTGAGACTCTATGAGGGTCTTCGCGTTTCTGTCCTCGGCGGAGTCATGGTGACTTTAGGCCAGCTGGCTCTGCTACCAAACCTGATTGTCTATGCGATGGCTTGGCTTGCAGGACCTGGTTTTTCTATTGGCATCGGTTCAAGCGTTAGCCCCTTTGCTTCAGCACTCGGACCCATGCCAGCGTTTCCGATCTTCGCCGCACTGCCAACGGGCGGTTTCGACCGCGGCATCCTGTTTATCTTGATTCCGGTGTTGGCTGCCTTCATCGGCACACTCATGGTTCGCAGGTATGTAGACCAAATTCGTTTCGAATACGCGACCCGGTTGACCGCCTCGATTGCACTTGCCGGCACAACCGCGGCAATTGCTGCACTCAGCGCCATGTTGCTGGCCGCATTTGCCTCAGGATCTTTGGGTCCTGGTCGATTTGAGCAGGTTGGGGTCAATGTTTTGCAGTTTGGACTGGCGCTCTTTATTGAGGTCTTGATCCCGAGCTTCCTCGCAGCACTGATCATCACCGCCCCCTACGATCCCGATAAGCCAAGGCGAAAGTAGAATTTGGCAATGCTCTCGATTGTGGTTCTAATTTCAGGTTCTGGTTCCAACCTGAGAGCACTTTTGGAAGCTTGTGACAACCCGATGTTCCCCGCCAAGGTCTTGGGGGTTGGTGCCGACAACCCGGCATCGGGAATCGCTCACGCCGAAGAATTTGATGTCACAACATTTGTGGTTGAGAACAAGTACTTTGCAAATCGCGATGCCTGGGCGTCAAGGCTCGCAGAGCACATCGACATCTTGCAGCCAGACCTAATCGTGTTGGCAGGGTTTATGAAGATCCTCCCGGCATCGTTTGTAGGGCGCTATCGGGGCAAGCTAATCAACATGCACCCATCGCTACTGCCACAGTTCCCCGGTGCTCACGCAGTTAGAGATGCACTGGCTGCCGGAGCAACAAAAACCGGTTCAACTATTCACCTGGTCGACGAGGGTGTTGACACAGGCAGAATCCTGGTTCAGCGCGAGATCGAGATTCCACAGGGAATCTCTGAGCACGAGCTGCACGAGAGGATCAAGGAGGTCGAGCGGGAGCAGTTGGTCCGCTTGGTTTACGAGATTGCTGCTAACGAAATCACCCTGGAGGACTAATCATGGCTGGTGCCGGTCGTAACCCGAATGACTACTCTCACCGCGATCTCATTGCACCAAAGCGCGCACTGCTGTCGGTTTCTGACAAGACCGGTTTGATTGAGCTTGCGACTGCCCTGGTTGCAAATTCGGTTGAGTTGGTTTCAACCGGGTCAACCGCGAAGCAGATTGCGGATGCCGGATTGCCAGTCACCGAGGTGAGCAGTGTCACCGGTTTCCCAGAGTCACTAGATGGCCGCGTGAAGACCCTGCACCCCAAGATCCACGGCGGCATCTTGGCGGATCTAAGACTCGAGGATCACAAGCGTGAGCTTGAAGATCTTGAGATTCTCCCTTTTGAGTTGGTCGTGGTGAACCTGTATCCGTTCGTGCAAACCATCGCTCAGGGTGTCACTGGGGACGCTGCGGTTGAGCAAATCGACATCGGCGGCCCAGCCATGGTCCGTGCAGCAGCGAAGAATCACGCCAACGTCGCGATTGTGGTGAACCCAGCTGATTATGGCTCTGTTATCGAGGCAATTGCTGCAGGTGGCACCTCGCTGGAATTGCGCAAGCAGCTAGCGCTCTCGGCCTTCACCCATACCGCTTCATATGACTCAGCGGTGGCATCGTGGTTGGCTTCAGAAATTGCGAGCGAAGAGAAGCCGAGACGAATCGTAAAGAGCTTCGAATTGATTTCTGGCCTTCGCTATGGCGAGAATTCCCATCAATCTGCAGCGATCTACAGCGATAAAGGCGAAAAGCCTGGAGTTGCGCAAGCGGTGCAGCTTGGTGGCAAGGAGATGTCCTACAACAACTACGTTGACGTAGATGCTGCACTTCGTGTGGCACATGATTTCTCTGAGCCAGCGGTTGCAATCATCAAGCACGCCAACCCCTGCGGTGTTGCCGTTGGTTCAGCTGCGGACGCAGATCCAATTGCCGCCGCACACCTAAGAGCTCACGAGACGGATCCAGTTTCTGCTTTTGGTGGGGTGATTGCTGCGAACCGAGTGGTCACCGAGCAAATGGCAAAGCAAGTAGCGGAGATTTTCACCGAGGTAATTGCTGCACCGGACTACGAGCCTGCAGCGCTAGAGATTCTGAAGCAAAAGAAAAACCTCAGAATCCTCAAGCTCGAATCCGGCTACACCAGACCTGCGGTTGAGATGCGTCAAATCTCGGGTGGAGTTTTGGTTCAGGACTCAGATGGCTTTGAAAACCTAAATTCGGCTAATTGGACTTTGGTTTCGGGATCCCCAGCGGATCAGGCCACCATGGCTGATTTGGAATTCGCTTGGAGAGCATGTCGTGGCGTGAAGTCAAACGCGATCCTGCTAGCTAAGGATCTCGCGGCCGTTGGAATCGGTATGGGTCAGGTAAACCGCGTCGACTCTTGTCGTCTGGCGGTTTCAAGAGCGGGAGAGCGAAGCGCTGGCAGTGTCGCTGCCTCAGATGCCTTCTTCCCATTTGCTGATGGACTTGAGGTTTTGCTGGCTGCCGGGGTGAAGGCAGTGGTTCAGCCCGGAGGTAGCGTCCGCGATGAAGAGGTGATTGCTGCAGCCCAGAAGGCTGGCATCACCATGTACTTCACCGCGGAACGCCACTTCTTCCACTAACTATTTGACCTCGTTCAGCAATCCGGTGGCAACGTCAAAGACAAAGCCGCGGATTGAGTTCTTGTGTGGGATAAACGGGCTGTTCTTGATGCGGGAGATTGACTGTCTGACATCGGCATTCAGGTCGCTGAAAGCCTCTGCTGCCCAAGCAGGCTTCTGACCCAGCTCTTCTTGGATTGATGCCTTGAAGCCATCGTCGGTGAAGGTGAGCATGCCGCAATCGGTGTGGTGAATCAGGATGATCTCCTTGGTGCCAAGGAGGCGCTGCGAGATAGCCAGGGAGCGAATCTCGTCCTCTGTGATCACTCCACCAGCATTGCGAATGACGTGAGCTTCACCCTCGTTTAGGCCAAGTGCGCCGTAAACATTTAGTCGGGCATCCATGCACGCCACAACCGCGACCTGCTTGCTCGGTGGTAGCGGCAGGGGTCCGTTAAAGCTAGCTGCGTATTTTTTGTTGTTCTCTAGATACTGATCGGTGACTGACATGTCACTCCTTTCCCGTCCGTAGATTGAAACAAGCCAGCGGGGAATAGTGCCCGAGTGTGACGGATTGTTACTGGTATTCTGAAGGGCTGCCTCAAGGGCAGCGGAGAAAGATAAATTGCCTGAATCTCAGCTAAGCACGGCCAAGACTCTTTGGCGGTTGGTGCCGTACGCGAAAAAAGCGTTGCCCAGAATCAGCTTTGGAATCCTGGCAGCGATTGCCGCTCACATGTTTGCTCTGGCAATCCCACAGTTCTTGCAAAACCTGGTCAACTCCTTGGTTTCGGGCGGTTATGACGCTCTTTTCCCAGCAGTCGGACTAATTCTTTTGATGGGTGTTGCCGAGGCCATTTTTGTGCTGTTGCGCAGATGGCTGGTTCTCACTCCCGGTACCCATGTCGAGGCCGGCATGCGCAATGCGCTCTATGCCAAGCTGCAAGATTTGCCGGTCTCATTCCATGACCGCTGGCCCTCTGGGCAGCTGCTCTCCCGAGCGGTTTCCGACCTCAGCCTGATTAGAAGGTGGTTGAGCTTCGGGTTGGTGCTCTTCATTGCCAACTTCTTGACCATCGTGGTGGGCATGCTGATCCTCTTCAGCTACTCGATCTGGCTGGGGTTGATCTTCTTCATAGTTTCAATCCCAATTTGGGTCATCGGATTCAAGTTTGAAAAGCAGTACGGCGAGATTGCTCGTAAATCTCAAGATCAGTCCGGCGATCTAGCAACTCGCGTCGAAGAGTCGGTCCACGGCGTCAGGGTCTTGAAGGCCTTTGGTCGCGGCCCCTTTGCCGCCAAGCAGTTCTCCGAGCAAGCGTTTGAGTTGAAGCAAACCGAGATCACCAAGGCCAAGGCTGTGGCCAACCTCTGGCGCTACCTGATCATGCTTCCTGAGATTGCAGTCGGTCTTTCGATGCTGGCAGGTGTCTACCTGGTATCTCAGGGTGATCTGAGCGTCGGTGGATTGGTTGCGTTCTTTGCAACCACCATTGCGCTTCGTTGGCCAACTGAATCGCTGGGTTTCTTGCTATCCATGACCCTTGAGGCAAAGAGCGCGACTCAGCGCTTTTTTGAGGTCATGGATGAGTCGATTCAGATCTCTGATCCAGAGAATCCAAAGACCATTGAGAACCCGATGGGCCTTTTGGAATTTCTCGATGTCCACTTCCGTTACCCAGACACCCCTGAGGGCAAACCGGATCTAATCAACGGAATCGACCTGACCCTGCTTCCGGGAGAGTCTGTTGCACTGATCGGAATCACCGGCTCTGGTAAGACAACTTTGACCGCACTGACCACCAGGTTGCACGAGGTAACCTCGGGGCAGATCTTGCTTGATGGCACCGACATCCGAGAGCTATCCAGGGCCGAGCTAAGGGAGCACCTAGCAATGGCATTTGAGGACGCCACTTTGTTCTCGTTGCCAATCAGAGAAAACATTCTGCTTGGAAGACCAGATGCCAGCGAGGAAGACCTGAAGCAGGCAATCGAGATCGCCCAGGCTCAGTTTGTCTACGACCTGCCAAATGGCCTCGACACCACTTTGGGTGAAGAGGGCTTGAGTTTGTCCGGCGGTCAGCGCCAGCGCATCGCCCTTGCTAGAGCAGTTGCGGCCAAGCCAAGGGTTTTGATTTTGGATGACCCACTATCTGCATTGGATGTCGACACTGAAGCAATGGTTGAAGACGCGCTGAGACACGTGCTCACTACAACCACAGCGCTGATAGTTGCTCACCGCCCATCGACCGTGATGCTGGCAGACAAGGTTGCGCTTTTGGAAGAGGGTCGTATCACTGCCTTTGGTACCCACCAGGAGCTTTTGAAATCAAGTGAGCACTACCGCTACGTGATTTCTTCCCTAGAACAAGAGGCCAAAGAGCGGGAGGTGAACCTGTGAACCTAAAGGGCACCAACAACGAGGAGCAGACAGAGCTCTCCAAAGAGGAATCCCGCTACATCAGAGCCCGCTCGCGCAAGCTTTTATTCTCGATGCTCAGCCCGATGAAGCGCAGGCTCGGCCTAGCCGCCATCCTGGTTTTGTTTTCAACCGCCATGCGCGTAGCGGGTCCTGCGCTTATTGCACTCGGTATCGACTGGGCTTTGCCGCAGGCCATTGAAGGGCGAACTGGTTCGCTTTGGTTGGTGGTTTCTGGTTACCTATCAGCCGCACTTCTCTCCGCGGTGTTGGTCTACTACTTCTTGATGATCACCGCCAAGGTGTCACAAAAGATGCTGTTCGAACTGCGTAATCGCATGTTTGTACACACCCAGAAACTTTCGGTTGAGTTTCACGAGCGCTACACCGCGGGTCGAGTTATCGCTCGTCAAACCTCGGACCTTGAGTCCATCAAGGAACTCTTGGCCGGTGGCATGGGTCAGCTGGTAGTAGGGCTTTTGTTCATGCTCTTCACCGCGATTGCACTTCTGCTACTGGACCCCATCTCATTCTTGGTATTGCTGGTCTCGCTATTGCCACTGGGTATTTTGACAAGGTGGTTCCAGGTTCAAACCAACCTTGGATATCGCAAGCAGCGAGTCGCGTCAGCAAAGTTGATCCAGTACTTTGTCGAGACCATGACCGGTATTCGCGCAGTGAAGGCTTTCCGCAAGGAAAAGCGCAACGAGCAGCACTTCGGTGGTCTGGTCGAGGACTACCGAGGCTACAACGCTCGATTGATTCAACTCTTTGGAATCTATGACCCAGGTCTGATTCTGATTGGCAACATAACGGTTGCTGCGGTGCTTTTGGTTGGTGGCCTGCGAGTCATCGAAGGTGATCTTGGAATCGGTGTTCTAACCGCGGCCATTTTGTATGCCAAACGTTTCTTCGATCCAATGGAAGACATCGCAATCTTCTATAACTCCTACCAGTCGGCATCAAGCGCGCTGGAGAAGATCTCCGGAGTTCTAGAGGAAGAGCCTTCGGTCCCAGAACCACAGACCCCAAAGCCACTTCAAAAGGCAAAGGGAGCAATCAACTTCCGCGGAGTTGAATTCAAATACAACACCGGACCGGTGGTCCTGAAAAAACTCGATCTCGAGATTCCAGCCGGTGAGACGATTGCCCTGGTCGGCACCACTGGTGCTGGCAAGTCAACGTTGGCAAAACTAATTTCTCGCTTCTATGACCCAAGTTCCGGGCAGGTTGAGATCGATGGAGTTGATCTCAAAGATGTGGCTAATACTGACTTGAGAAGAGAAGTAGTTATGGTCACCCAGGAGGCCTATCTGTTCTCCGGTTCGGTTGCCGACAACATCTTGCTTGGTCGCCCAGGCGCAAGTTTTGAAGATGTGGTTGCTGCCGCCAAGGCAGTCGGGGCAGACGAGTTCATTCGCTCACTGCCCGATGGCTATGACACCGATGTGAATAAGCGCGGCGGCAGGGTTAGTGCCGGCCAAAGGCAGCTGATTTCTTTTGCCAGAGCTTTCTTGGCAAACCCCGCGGTTTTGATTTTGGATGAGGCAACCAGCTCACTGGATATCCCATCGGAGCGCATGGTGCAGCAGGGTTTGAAGACTCTCTTGGCTGGTAGAACCGCGATCATCATTGCCCACCGACTCTCGACCGTATCGATTGCCGATCGAGTTCTGGTCATGGAGCACGGTGAAGTAATCGAGGATGGTTCGCCGCAGCAGCTAGCTGCTGGTTCCGGGAAGTTCGCCAAGCTTTACAAGGCTTGGAAGGACTCGCTGGTCTAGCCCTTGATAAGCGCGATAGCGCTCTTGGCCGGCAGTTTGGTCACAAACTTGCCACCTGACACCTCGTACTTCTCACCCGAAAGCACATCCAGGTATTCGCCATCTTTCAAGCTAGTCGCCATTTCAACCGTGGCCTCTTGAGTGCTGGAGACATTCATCACAAATAGTGCCTGGTCGCCTCTTGAGAATCCAAAACTGGAGTCAACCTGGTAAACCTGATCAACTGAAGTTCCGATCACTGCGGAACGGAATTTCAGCATGGCCTTGGTGGATTCGAAACGGTGCTGACAAATCCACTCACCCGGTGCATAGCTGTCCTTGACCGCGCTCTGACCTGCTTCATCAACCTCACAGCTGACATCCTCAACGCCTGCCTCAGTCTGGTTAGGGCCATCGTCATAACCTGCGAATGCGTAGGACGAGTAGAGCATTGGCTGACCGTAGTTCTCGGCTAGAAGCAGCATGGTTGCTAGTTCGAAGTCAACCATGTTGTTGTAGTTCAGGGTCTTGCCGTTTCGCTCGGTGTCATGGTTTGAAACGAATGAAACTGCACTCTCACTTGGAACATGTCCGATGTAGCGAAGGTCCATACCCTCCGGAACCACCATCTCCATCTCCATGTACCCCTTCAGGGCATGGGCGTAGGTGAACTCCCAGGCATCTCCAGAGCCCAGGTAGTCCTCGGGCTGAATTGGCTCGCCGGCTCCGCGAATAACCTCGTGAATGATTCTGGTTCCCTCTGGCAATTGGTCAACGATGGCCTGCAGGTCTTGGGCTGCCATGTGCTTTGCAGCATCAAAGCGGAAGCCCTTAACGCCCAGCGAGATTAGGTCGTTCAGATAAGCGAGGATCTTCTCCTGCACATTGGGTCTTGATTGGTCCAAATCGGGAAGACCAAGGAGTTCACAGGTTTGCACCTCAGCTTTATCTGAGTAGTTCTGGATGGAGTCATCAAAGGTGAGGTTGCAGTCGTGGAAATCTTCAAGTGAGTAAAGACCGGGGTAGTCATACTTAGTGAACTCAGTGCCGGCGAAGCCAACTCCATTGTTGTTGGCCATGTGGTTAATTACGGCATCAGCAATGATGTCGACACCGTTATCGCCGCAGGTCTTCACCATCTCAGCGAACTCTTCACGGGTGCCAAAGCGACTCTCGAGCTGGTAGCTAACTGGCTGATAAATAGTCCACCAGGTGTCTCCAACAATGTGCTCCTGCGGGGGAGCAACCAAAGCCCAGTCCACGCCAATCTCACCTAGGTATTCGCACTCCTTGGCAACTGAATTCCAGTTGTACATAAACAGCTGAACGCCAACCTGATCAACGTAACCCTCAGGCTGAGATTGGGTTGTTGAGCAGCCGCTGAGAGCTAGTGCGGCAACGAGCAAACTGGCGATGGACTTCAATCTTGAGTGCATGTTGGCAATGCTAACCGATAGGCTTAGCAAGGCTGTTTTAGCGCGTTTGGCGCCAAATATTTCAGGAGAATCATGAGCAAAATCAAGGTGGTTGGCAAGGTCGTCGAACTAGACGGCGACGAGATGACCCGCATCATCTGGCAGGACATCAAGGACAACCTAATCCTCCCTTTCCTAGACGTAGAACTTGAGTACTACGACCTTTCGGTCGAGAACCGAGATGCAACCGATGACCAGGTAACCATCGATGCTGCGCACGCAATCAAGCAGCACGGTGTTGGTGTGAAGTGCGCCACCATCACTCCAGACGAGGCTCGTGTAACCGAGTTTGGTTTGAAGAAGATGTGGAAGAGCCCAAACGGCACCATTCGTAACATCTTGGACGGAGTGGTTTTCCGCGAGCCAATCATCATCTCCAACGTGCCAAGACTTGTTCCTGGCTGGACCAAGCCGATCATCATCGGCCGTCACGCTCACGGTGATCAGTACAAGGCAACCGACTTCAAGGTTCCAGGCAAGGGAACCGTTACCATCACCTGGACCCCAGCCGATGGTTCTGAGGGTCAGACCTGGACCGTTGCCGAGTACCCAGAGCACGGTGGTGTGGCCATGGGTATGTACAACTACATGGATTCCATCCGTGACTTTGCTCGAGCCTCATTCAACTACGGCCTAGCTCGCAACTACCCGGTTTACATGTCAACCAAGAACACCATCTTGAAGGCCTATGACGGTGCATTCAAGGATGCCTTCCAGGAGGTATTCGACGCTGAATACAAGGACCGTTTCGCAGCTGCCGGTCTGACCTACGAGCACCGCCTCATCGATGACATGGTTGCCGCATCCCTCAAGTGGGAGGGTGGCTACGTCTGGGCATGTAAGAACTACGACGGTGACGTTCAGTCAGACACCGTTGCTCAGGGCTTTGGCTCCCTAGGTCTAATGACCTCGGTGCTAACCACTCCAGATGGCAAGACCGCTTTGGCTGAGGCAGCTCACGGTACGGTGACCCGTCACTACCGCGAGTGGCAAAAGGGCAACAAGACCTCGACCAACCCGATCGCTTCCATCTTCGCCTGGACCCGAGGCCTAATGCACCGCGCCAAGCTCGATGGAACCCCTGAGGTTCAGCACTTCGCTGAGACTTTGGAGGATGTAATCATCAAGACTGTTGAGGCCGGTCACATGACCAAGGACCTCGCTGCACTTGTTGGCAAGCAGCAGGCTTGGCAGACTACCGAGGAGTTCATGGCAACACTCGCACAGAACCTAAAGGCTCGTTTGGGCTAGTAAAACACTGGGCTTTTTGAGCCTGTGGATAACCCCCTGCAGATTTCTGCAGGGGGTTTTACTTTTTGCGCATGAAAAAACTTCATGCACTATTTGTTGCCTTACTTCCAATCGCCGCGCTCCCAGTGATGCCAGCTCAGGCCGCACTGGATTGTGACAACGGCTTTTGTGTCCAGTCCTTTTACTACACCGGCACCCCTCAAACCTTTGAGGTACCCGATGGAATTGGTTCGATTCGCTACGAGATTTACGGAGCTTCGGGAGCTCGCGGTGGAGCGGGTGCGCTAGCCCAGGGGTATCTGCAAAATCTGCCAGATCAGTTGATTATCCAAGTCGGAGGTGCCGGTGGTTTGGGAGCCAACCGCCCTGGTGGTTACAACGGTGGTGGCGCCTCCGGTGGTTCGAGAAATAACGAGGGTGCCGGAGGAGGAGCATCCGATATCCGCCTTGACTCTTCGCTTGAGAGTCGAATCGTCGTCGCGGGTGGTGGCGGCGGTGGAGGAGGCTTTGCCGGCGGTGCCGGTGGAGCAGGTGGCCTGCTTGGATCAAACGGCACTGATGGTCAGGGCCTGGCTGGTAAGGGAGGCACTGCAACTGAGGGTGGTGATGCAGGTCTGAATAATTCTTCGGGTGCTCAGCCAACTGCGGGTCTATTCGGTGTTGGAGGAGCCGGTGGTTTCGGCCTCCACGCCGGAGGCGGCGGTGGCGGCGGCGGTTGGTATGGCGGAGGTGGCGGCGGCGGTGACGACGATGAAACCGGCTACGACGGAGGCGGCGGTGGAGGCGGATCTTCCTATGCGCACCCGGATTATGTGACCAACTCAAGTTTTGAGTCGGGCCTGAACTGGGGCCACGGCCGAGTAATGCTCTACTACCAAATGGTTCCCTCGGTAAATTCATTCACTGGCTCTCAGACCAACTTGACCGAGATGTCTTTCGATTTAGTCATGAACCAAAACATCCAAAATCTCAGCGTTGATGACTTTGAATTTGCATCGGGTAGCTGTCAGGTAAACCGAGTGGCCATAAACCTCAATACCGCAAACATTAGGCTGCGCAACTGCACCAACGGCGAAATTGGTTTGACACTGAAAGCTGGTTCGGTTGGGGAGTGGGAACTGGGGCCACTAATCTCTCAAACGGCGTATGCGCAGAATGACCTAACTGGTCCAACCTTGGTCATGTCTCAACCAACCCAGCGTCATTCAACATCTGCCGTTGTGATTCCAATCACTTACTCCGAGCTGGTGCCAACACTCGGGTCTTTCAGTCTGCCGGACTGCCAGGCAGAGCTGACTACCGAGAGCCTGATCCTGAACTCATGTTCGGAGGGAGTGAAGACCGTTTCGGTTCTGGGCTCTGTCGCCAGTGACTCATGGGGCAATGTTGGACCTTTGTCTCAAAGCTTGAGTTTTGATGTGGATCTGACCCCACCAACCTTTAGTCACGTTGCAACCTTTAGTGGTGTCACCACATTCAGCTATCAACTCATGCTGCAATTCAGCGAGACAGTCGAAATTGCAATTGATGCCATCAGTTTCTCTAGCAGCATGAGTTGCTCTCAAGAGGTCAACGCCCAAACCCAGGTTTGTGGCCATGGCTCTGTTAGTTGGACGGTGAACTTAGCCCTGATTACTGATTTGGTCGGACACTCAGTTGGTGAGGGTCTGGTGCAAATTGACCTTGATAACCCAGCTCCGCAACCAGAGCCGATTCCGCAAGCGCCAGCGCCGGAGCCCCAAGTGGTGACTCCGACCCCTGCACCAGCGCAACCTGAACCCGTTGCCCCTCCAGCGGAGCCGCAGCCAACCGGTCCAGCAATTGTTGTTGATCCAACACCTGAGCCACTGCCTGGAACCGAATCTGCCACCGTTTCAGAAACTGCTACTCAGTCAGGGGATGTTACCGAATCTGAATCGGTTGCTGTGGAACCTGTTTCAGCTTCGGAGGAAATTGAACTCCCAGTTGCTGACCCAGTGGAACCTTGGGCGGAGTTTGAGCTAATCGAGGTTGCGACCGTGCAGGATTTTGCAGCACAGGACTCTTCTTTGACACCAGCACAATCCCCGCAAGTTACGGACATTGGTGCTGTTGAGGAAACCACAATCGAAGTTGAGCCTGAGGAGTGGCCGACGGAGACAGAGCCTCACCTTCAGACTTTGGTTGCAGGACCCGATGTGAGTCTGGAACAGCCCAAGGGTTGGCCTTGGCTCGAGATTGCCATCGCCACGGTTTTGCTTGGTCTGATTGGCTTTGGTGCTTACAGAACTATCGGAAAATGATGGTCCTTTGACCATCTAGCAGGACGCGGTGTTCGGCGAACCACTTGACCGCTTGAGTCAGGGTTTTCGACTCCGCGTCCTGTCCAATTTGGACGAGGTGCTGCTTGGAATCGGAGTGCTCAACTCGCGTGACGTTTTGCTCGATAATCGGACCTTCGTCCAGATCCTCGGTGACAAAGTGAGCGGTAGCACCGATTAGCTTCACGCCGCGAGCGTGAGCCTGGGCATAGGGATTTGCACCCTTGAAGCCAGGCAGGAAGGAGTGGTGGATGTTGATGATCTTGCCCTCAAACTCCTTGCAAAACTCTGGCGACAGAATCTGCATGTAGCGGGCAAGGACGATCAGTTCGATGTCGTTATCGCGAATGAACTCGCGCAGTCGCTTTTCAAACAGCGCCTTATCCACTCCGGTCTCAATCTTGTTGTGCTCAAAAGGGATTGAGTAGAAACCAGCTATTGAAGCTAGGTCGGGGTGGTTACCAAAAACCATCGGAACTTCGATCGGTAGTAGGCCAGAGTGCTGTCTGTAAAGAAGGTCATTTAGGCAGTGTCCAGCTTTGCTCACCAGCACGATGGTCTTCATAGGGCGACCCACGAAATCTAGGGTGTACTCCATCTGAAACTTGGTGGCGATAGCCTCGAACTGCTTCTCAAAATCAGCCTTGGTGATGTCGGCCTCAATCTGCAAGCGCATGAAAAAGCGACCGGTGTCCAAAGAGGTGTATTGCTTCGACTCGGTGATGTTGCCGCCAATACCAACCACTGCTCCAGAGATTGCGTGAACGATTCCTGGTTGGTCTGGGCAAATGAAGGTGAGAACCCAGTGTTCCTTAGTCGACATGGGGTCAATCCTATTGAGTCACTGGGCCTGAAACCCGCTTGCTGACTGGTAAACTCTGCCCATGTCCACACAGCCAGCTAGCTTCAATGCCCCCTTGTCCGAGGTTGACCCAGAAATTGCTGCCGTCTTGGAGCAGGAGCTGGATCGTCAGCGTCACACCCTAGAGATGATCGCGTCTGAGAACTTTGTTTCACGCGCCATCCTGGAAACTCAGGGCTCGGTCCTGACCAACAAGTATGCCGAAGGCTACCCAGGCAAGCGCTACTACGGTGGCTGCGAGGTCGTGGACATTGCCGAGGATCTAGCTCGCGAGCGCGCCAAGCAGCTCTTTGGTGCGGAGCACGTCAACGTGCAGCCACACTCCGGTGCCACCGCGAACGCAGCTGTGATGATGGCAATGGCTAACCCAGGTGACCGCATTCTTGGCCTCTCGCTGGCACACGGTGGTCACCTAACCCACGGCATGAAGCTGAACTTCTCCGGAAAGCTGTACGAGGCACACGCCTACGAGCTACACCCAGACACTCACCTGAGCGACATGGACATCGTTCGTGAGCGTGCACTCGAGACCAAGCCAGCGGTTCTAATTGCAGGTTGGTCTGCCTACTCGCGTCACCTAGATTTTGCCGCTTTCAGATCAATCGCAGATGAGGTTGGTGCCAAGCTCTGGGTCGACATGGCTCACTTTGCAGGTTTGGTTGCGGCTGGACTGCACCCATCACCAGTTCCATACGCAGATGTGGTTTCTTCAACTGTTCACAAGACTTTGGCGGGACCTCGCTCCGGTGTAATTCTCTCCAAGGCCGAGTACGCCAAGAAGATTGACTCTGCGGTGTTCCCTGGTCAGCAGGGAGGCCCACTGATGCATGTCGTGGCAGCCAAGGCTGTTGCCTTCAAGGCAGCCATGCAGCCGGACTTCGTTGAGCGCCAGCAGCGCACCATCGAGGGCGCTCGAATCATCGCTGACCGTCTAATGCAGAAGGACATCACCGATGCAGGTATTTCGGTTTTGACCGGTGGTACCGATGTGCACCTAGTTTTGGTAGACCTGAGAAACGCTGCAATCGATGGTCAGACGGCGCAGGACATCCTGCACCACGCAGGCGTAACCGTGAACAAGAACTCTGTACCGAATGATCCTCGTCCACCGATGGTGACCTCTGGTATTCGCATTGGGGCACCGGCACTTGCCACTCGTGGCTTTGGTGCCACCGAGTTCACTGAGGTCGCAGACATCATCGCCGAGGCGTTGAAGCCCGGTGCCGATGTTGCGCCACTTCGTGCTCGTGTTCGCAAGCTGACCGAAGCCTTCCCGCTTTACTGAAAATGACCGCAATCAAGCTCGATGGCTTGGCAATCGCCAAGCAAATCAAGTCCGAACTTGCCATCGAGGTTGCTGCACTTAAAACCAAAGGCATAGTTCCAGGTCTTGGAACCTTGCTGGTTGGTGAGGACCCAGGCTCCAAGTCTTATGTGGCAGGCAAGCACCGAGACTGTGCCGAGGTGGGTGTCGAATCGATTCGAATTGACCTGCCCGAGAGTGCCACCAAGGCAGATGTCATCAGTGCTATCAAAGAGCTGAACTCCGCTAAAGAAGTAACCGGCTACATCGTTCAGCTGCCGCTTCCCTCGGGCATGGATGCAAACGCGATGTTGGAGCTGATTGATCCAGCCAAGGATGCCGATGGTCTGCACCCAATCAACCTGGGCAAGCTTGTTATGAACATTTCGGGTGAGATCACCTCACCGCTACCCTGCACCCCCAATGGCATTCTGGAACTGCTTCGCCGCTATGAGATTCCGACCAACGGCAAGGAAATGGTTGTGCTCGGAAGAGGCCTAACTGTTGGTCGCCCGCTCGGACTCCTGGCCTCGCGCAAGGGTGTGGATGCCACTGTCACAACCCTCCACAGCGCTTCGAAAGACATCCCCGAGCACCTAAGACGTGCCGACATTATCGTTGCCGCTCTCGGCTCAGCTCACTTTGTGAAGCCAGAGTGGGTGAAACCAGGCGCTGCAGTCTTGGATGTTGGAATTAGCAGAACCGGGTCTGGACTAGTCGGCGATGTTCACCCAGAGGTTGCAAATGTTGCCGGTTGGCTCTCACCAAACCCAGGTGGCGTGGGGCCGATGACCAGAGCAATGCTCGTCAGCAACGTTGTTAGGGCAACTCAGAAATGAGAGCGAATCGCCCAAAGATCCGGAAAGACTGGGTTGAAAAGCGTGCTCGCGAGGTAACCGGCTCCCGATGATCCACCGGTTCCCATCTTTCTCCCGATGGTGCGCTCGACCATCTTGACGTGACGATAGCGCCACTCCTGCAAGCCCTCATCCAAATCGACCAGTGCTTCACCGATCATCGATGCTTCTGGGTCGTTGCGATGCAGCTCGATCAACGCCTGCTGCACTTCTTCGTTTGGCTCCCAGGCTGTGGCGACATCGCGTTCGAGAGCCGACTTGGGCATAGTCATGCGAGTGTTGAAATAGCGAAGGGCCGAATCCCAAAGTGATGCCCTAGACATCGCTGCCTCAACGCGCAGACGGGCGGGGGAGCCTGGGACCAGGTGATCGGCCATTCCCATGCCCGATCTTTTATCGGCGTCAGCACCGGCCTGATCTCTACGGCCCAAAACGGCTTCTAGTTCGCGAAACTGCGCCGACTGAAAGCCGGAGGCTGAAGTTAGTCTGTCACGGAACGAGTTGAACTGCAGTGGCGTCATGGTTTCAAGGATGTCTAGCTGCGAGACACAGGTTTTCATGATGGTACGCATCCGACCCAGAATTGCCATCGAGCGGTGGGTCTCACCCTTTTCCAATGATCGCTGCAGTGCTTGTGCTTCATGCAACAGCTGCTTGAACCAAAGTTCATAGACCTGGTGAATGGTGATGAAGAGTAGTTCATCGTGCTCGGGGCCATCGCTGAGTGGGTGCTGCAATTGCAGCAGCTCATCGACCTTGAGGTACGAGGTGTAGCTGACGTGCTTATCGTGACTCATTTACTGCCCCAGTTATCAATTGCTCTAGCGGTTAGTTTGCGACCGAGTTCGATCTGGTCCTTGGCTTTGTGAAACTCCAGCATTCCGATCGAGTCGATTGGAATTTCAACCAGCAGGTCGGGTGGATATCCGGCTGTGCGATACCGGGTGATGATGCTCTGCATGGTTTCGATGGAGCGCTCCATGACCTCGAAGGTGCTGATGCCCTTGGGTATTTTTGCAAGCTGCTGAGTCTCGGTGTCCGAGCGTGAAGCACGCTTATCGCTAGAGATAATCGATGGATTACCCATCGGGTGATTCTTGCCAGGGCCTGATAGAGAAACAGCGATAACTAAATCTGCTTTATTCGAAGCCAGTGGTGCAATCGGTAGCGGATTTAGAAGACCACCATCAACCATCAACCGCCCGCTGACTGTGACAGAAGAAATTAAGCTTGGGATCGCGATTGATGCTCTAATCGCTGCGTCTAGCGGACCCTGCTGAAACCAAACTTCCTTAGCTTGCATGACGTCGGTGGCAACCGCGGTGAAAGGGATGTTTAGCTCTTCAATCCTTACTTTTCCAAGGATCGCGCGAACCTTGTTCATCACCTTTTCGGCCTTGATGGCTCCGGGTGCCGACAGCGATGGATCCAAAAGTCGAATCACATCGGTTTGCTTTAGCGAGGTTACCCAAGATGCAAACTCAGTTAGTTTGCCCGCGCTGTAGAGACCACCAACCATGGCTCCCATCGAGGTTCCAGAGATTGCCACAATGTCAAAGCCGCGCGCTTCTAGCTCTTGAATCGCGCCGATGTGTGCGTATCCCCTTGCTCCACCGGAACCCAGCGCTAGTGCAACAGTTGCCATCAGGTGACTCTGTTTCCGTCCATTGAGACGCTCTTATATTGCTCGGAGCTAACCAGCTCTCGCAGTCTCAAGAATCCCTCGTAGACCTCTTCGTAAGAGGTGGCAAGTGGGGAGATGGCAAGTCTTATCGAACCTGGTTCACGGTAGTCAGGAATCACATTGCTGATCTTGCGAAGCGCATAGGCAATCAACTTCGCATCCTTGTGCTTGATGATTATGTGACCACCGCGCTTTAGGGCATCGCGCGGGGTTGCCAGCTCGAACCCAAGTGGCGCAAGCCACGAGTCGTGCAGGGCAATCATCAAATCAGTGCCAACTGCCGCCTTGTGAGCAATCTTGTCGATGCCAGCACGGCCAATCATCTCAAATGCCACCTCAACACCACGGATTCCAATGATCGAAGGTGATGCAATCTGGTAGCGACGAATTGTGTCTGCGGGTTCGAAGAATGGGCCCATTTCGAACTGCTTATCCTGAGCGAACCAGCCCTGGATTGGAACCCGCAGCTGCGTCTGAATCTCTTTGGCAACGAAGAGCCAGGCAGGTGAACCAGGACCTGAGTTTCCGTATTTATAGGTACAGCCAACGGCCAGCTGAACGTCGTTCTTTTCAAAATCCAGCTCAATTGAACCAATCGCGTGAGAGCAATCCCAGACCACCAATGAGCCGTATTTTTTGGCCAGTGCGTTGATTTCCTTCATCGGCTGTCTTGCGCCAGAGCGGTAGTTGATAGCCTGCAGAGTTATTAAAGCAACGTCATTGTTGAGGTGCTTTTCTAACTCTTCAGGCAAGATCATCTCGTCCTGTGATGAGATTTCAACCGCACCTGGGCCACCCATGCCATCGGTGTTGAGGGTCACGAGTTTGAGCGAGTGGGTTTTAGCAATTCCCTCGAGGATGTAGCGGTCGGTCGGGAAGTTTGCCGAGTCGATGATGATGGTCTTGCGCTCTGGTCTTGCCGAAATTGCGGCCAGGCAGAGCTGATAAAAGTTCACGCTTGTGGTGTCGCAGACCAGGGTTTGACCAGGACCTGCACCTAGAGCAGTTTTCGCCAGCAGATCGCCAGCGGGTTGGGCTTGATCGATCCAGTGACCCCAACCATCAACCAGTTCCTTGCCCCACTCCTCAACCAAGAAGTGATTCACTGCCTCAACGGTCTTCTTGGGCAATCGCCCAAGCGAGTTGCCATCGAGGTAGCAAAGCTCTGGATCGGAAATGAAGAATTCAGATTTGAATGGGGCGAGTGGGTCGTTGGCGTCAAGCGACTGTGCATAGCTTCGTTGCGTTGCCGCCTCCGGGTCAATTCGGAAGCTCATAACCCAACTCTATCCCTAGAGCAGAAGTTGGTGTTTAGCTAACTCGGCGTAAAGCGGTGTGCTCTTGACAAGCTCAGAGTGGGTGCCAACACCCACCACCTCACCGGCCTGCAAAACAATGATCTGGTCAGAGTCGACCACGGTCGAAAGGCGGTGAGCAATCACAATCAGGGTTCGATCCTTGGCGACGGCATCGATTGCCTCGCGCATACGTTGCTCATTTGGACCATCCAAAGCACTGGTCGACTCATCCAAGAGCAGGATAGGTGGGGCTGCAAGTAATGCTCTTGCAATCGCCAAGCGCTGGCGCTCACCGCCTGAGAGCATGATGCCGTTCTCACCGACCTCAGCATCCAGACCTCGTGTTTCGCGATGCAACACCTCTTCAAGGTTGACCATGCGCAACACCTCTGCGAGTTCAGCGTCAGTGGCCTCTGGCTTTGATAGCAGGAGGTTGTCCCGTATGGTTCCCGCGAGTACTGGAGCATCTTGTTCGACATAACCGATTTGACCCCTTAGCTCTGCCCTCGAGAACTCGGTCACCGGCTGTCCATCGAGTAGCAGTCGGCCTGAAGTTGGTTCATAGAAGCGCTCAATGAGTGAGAAGATAGTGGACTTTCCCGCACCCGATGGTCCGACCAAAGCGACTCTGGCCCCTCGCGGGATGCTCAAGTTCACCTGCTTGAGAATGCCAACCGGCTCTTCCCCTTCCGCAGGCTCATAGCTAAAACTGACATCTTCAAATTCAATTGCCGTCTTAGAGACCGGGACGTGGCTGCCACTAACTTCAGTCTCTTCTTCATCGAGCACCATGATCTCGTTGATTCGCGCCATTGCGCCTAGGGCTCCCATGACCGAGGTGTAGGCACCGAAAGCTGAAATCAATGGGCCGATCATAAAGAACAGCAAAATCACGAAGGTGACAAGCGATGCAATCTCAGTCGCACCCGATGCCACTCGCAAACCACCAAGACCGAGCACCACGATAAAGGCTGTGTTGAAGGCGATCTGAGCGATCGGTGCGACGGCAGCCGAGAGCTTGGCGATCGCTATGCCCTGGTCATAGGCAGCATGTGCCGCCTTGCCAATGACTTCGGCTTCTTTGGCCTCGGCTCTTGAGGCACGAATGGTTCTGATTGCACTCAGTGCTCGTTCAACTGCAGAGCTCATCTCGCCAACTCGCATCTGAGCCTTGGTTGTGGCGGAGCGAATTCTTCGACCGGTCAGCGCAATTGCTGCCACGGCGGTAAAGACAACCGCAAGCGTGGAGACCAACAAGATCGGATCAATAAACGCCATGACCACGATAGCGCCAACAAATTGCAATAGTCCGCCAACCGCATCCACTAGACCCTGGGTTAGTACTGACTTGAGCAATGTGGAGTCGGATCCGACCCTAGAAACTAAGTCTCCAACCCGCCTGCGGTCATACTCCGCAATCGGTAGTCGCAGCATTCTGCCAACTAGAGCTTTGCGGGTGGTGAGCACCACACCCTCACCCGTTTTGTAGAGCAAGTAGTACTGAAATGCATTCACCAAAGCAGCAACCAGAATCAGCGCAACTAGCGCTAGAGCCAAAGTTGAGATGTCTAGCTGCTTTTCAACCGCGCTGATCAGCTGGCCGACAACCAAGGGCTGGGATAGTGCCAGCGCCGAGGCGATGATCGACAGACCAAGCGCAAGGTAGAGCGCTTTGCGGTGGTCTTTTAGGTAAGGAAAAAGATCTTTTAGGTTTGCTCTTGGACCCTTGTATTCGCGCGAGCGCGGGTTTTGGGTTGGGTCTTGGTAATACTCACTCATTGGGAACTTCTCCAGTCTTGAAACCGTCTCCCCAAAGCTTCTCGTTGATCAAGTAGTTGATCTCTTGAAATGAGACGGCCTTGGTGTAGGCGGTGTTGTGAGCGAACTTTGAATAATCTAAGCCTTCCAAAAGCTCTATTACCCAGGGTTCTCTGACAGCCAAAAACATCAGGGTGGTGTTTGGCTTTCGCTCGAAATCTCGATACAACCGCCCGGTGCCAAAACCAAAGCAACGAAATGCAATATCCGCTTGCTCGGGGCTGGTCTTTCGAATCAAACCAGACTGTGGGATTGCAATCTTTTCCCTCAGTTGATCTCTTCGCTCCCAGAGCTGAAAGCAACTTCTTAGGTCATTACGAATCGCAATCGGCTCACCCGACTCAGACTCGTAGATGACCTCGACATCGGTGTCGGTGATTAGGTGAAAGTTTGGGTGGAGGCGATTTATTACGGACCATTTGCGCCAAGAGCGCGGCACTAAGAAAGCGATGTGGCTTGCGAAGTTGGCGGCGTGATTGAAAAACGGCACCGAGAGCTGATTGTTTCTGCCAAAAGGAGGATTGCCGATTGCGACGTAGTTGGAGGTCTTGAGTTTCTGCTCCAGGAAATCCGCGCGTTTTACCTGGTGGTGTTTCGGGTGGATATCAAACGAGAGGATGTCTGAAACCCCTTGCTCCTGCAGAGACTTTATGAAGTTGCCCGTGCCACCTGAGGGTTCAAGAAAGGGCTTGTCCCTTAGCTCTGGTCGTTGACTGAGTAGGTCCGCAACCAGGTCCTGGGCTAGCTGAAGCGGGGTGTAGTACTGCTCATCACCGGAGATGCGGCGGTTACCCAAGCGCTCTTTCACCGCTCAAACATATCTCAAGGCGGGTAACAAATTTGGAGCGTGTTCGTTATCTCCACCCGGGCGTCAGTTTGATAGCCTGTAGGGCTGCCCAGTGTCGGGCATCAGAAAGAGTTCAGATTGTCGCAAAACACTCAGCGCGAGATCGTAATTCGTGCCAAAGATTTGAAAAAGACCTACAAGGACTTTGTAGCTGTCGACGGAATTAATTTCCAGGTTTACCGCGGTGAATCATTTGGTCTGCTGGGCCCAAACGGTGCCGGCAAGTCGACCACCATGAAGATGATCTCCTCGGTTTCGCAGCGCAGTTCGGGCGAGCTGGAGATCCTAGGCAAGGAGCCAAACACCCAGGGGCCCGAGATTCGTGCTCACCTTGGAGTCGTGCCTCAGAAGGACCTGCTGGATCGCGAACTCAAGGTTTGGGAAAACCTGATGGTTTATGGCCGCTACTTCGGCCTTTCTCGCAAGTGGTTGAAGGGCAAGATTGAGGAGCTCCTCGACTTTGCTCAGCTTCAAGACAAGCGCAACTCCAAGGCAGATGATCTATCCGGTGGTATGCAGCGCAGGCTCGCGATTGCGCGCGGTCTAGTGAATGAGCCAGAGATTCTGCTCCTGGATGAGCCAACCACTGGCTTAGACCCACAGGCAAGACACATCCTGTGGGATCGCTTGTTCCGACTCAAGGAGCAGGGTGTGACCTTGGTTATCACCACCCACTACATGGACGAGGCCGAACAGCTTTGTGATCGCCTAATCGTGATGGACAAAGGTCAGATCATGGCCGAAGGTTCGCCGGCCGAGCTAATCAAGCAGTACTCCTCTAAAGAGGTGGTTGAGGTGCGCTTTGGTGCTGACCGCAATGAGGTCTTCGCCAAGGAGCTCGAGGGGATGGGGGATCGAATTGAGGTGCTTCCAGACCGCATTCTGATTTATACCGAGCAGGGTGAGGCCCTATTGGCAAAAATCATCGAGTCCGGCAAGAACCCAATCACCTCGCTGGTTCGTCGTTCATCTTTGGAGGATGTATTCCTAAGACTCACCGGTAGGACGTTGGTCGACTAATGAGCGATCTGAGATTTGCACCCGGCAAGGTGGTGGATCCAAAACGGGCCGTGAAATACGGTGCACTCCGAGTTGCCGAGTACCGCTTTTATTCAATGTCCAAGTGGATGGGCGCTATCTTCGCGTTCGGTCTTGGAAATCCGATTCTCTATTTGATTTCCGTGGGCCTTGGAATTGGAGCATTGGTTGATGCCAATACCGGTGGGCAGGGAATCCTTGGAGTTAGCTACCTGCAGTTTGTTGCACCAGCGCTTCTAGCTTCAGCTGCGATTCAGGGAGTGATGGACGAGGTCACCTTCCCAACCATGGATGGTTTTGTCTGGGACAAGCTATTTTTCGCAATCAATGCCACATCTGTCTCGGCTCGCCAGATCGCCGATGGCGTGATGATTGTTGCCCTCGGTCGAGGACTCTTTACCTGTCTTTTGTACCTTGGAGTCTTGTTGGCATTTGGTGCGGTTCCGTTTTCCAGCGTGTTGGGTCTACTGGCATCTTCGATGCTGGCTGCCTGGGGCTGGGCCGCGGTCATGCTCGCGATTACGGCAAGACTCGAAAGAGACGAGGGCTACTTTGCCATCATCGGACGCTTTGTAATCGCACCGATGTTTTTGTTCTCAGGTACTTTCTATCCACTTGAGCAGATGCCTATCTATCTGCAGCCACTGGGCTGGATTTCTCCACTTTGGCATGCCACCGAGCTCGGTAGAAACCTCAGCTACGGCATGCCGGTTGAGCCAATCATGTTCTTTGTACACATCGGCTACCTAGCTCTGCTTGGAGTTCTGGGCATGGCGTTTACCTATCCAAAGTTTGCCGAAAGGTTGTCACGATGATCGCCGGAATGACCGTGAACATGGCAGTTGCAATTGCCGAAAAGCGCGCTCAACGAGCTGGATCTGCGGTTTACGCCGGTCGCGCCAGAGTGATGATTGAGCGTGCGGTCTATGCGGCCAAGAGCTCGAACTGGTTGGTCATTGTCTCGGGCTTTGTGGAGCCGGTTCTCTACCTAGCAGCCTTCGGTTTTGGTATCGGGCAACTAATCGGAAATGTCACTGACGGTAGTGGTAACCCAGTCACTTACGCCGCCTTCATTGCACCAGCTCTGCTTGCCACCAGCGCCATGAACGGTGCCATTTACGATGCCACCTGGAATGTGTTTTTCAAGATGCACTTCGGCAAGGTCTATCAGATGGTGCTCTCATCATCTCTGGGACCACTCGATGTCGCCCTAGGTGAAATCGCCTGGGCGCTACTGCGCGGTGCGGCTTACTCAGTCGGGTTTATGGCAATCGCTGCTCCACTGGGGTTGGTAACCAGCTGGTGGGGAATCTTGGCTATCCCGGCCGCGACCATCATCGCCTTCGGCTTTGCCTCGTTCGGCATGGCGGTCACCAGCTACATGAAGAGTTTCCAGCAAATGCAGTGGGTGAGCTTTGCGCTACTTCCAATGTTCCTCTTCTCCGGAACCTTCTTCCCAGTAAGCGTCTATCCAGAGTGGGTCCAGGCGATCGTTATGGCACTGCCGCTATGGCAGGGAGTTGAGTTAGTCAGAGCACTGACCTTGGGCAACATTTCTATTGCGCTACTTGGTCACATCGCCTACTTTGCAGTGATGATCGCAATCGGTCTGGTGTTTACCACCAGAAGGTTGCGAGAGCTATTCATGAGATAAGAAAAAACCCCAGCCATCGGCTGGGGTTTTTCACGTCACTGACTACCAGAAGACGGCTAGCACTACGTTTAGAACAGCTAGCGCTCCGATGGCTCCAAATACTGGGGCCTTGACCAAGTCCTTCTTCTTATTTACCAAAACCAGCACGATCAGCACGGTCAGCACAACCGACTTCACACCAATTTTCATGTGGTTCAGCTCTGGAGCCCACTCCATAATCGCCATCCACTCACGAACACCGACTAGTAGCAGGCCGGTTGCGAGCAGGGTCCAGGCACCATGAACCATGGCCGGAATGATCTTGGCGGTGCCCTGGGCCATGGACTTCATCTGGGTCATGAAGCCACCGAACACCGCAGCAAAGCCGATG